>Ga0114995_10000469_pt1 | contig 28030 bp, 29 predicted proteins | sample ArcticOcean_MG_C_11_FD_87038 | JGI IMG/M metagenome (GOLD analysis project Ga0114995, IMG submission 87038) | Marine microbial communities from western Arctic Ocean - ArcticOcean_MG_CB2_154 | ecosystem: Environmental > Aquatic > Marine > Oceanic | place: Arctic Ocean: Canada Basin | collected... | reverse complement strand
TGGTGCTACTACACTAGGCGGTATCGGTACTGGTTATGTTTATGCTGCATGGAAGGGTCAAGCTACATATACGACTCCAAACATGGGTGGATTCCAAGCTAAAGTTGGTTTAATGAATCCAAACAACATCCCTGATGCAAATACAGCATCAACAACTAGAACTTATGAAACTACGACTACGAACACAGCAGCAACTGCGACTACGAACACATACACAGTTAGTACTACAACATCTGTGATTACTGGTTCGTATTCTGCTGGATCTGCGGCTGCGATTTCTATTACAGTTGTTTCAGGTTTGATTGTTGTTACAGCTGCTACTAGTGTAACTACATCGACTTCAACTACAGTAGCTACTGACACTGTTACAGGTGCAGGTAATGCCGCTATTAACCAAGATCGTTTTGGTGTTGAAGCAGAAGCTTCATACTCATGGACTGGCGATGTTGCTGGTAAAGTTTGGGTATCTGGTGCTTCATATGACGTTACACGTGTTCAAGCAGGTACAGCGGCAACTTCACAAAGTTATGATATCGAAGCATTCGATATTGGTGCTTCTATAAGCGCAGGTAACTTTGGATTAGTTGGTTACTATTATGACGGTGAAGGCCTAGGTACTACACTATTTGGTAATCTTGGTGTAGATTCTAGTGGTAACGAGCGCGATTCAGACGGTGGTTATGTTCAAGCTACATACGTAATACCAACAGGTACTAAACTTGGTCTTGCTTATGGTGTTTCAAACCTTGACACAGCATCTGGTGAAACAAACGCTACTTTAGTTGAAGAAAACGAACGTTGGACAGTGGGTGCATATCATCCATTAACTAAGCATCTAAATTTAGTTGCTGAGTACAATTCAACAGAGTCAACTGGTCAAGTTTCCTCAAACAAAGCAGAGAACGATTCACTCTCTCTTGGTGCGATCTTATTCTTCTAGGACTTAAATCTTAGTAGAAGTTTGACAAGTAGTAGATTTATTTAAAAACGGCATCTTCGGATGCCGTTTTTTTTATTTCTTATTTCCTAAATCGTATAAAATAATAGGAATAATGAAAAAAAATAAAATATGACAAAAAATACAAATTTAAATGAATTGCTCAATCAAGCCAGTGGCTTAATCAAGGCAAAAGAATTTGATAAGGTGATTCCAGTATATGAAGCAATCTTAAGGATAGATAGCACTTGCCCAAAAGCCCTTTCTCATTTGGGAATAGTCTATTTGATGAAGGAGAGGTACCAAGATGCTGTAGACATAATCAATAAATCCTTTGAAGTAATGAAGCCATTGACTGGCGATTATGAAAACCTAGCATTTGCTTATAAAGCTCTAAAAGACTATAAAAACGAAATATATACATATAAGCAAATCATAAAAGTTTATCCTAATAGTACAGAAACATATAAACTTTTAGGCGATGCACAAGTAAAGATTGCAGATTACGTGAGCGCACTCTATTCCTACAAAAAGGCCTTAGACTTAGAACCAACAAAATTTGCACAAAGATATGATTATGGCTTAACTCTTTATGTTTCCAATAACCATGAAGAAGCTTTAAAGCACCTACAAGAAGCAAATAAAATTGATCCTAATCATATTGAGTGTATGAATAAAATAGCAGGAAGTTTAAGTGCGCTTGGTGATTATAAGAAAGCCAAATCTATTTATCAAAAATTGAAGAAATTAGTTCCAGATGCTTTGGCGCCCCAGATGGATTATGCAACATGTTTAGTATTCGAAGGTAAATATGATGAGCCAGTGAAATTAATGAAAAATATGTTAATACAAAAACCACATTTTCATCAAGCCAAAATGAACTTAAGTGTAATGTATTTAATGAATAAGAATTTTAAAGAAGGATGGGAAGCTTATGATGTAAGAACTATTTTAAGGAATGAGCTAGATGTAAATAAAAGATATGACAAGCTAAAGAGTTATTTTGATATTGTTACCGATAAAAAAGATTTAAAACCTAACGATAAGATACTAATTTTGTTTGAATCAGGTATTGGGGACGTGATACTCGGATTAAGTATGATAAAAGATTTTCATAATAAATTTGAAAATATTAGTGCCGAGGTAGATTATCGCTTGGTCAGTCTTTTTAGAAGATCATTTCCAGATATAAAATTTTATCCGGTAAAAGAGATTGAACCTGCTGAGCTTTTAATTAATCATGAACTTGAGAATTTTGATAAGGGTATTTATTGGGGAAGTATCGGTAAGTATGTGCGTGGAAACATATCAGATTTCCCAAAACAAAAATTATCTTATTTAAAACCAGATGCTAATAAAGTTAAACAAATACAAGATAATGTAAAAAAAGGTAAAGATGTTATATGTGGAATTGCATGGAAAAGCAGCGCTGTGGAAGGTCGGCATAAAACAACCCTACTCGAAAATTTGCTCCCTGTCCTTTTACTTAAAGGAATTAGATTTATAGACTTACAATATGAAACTAAAAATAATGAGGGACAGACTGCTTTAGAAAAAGAAGGGTTTTTTAAGAAACACAATATTAAGATTGAAGAGTATGAAGGTATAGATAAATTTGAGGATATTGATGGCGTAGCGGCATTAATATCGAATTGTGATATTGTTGTAACCTCTAGTAATGTAACAGCTCATATAGCAGGAGCATTAGGAAAAAAAACTTTTTTGTATGTGCCTTATCGGCGAGGTAAACTTTGGTATTGGCATGACGAAGACGGTGTAAGTATCTGGTACCCAAGCATTAAAATATTTACGGCAGAATCACCTGGTGAATGGGGGACAATATTTGAAAATATTGCCAATGTAATTAAACAAAAATTAATCTAATGACCTTAAAATTTTTAACTCTTTAATTTTTCTAGTGACAGTATTTCTTCCAATACCTAGTAAATTAGCAGCATCTAATTTTCTATATTTTGTATATTCAAGGGTTCTTTGAATTAGTATTTTCTCAACTTGATTTATAAAAAAACTATATAAATTTGAATGACCATCAAGTAATTGCTTTGATAAATCCCTTGCTAAATTTTCTTGCCATTCTTGCGGGCCACTCATTGCATTTATTGGCTCATCTTTAAGCTCAGAGGGAAGGTCACTTACTCTTATTTGATTCCCAGGAGACATTACAGTCAGCCAATGACAGACATTTTCAAGCTGCCTAACGTTGCCCCTCCATTGAAGATGATTAAAATACTCGAGAACTTCTTTAGATAATAATTTAGGTGGCACTTTTAGCTGGGTGGCACTTTTAGCTAAAAAGTATTTAGAAAGTGTGGGGATATCTTCGACCCTTTTTCTCAATGGGGGTACTGTAATTCTTATTACATTTAATCTGTGAAATAAATCTTCTCTAAAATTACCATCCCTTACTGATTCTTCTAGGTCTTGATGGGTTGCTGCTATTACCCTAACATCAACCTGTATAGAGTCCTGACCTCCTATCCTATAAAATTTTCCATCACTTAACACTCTTAATAATCTTGTTTGGAGCTCCATAGGCATATCACCAATTTCATCTAAAAATAATGTTCCATGATTTGATTGTTCGAATCTTCCTTTTCGAAGATTTTGAGCGCCAGTAAATGAACCTTTTTCATGACCAAATAACTCTGCCTCAAGCAAGTCCTTAGGAATTGCTGCAGTATTTATAGCAATAAAAGAATAATCTTTTCTATCACTATTTTTATGTATTGCATTCGCAACTAACTCTTTTCCTGAGCCAGACTCCCCATTTAAAAGAACGGTGGCATTTGATTTACTCAGCCTACCGATAGCCCGAAATACTTCTTGCATAGATTGGGCTTGACCTATAATTTCAGGGAGACTGGTATCTAATGTATCGTTACTTGTTTCATTATCTGTAGTTTGTACTAAGGCTTGATTTATAACTTCTAGTACTTTATCTATATCGAAAGGTTTAGAAATATATTCGAAAGCCCCTTTCTGAAATGCAGAGACTGCAGTATCAAGATCTGAATAAGCAGTCATAATAATAATCGGGATAAGGGGAAATTTTTCTTTTACTTTAGTTAGAAAGTCTATCCCTGACTCTCCAGGCATTCTGATATCACTTACAATAACAGAAGGCGTATCATGGTTAAATTGATTAATCGCTTCATTTGTATTGCCAAAAGTTTGGTAAGGAAGGTTTGCTTTCGCTAACGCTTTTTCGAATACCCACCTAATAGATTTGTCATCATCTAGCACCCAAACTTTCTTCATTTATCCACCTCATTAATTTTTAAATTATTTTCAATAGGGAGAATGATTGAAAATTTTGTTTTGCCGGGTGTGCTTGAGCAATCAATCATTCCATTGTGTTGCGTTACGAAGTTTTGTGCCAATGAAAGCCCTAAACCTGACCCAGAATCTTTACCCGATACTAATGGATAAAATATTTTATCTATTAATTCCTTATGAATTCCTGGCCCATTATCAATAATATCTAAACGTATTGCTGTCGTGTGTTTCTTCTTGTGAAATACAATCTGGCTTTCCGCTCTGGTAACAAAGTCTAGATTCATTTTTTCTTTAGGGTTTTCTTGGAGCATTGCTTGAACACCATTACGAGCAACATTTAAAACTGCTTGAATAAGTTTCTCTCTATCCCCAATAAACTCAGGCAGGCTTACATCATAATCCCTTGAAAGATTTAGGTTGTGTGGAAATTCAGACAAAATTAAGCTACGAACCCTTTCTAAAACTTCATGGATATTTGTTTTTTTATACACAGGAAGCTGGTGAGGGGTTAGTAATTTATTCATTAGATTTTGCAGTCGATCGGCCTCATTAATAATGATTTGTGTATATTCTTTTAACTCTTTTCCATTCAATTCTTTTTCTAAAAGTTGAGCGGCTCCTCTTAATCCCCCAAGTGGATTCCTTATTTCATGAGCTAGATTACGTAATAACTCAGAATTTGCTTGTTGTTGTATAAACATCCTTTCTTCACGGGCTATTCTTACCTGCTGATCCATTTGAATAAACTCTACTAAAAAGTCAAATTCCTTGTCTTCCAATGGAGTAATTGTAAAACTCACACAGATAGTTTTTTTTTGTTTGGTTTTAATGAAGTATTCATGCTCACGAAAAGAGCTCTTTTTAGACTTAGCCTGATTTAAAGCATCTTTAAAAAATTTAATTTCTTCAAAAAATAAACTTATATTTTCATCAACAACTTGATCATGGCTTAATTCAAATAATATTTCTGCACTTGGATTTATATACTTAATTATTAAATCTTCATCACAAACAAATATGGCAGTGGCTAAGTCTTCCATCCCATTTAAATTATTTATTATTTTCTCCATTATTTTTTAAGTCCCATATAAACTAATAAGCAAGAATGGGACCAAATTTATTCGCTAAATTTTTTAGGCTTTCTAACATAGTCTCATCTTCTCCTATTGTAATTGCACAAATTTAGTGCATATTAATTTCAGGTAAAAAAAGGCGGATTTGAATCCGCCTTTTGATTGGAACCTATAAACTGTAATACATATCAAACTCAATTGGATGGGGAGTCATTCTTAAACGTGTAACATCTTCCATTTTTAATTCAATAAAGCTGTCAATAAAGTCATCAGAAAAGACTCCACCCTGAGTTAAAAATTTTCTATCAACTCTTAGAGCCTCAAGAGCTTCAGGCAGAGTTGCGGCAACTTGAGGTATTTTTGCTTCTTCTTTAGCTGTTAGATCATATAAGTCTCTTGATTCAGCTTCACCCGGATGTATTTTATTTTGGATACCATCGAGTCCAGCCATCATTAGCGCACTAAAAGCTAAATATGGGTTTGCCATTGGATCCGGGAATCGGACCTCAATTCGTCTTGCTTTATCCGTTGATACGTATGGGATACGAATTGCAGCAGACCTATTTTTGGCGGAATATGCAAGCATAACTGGCGCTTCAAAACCAGGAACTAGTCGTTTATATGAATTTGTTGAAGGATTAGTTATAGCATTTAAGGCTTTGCCATGTTTGATAATTCCACCAATATAATAAAGCGCAGTATCACTTAGGTTTGCATATTTCTTTCCTGCAAACATATTTTTTCCACCCTTCCAAATTGATTGGTGAACGTGCATACCTGTCCCATTATCATTTAAAATTGGCTTTGGCATAAAGGTCGCTGTTTTACCAAATCTATGGGCTGTATTCATCACAACGTATTTAAGAATCTGAGTCCAATCAGCTCTTTGTGTTAATGAAGAAAATTTGGTACCAATTTCATTTTGGCCTGCCCCTGCAACTTCATGATGATGAACCTCAACAGGAACTCCCATTTCTTCTAACGTTAGGCACATTTCTGATCTAAGATCTTGAAGGGAGTCAACTGGAGGTACCGGAAAGTAACCACCCTTCACTCTTGGGCGATGACCAACATTACCACCATCATGTTCATTATTAGAATCCCATTCTGCTTCTTCAGAGTTAATATTGACAGAGGAGCCACTCATACCAGAGCCCCACGTAATTGAGTCAAATACAAAAAATTCAGGTTCTGGACCAAAATAAATAGTATCGCCAATACCAGTTGTTTTAAGATATTTCTCAGCACGATTAGCTATAGTTCGCGGGTCGCGATCATAACCTTTCCCATCTGTTGGATCCTCAACATTACAGGTTAAGATTAGCGTTTTCTCTTCCATAAATGGATCGATATTAGCTGTATCGGGGTCTGGCTTTAGCAACATATCTGAAGCATTAATCCCCTTCCACCCCTTAATTGATGAACCATCAAAGGCATGTCCATCAGTAAATTTAGTTTTATCAAAGGCTGAAGCAGGCACTGTTACATGCTGTTCTTTTCCTATGGTGTCAGTAAAACGAAGATCAATGAATTTAATCTTTTCTTGTTTAATTTGTTTCATTACATCAGCGGCAGCCATACTAAAACTCCTCAAAAATAGTTAATCGTCATATATATTATATAAAGCAGAATCTATGCCAATATTTAATTTGCTAAAATAACTGATTTGACTATAAAACACATTAAATAAATTATATATGCACTATTATAATGCATTTTTATCATTTAATGCACTATTATAATGCATTAAATAATTCTCTTGATATTTTTTTATTCTCTATAATAATAATCCAATGAAAAAAGAAATAAAAAAATTTGCAGTTCTTGGGCATCCGATAATGCACTCCCTTTCGCCCCAAATACACCTTTTATTTGCAAAAGAATTTGCAATTAATTTGGAGTATAAAAAATTCGATATCAATAAAGATAATTTCTTTGAAAATGTTAAGCGCCTTAAAATCGAAGGTTATTGGGGTTTAAATATTACCCTTCCATTAAAAAATGCTGGTTTTGAGATTTGTGACCAACTTTCAGAAAGGTCATCCTTATGCAAGTCTGTTAATACAATAACATTTTCAGGTAACAATATTATTGGAGATTCAACTGATGGTAGGGGCTTAATAAATGATTTATCTAATAAAAAAATTAACATCAAAGGTAAAAATATTTTTTTAGTTGGGGCAGGTGGGGCTGCAAATGGAGTAATTTATGATCTTATTCAAAATAAACCAAAGAAAATTTTTCTAACTAATAGAACCTTTACTAAAGCAATTCAAATGAAAAAATATTGGAAAGTTTTTGCTGAAAAAAATCAAGTTATTCTAGAGGTAATAGATTTAAATTTTTCCAATAAACTGTATTTTGATTTGATTATAAATGCTACATCTTCATCCCTAACAAGCCAAGATTCGCCTGTGCCATATTCTATTTTCAATTGCTTAAATGAGCACGGTAATTGTTACGACATGATGTATGGATCTGAAACACCGTTTATAAAGGAAGCTTATAAGAAAACTGATTGCGTTTACGATGGTCTTGGGATGCTAGTTGAGCAGGCAGCAGAAAGTTTTAATATCTGGCACCAGCTAAATCCAACGACGGAAAAAGTCCAAGCAGCTTTAAAGGAGTTATAAATATTTTTTTAAATATTTACCAGTAAAACTTTTAGTATTAGATATAATTTTTTTGGGAGGACCTTCCGCGATAATTTCTCCACCACCATCACCTCCTTCAGGGCCTAAGTCGATAATCCAGTCAGCAGTTTTGATTACATCTAGATTGTGCTCGATAACCACTAAAGTATTTCCATTATCTCTTAATTGGTGCAACACATTTAACAAAAGTTGTATGTCAGCAAAGTGCAAACCAGTCGTTGGCTCATCTAAGATATAAAGCGTTTTCCCTGTATCTCTTTTTGAAAGTTCTAAAGCTAACTTAACTCTTTGAGCCTCACCACCAGATAGGGTTGTTGCATTTTGCCCTAATTTAATATAACCGAGACCGACATCTAGTAAGGTTTTCAGTTTTCGAGCGATTGTCGGTACAGCCATAAAAAATTCATGAGCCTCTTCTACGGTAAAACTTAAAACATTATGAATATTTTTTCCTTTGTAAAATATTTCAAGTGTTTCTCGATTGTACCGATGACCATAACAAGAGTCACATTCGACATATACATCTGGTAAAAAATGCATTTCAACTCTAATAACCCCATCCCCTTCACATGTCTCACATCTCCCACCTTTAACATTGAATGAGAAGCGACCTTGACTATAGCCCCTTGCTCTACTTTCTTGAACCTTAGAAAAAAGATCTCTTATTGGTGTAAATAAGCCTGTATAAGTGGCTGGATTAGATCTTGGAGTTCTCCCAATTGGACTTTGGTTTACATCTACAACCTTGTCGAAGAAATCAAGCCCTTCTATATCCTCATGACCTGCGGGCTCTAAATTGCTCCGGTAAAGATGTTTTGCTACAGCATTGTAAAGTGTGTCATTAATAAGTGTCGATTTACCACTCCCAGAAACTCCAGTTACACATGTAAGAAGACCAATAGGAAGATTTAAGGTGATATTTTTTAAATTATTACCAGAAGCCTTTGTAATTCTAAAAAAAGAATTACTAGGGGTTTTTAATTTTTTAGAAACTGTGATTTTTTTTTGCCCACTTATATATTGCCCAGTCAAAGAGTTTTTATTTTTAGTAATTTCGTGAGGAACTCCTTGAGCAACAATCTCACCTCCGTGAACTCCTGCACCAGGCCCAATATCTACAACATAATCGGCTGTCATAATTGCATCATAATCATGTTCAACTACAATTACTGTATTCCCTATATCTCTCAAATTTTTTAGAGTCTGAAGCAGCTTATCATTATCTTTTTGATGGAGTCCAATAGATGGCTCATCTAAAACATACATTACTCCGGTTAAGCCACTGCCTATTTGTGAAGCTAATCTAATTCTTTGGGCTTCGCCACCTGATAGGGTCTCAGCTGATCTTGAAAGAGATAAATAATCTAGTCCTACATCTATTAAGAAATTGAGCCTATTTTTTATTTCTTGGATTATTTTGCTGGCAACTTGTGCGCGAAAGCCTAACAATTTTATATTATTAAAAAATTCTAAAGATTTTTTAAGAGGCAGCTTACAAATTTCATGCAGATTTAAATTTCCAACTAAAACATTTCTTGCCTCAATTCTTAATCGAGTACCATTACATAAAGGACATTCTTGATTACTTAAATATTTTGCTAATTCATCACGAACAGTGCTCGAATCCGTTTCTTGATAGCGCCTTTTAAAATTATTTATTATTCCTTCAAAAGAGTGCTTTTTTTTACTAATAGTCCCTTGCTCGTTAAAATAACTAAATTCTATTTGTTCTTTATCACTCCCAAATAAAATAATATTTTGAATATTTGTTCCTAGTTCTTGGTAGGGCATTTCAAGGTCAAAATCATAATGCTGAGCAAGGCTATTTAACATTTGATAGTAAAACTGATTACGCTTATCCCAACCTTTAATAGCTCCTGATGATAAAGGTAATTGTGGAAAAGCTACAACCCTTTGTTTATCGAAAAAGTTTTTATGTCCTAGGCCATCACAATCAGGACATGCTCCCATAGGGTTATTAAAAGAAAATAATCGTGGTTCTAATTCAGTTAGGGCATAGTCACAATGCGGACATGAGAATTTTGCAGAAAATAACTGCATTTCTTCAGTATCCATATTCATAGTAATAATCTTCCCATCAGCAATTTTTAAACCTGTTTCGACTGATTCAGTAATACGTTGTTTGATATCCATATTAATTTTTAATCGATCAATAACTACATCTAATTGATGCTTTGTGTTTTTTTGAATAGGAGGAACGTTATCAATTTCATATATGGTTCCATCTAATCTAATTCTGATAAATCCTTGAGCTCTTAATTCATCAATTAAGTCAAGATGACTGCCTTTACGATTATTGACTACAGGTGCGAGTAACATAATTTTAGTATCTTCTGTTAAGGACAAAAGCTGATCTACTATTTGAGAAACTGTTTGTGCTTCAAGTTTTATTTCGTGAGTGGGGCAGTAGGGGTCGCCAGCACGTGCATAGAGCAAGCGAAGATAATCATGTATTTCAGTTACAGTGCCAACAGTTGATCTTGGATTGTGTGAAGTAGATTTTTGTTCTATAGAAATTGCAGGTGACAGACCTTCAATCATATCTACATCAGGTTTATTCATTCGATCTAGAAATTGTCTAGCATAGGCAGATAAAGATTCAACATACCTTCTTTGGCCTTCAGCATAGAGAGTATCAAATGCCAGTGAAGACTTTCCAGATCCAGATAGGCCTGTAATAACTATTAGCTTATTTCTAGGCAGATCTAAAGAAATATTTTTTAAGTTATGGGTTCTAGCCCCTTTGATTTTTATGTAATCCATTTAATTTTATCTTTTTTGAGGAGCAACCTGATATTATATTTTATAATCTCTATTTTAGAAACTAAAGTTTTATTATTCATAGGTATATTCAAGAATGTCACCATTAGAAATTAAATCTAGCGTACTTTTAGCATCGATTTATTCACTCCGAATGCTTGGAATTTTTCTAATTCTCCCTATATTTTCTATTTATGCTTCGGAGCTATCTGGGAGGCCTACAGAATTCCAAATTGGGTTAGCTTTTGGAATTTATGGGCTAACTCAAGCTATTCTTCAGATTCCATTTGGTATGACTTCAGATCGACTCGGAAGAAAACCAGTAATTTATTTTGGGTTATTATTATTTATCATTGGGTCATTTATTGCTGGGGTATCTGAGCAAATAGAAGGGGTTATTGTTGGGCGAGCAATTCAAGGCTCTGGAGCTATTTCCGCAGTACTGACTGCTTTTTTATCTGACCTAACTAGCGATAAAAGTCGAACTAAAGGAATGGCAATTATTGGTGCATCAATAGGTCTAACATTCGCCTTATCATTAGTGATTTCACCGATACTGAATAAGCTTATTGGGGTCCCAGGTATATTCTTACTAATGGGTATTTTAGCTTTTATTGCTTTAGGAGTTGTAAGATTTTTTATTGATGAGCCTTTAGATAATAAAAAAATTAATTCTGGTAATAGTAATGACATAAAAAGTAATGACATAAAAACTATATTAAAGAATTTTGATTTAAATAGATTGAATTTTGGAATTTTTGCACTCCACGCATCTCAAATATCGATGTTTATGGCCATTCCCTTTTATTTAATAAATCAAGGCGATATTCCATTAAATCAGCATTGGTTAATTTACTTATCAGTTTTGGCTATATCTCTTATTTTCATAGTACCTATGATTATATTGTCTGAGAAAAATAATAAAACTAAAGAATCTTTCATATTTTCAATTGCTTTGTTATTTGTGACGCAATTCTTGTTTATATATTTTTCTAATGGCATTGTTGGCATCATAATAGCCTTAATATTTTATTTTATTGGGTTTAATTATCTAGAGGCTTCTTTACCTAGTTTGGTAAGTAAGTTGGCACCAATTCAAAGGAGAGGTTTGGCTTTAGGAGTGTATAATAGTTCCCAATCGCTAGGTATTTTTGTAGGTGGGTCACTTGGCGGGCTGATTGCAAATTTTTATGGCTATCAAGGTACTTTTTTATTTTGCAGTGTACTGCTAATGATTTGGTTTGTTTTGTCAATATCCATGAAAATGCCAATTAAAAAAAATGGGTAAAATTATGATTACGTATATATCAAAAAATACTAATTAATTTTAATAACAATATAGAAATAGGAGAAAATATGCCATCAGTTAATAAAGTAATGTTGCTTGGTAATCTAGGAAGAGACCCTGAAGTTAGAACATTTCCTAATGGAGATTCTGTATGTAATTTCAGTATTGCTACTAGTACTTCATGGAAAGATAAAGCTACGGGTGAGAAAAAAGAAAAAACAGAGTGGCATAATATTGTAATGTATAGAAAATTAGCTGAAATTGCAGGTGAATACCTTAAGAAAGGAAGCTCTGTTTTTGTTGAAGGAAGCCTTCAAACAAGGAAGTGGCAAACCAAGGAGGGCCAAGATAGATATACGACAGAAGTTGCAGCAGACACGATGCAAATGTTGGGAGGCAAAGATAATCGCAACAGTGCACCAAGTAGTTCTGATGATAATTTTAATCAAGAACCAGAAAGGGTAAATAAAAATGAAACGAGCTCAGGCCCAGCAGGTGAGCCGACTCTTGAACTCCCAGAAGACGATATTCCCTTTTAATAAGGGGTTGAAGATGCCTTTATACGATTACCTATGTTCTCATTGTGAGCATCAAGACGATGTGCTTGTAAAGTTATCAGATGACCCAGTACTAAATTGCCCAGCTTGTAAGAATAAAACATTTGATAAGCAAGTGTCGGCACCTCATTTCAAATTAAAGGGATCAGGCTGGTATGAGACAGACTTTAAAAATAAACCAAAGCCTGAAGGCTCTAAGAAAGAAAATGAAAAACCTACTAAAATAACTAAAACTGAAATTACAAAAAAATGATTAAAAAAAATTTTTTAACAGGCTTGTTAGTCCTCATCCCATTAATCCTAACTTTTTGGGTGCTATTCTCTTTGATTAAGTTCTTAGATCAAATATTATTCTTGCTCCCAGAAACTTTAAGGCCTGATTATGTTTTAGGGACTGAGGTATTTGGTTTTGGAGTTATTTTGACGTTCATTATCATATTAGTTACTGGCGTTATCGCTAATAATTTTTTTGGAAAAAGAATTATTAGCTTGTATGAACTTCTGCTTAATAGACTTCCTTTTGTTAAGTCAATTTATAAAGGTATTAAGCAAGTTTCAGATACTTTACTTTCGAGTTCAGGGGAAGCATTTAGTAAAGCAGTTTTAATTGAATTTCCAATTGCAGGGACATATACTTTCGCATTTATTACTGGAGAACCTGATGAGATAATAACAAAGGACATTAAAGGTGAGTATGTGAATGTATATGTCCCCACAACACCTAATCCAACATCAGGATATACATTAATGGTGCCAAAAAATAAAGTTGTTGAGCTGGACATTAGTGTGGACCAAGTTCTTAAATATGTAATTTCAATGGGTGTGGTTCCTACTGGCAAAAAACTTAAACAAAAATAATAATTACTTTAGAAGAGAGTTTAGATGAGAACGCATTATTGTGGTGAATTAAATAAAAGTCATGAAAACAAAGAGGTCGTCCTTTGCGGCTGGGCTCATAGAAGAAGAGACCATGGAGGCGTAATCTTTATTGATTTAAGAGATAAAGAAGGATTGGCTCAAATAGTTATTGATCCAGATACGCCTGACGCTTTTAGAATTGCTGAAAAAATTAGAAGTGAATTTGTATTAAAGATTACGTGTAAAGTTCGACTTAGGCCTGAGGGAACAATTAACTCAAACCTGCCTTCAGGAGAAATAGAAATGCTAGCATCTGAGGTCGAAATTTTAAATGAGTCTCTTACCCCTCCATTTATGATTGATGATGATACAATTTCAGAAGCTGTTCGGCTTGAGTATCGCTTTATTGATTTAAGGCGTGATGTGATGCAAAAAAATCTTAAGTTAAGAAATGAAACATCAAAAAGCGTTAGGAATTTTTTAGATAAAGAAGGATTTATTGAATTTGAAACTCCAATATTAAATCGAAGTACTCCTGAAGGTGCCCGAGATTATTTGGTTCCATCAAGAGTCCACCAAGGTGAATTTTTTGCTTTGCCGCAATCCCCGCAATTATTTAAACAGCTTTTAATGGTATCTGGTTTCGATAGATATTATCAGATTGCTAAATGTTTTAGGGATGAAGACTTGCGGGCTGATCGTCAACCTGAATTTACTCAAATTGATATTGAAGCATCATTTATTGATGAAGAAAAAATTATCGAGATTTCTGAAAAAATGATTAGAAAAATTTACTTAGATGTCTTAAATGTGAAGTTATCTGAATTGCTTCCTAAAATATCATACAAGGAAGCGATGAGGAGATATGGCTCTGATAAGCCTGATTTAAGAGTAACTCTCGAATTAACTGAAATGACTGAAGAAATGCAAGAAGTTGATTTTAAAGTATTTTCTTCAGCTGCAAACATGAAAAATGGAAGAGTAGCTGCACTAAGAATTCCAGGCGGAGCTGATTTATCTCGGTCAGAAATCGACGCTTATACTGAATTTGTAAAAATATATGGAGCTAAAGGCTTGGCTTATATTAAAGTTAAAGATAAAACTCTTATGAACGAAGAAGGTCTTCAAAGTCCGATTGTGAAGAATATACATACTAAAGCATTAGCATCAATTATTGAAAAAACCAACTCAGAAAATGGGGATTTAATTTTCTTTGGGGCAGATACAGAGAAAGTAGTAAATGAGGCTATGGGAGCGCTCAGAGTTAAAATTGGTCATGAGAAAAAACATCTTAATGATAAAGAATGGGCAGCATTATGGGTAGTTGATTTTCCAATGTTTGATTATGATGAAACTTCAAAAACTTGGAATGCTCTCCACCATCCATTTACTGCGCCGCAGGATGGACATGAGGAATATCTAGAATCAGACCCTGGAAAATGTCTATCTAAGGCATATGATATGGTCATAAATGGTTGGGAGATGGGAGGCGGGTCAATTCGTATCCATAAATCAGATTTGCAATCTAAAGTATTTAAAGCATTAGGAATATCAGTAGAGGATGCGAAAGAGAAGTTTGGGTTTTTATTAGATGCCCTACAGTACGGAGCTCCACCTCATGGAGGAGTTGCATTTGGATTCGATAGAATAGTGACTTTATTAGCAGGCTCTGATTCTATTAGAGATGTAATAGCATTTCCAAAAACACAAAAGGCCCAGTGTTTAATGACACAATCACCAAACAAGGTAGATGAAAAGCAGTTAAAAGAATTACACATTAAGGTCAGAACTTCAAATATTGAGCGAAAGAATGATTAGTGGACTTAACCACTATAACCTTAGGTCTGAATCTAAAATGATGGAAAGTTTGAAAAATTTTTATATTGAAATTGTGGGGCTCGAATTAGGTTTTAGACCACCCTTTCAAAGTAATGGATATTGGTTAAATACTGGTGGTAAAGATATTTTACATTTAAGTGAAACAAAAAAAAATGACAATAACCCTGTTAATATAAAAAGTACTTTTGATCATATGGCTTTTACTGCAGAGAATAAAGACAAATATATTAAAATTTTAGAAAAAAACGAGATAAAATTTCATGTACGTGTCGTACCAGAAATAGGAACCGAACAAATTTTTTTTAAAGACCCAGCTGGAAACGGTATTGAGTTAATTTTTTGTAAAACATAGTAAGGACATTAGATGCCTGAAAACAAAAATGTAAAAATATATATAGGTTTTGATCAAAGAGAGTCAGTTGCTTTCCATACTTTTGTTCAAAGTCTTATTGACCATGCATCAATTCCATTAGATATAACCCCACTTGCAGTTAAAACATTAAATGGCTACGAAGAAAAACATGAAGATAAAAGTAATGATTTTGTTTACTCACGCTTTTTAACTCCATTTTTAAATGACTTTAAAGGCTGGGCTATTTTTGTTGATGGGGATATGATTTGCCAGACAGATATTAAGGAATTACTCGATTTAAGAGATAATTCAAAGGCCTTACAAGTAGTTAAGCATGACTACAAAACCAAAGCAAACCAGAAATATCTAGGAAATATTAATCAAGATTACCCCAGAAAAAATTGGTCTAGTGTTATTTTATGGAATTGTGCGCACCCAAAACATAAAATTTTAACCCCAGATTTTATTGCAAATGAGTCAGGGAAATATTTACATCGTTTTTCATGGCTTGAGGATAGTGAAATTGGAGAGTTACCAAAAGAATGGAATTGGTTAGCAACTGAATACCCTAAAAATGAACAAGCTAATATAATTCATTACACTTTAGGAACCCCTTGCTTTAAAGATTATAGAAATACGGAAATGTCAGATATATGGTTGAAGAAGTATGGTCGAATTAATGACGGAATGGAGGAATAAATGATGAAAAGTTATCGCAAAGAATTATGGTTTGATGCGCCAGATAGGATGCATTTTACTAATATTACTTCTGAGATTAGAACTTGCTTAGATGAAAGTAAAGTCCAAGAAGGCTTAGTTTTGGTCAATGCAATGCATATTACAGCTAGTGTATTTATTAATGACGATGAATCTGGCTTACATCATGACTATAAAAAATGGTTGGAGCACCTTGCCCCTCATGAACCTGTTAGCGGGTATAGGCATAACGACACAGGTGAGGATAATGCTGATGCCCATATGAAACGACAAGTTATGGGTCGAGAGGTTGTGGTTGCCGTAACTAATGGGCAGTTAGATTTTGGGCCGTGGGAGCAAATTTTTTATGGTGAATTTGATGGTAAAAGGAAAAAAAGAGTTCTTGTTAAAATTATTGGAGAATAATTAAAATGCCAGAAAAATTAAATCACATCCGTAATGATAACTTAAAAAAATTTAATAAATCTGTATCATTTTTAACACAGGCTATAGAAAAAGATTCAAATAATCCCAATCTCTTCATTAGTCTTGGAAATGAATATTTAATATTAAAAAAGTATGAGCTAGCATTTCAAAGCTATCTTTCAGCCTATAAGTTAAATCCAAAAAATTCAGAAATTTCAGTTCAGATAGGTGTTGTACACAAAAAAATTGGAAATTTTGATGATGCAGCTTCTGCCTTTCTAAATGCAATAAAAGTGAATAAAAATCATTTCAAAGCGTATGACGAGGTGAGTAATATTTATTTTCTTTTAGGGCGCCATAAAGAGGCTTTGGAATATTCATATAAAGTTAATGGAGTTATTCAATTTCGAGTTGGTTTCGGATATTCTATTGACACAGGGGGAATCTAAATGCAAAGACATGAGGAGAAGGCTGAATCTTATCCAAGTTTTATTGGTAGTTGGGATTTGGAAAACCCTAGCTTATGCTTCGATATAATAAGTTTTTTTGAAAAAAATGAAAACAGACAGACGTTAGGCGAAACTGCAAAGGGCATTGACTTAGAAACAAAAAATTCTACAGATATGGTCATATATCCAAATGAAATAACTATGCCTCAGTTCAAAATCTTTAATGTTTATTTACAATCACTTTACGAGTGTTATGCAGACTATGCAGATCAATGGCCATTTCTTAAATCTACTTTTCCAAAATTAGATATCGGAGCATTTAATATTCAGAAATATAATCCTGGAGGACACTTTGCTGAAATCCATTCTGAAAGAACTGCGATAACTTCATTACATAGATTATTTGCATTTATGACATATTTAAATGATGATTTTGTGGGAGGAAAAACAAGTTTTACTCATTTTGGTTTTGATGTTGAACCGAAAGTAGGTAAAACTTTAATTTGGCCTGCAGAATGGACTCATGCCCATAAGGGCAATATTATAGAATCAGGCTCGAAATATATTGCAACAGGATGGATACATTTACCTATAATTTAATTAAGTCTGAATAAATATTTTTTGACGACTAATCATTTCCTTGACTAAGACACCCAAAGAAACCATGCCAATTATATCTTCAACATTAAGGGCAGACATATGTCATATTCTTAAATAACTAGGATAAAAAATTAAAGCATTTAAGACAAGTTAGATTTAATTTGCTGTTAAAATAAATAGCAAGTAAAAATATTTGGGAGTATTTAGTTATATGGCAGGTCATTCAAAATGGGCAAATATTCAGCATCGTAAAGGTAGGCAGGATGCTAAGCGAGGGAAAATTTTCACAAAATTAGTGAAAGAAATCACAGTGGCTGCACGATTGGGTGGAGGAGATGTAAATTTTAATCCAAGATTAAGAACAGCAGTTACCACTGCTAAAGAAGAAAGCATGCCCGCAGAAAATATTACTAGAGCTATCAAACGAGGAACTGGTGAGTTAGAAGGCGTCAATTATGAAGAGATTCGATATGAAGGTTATGGCGTTAATGGGGCTGCAATCATTATCGATTGTTTGACTGACAATAAGCAACGTGCAGTAGCAGACGTTAGGTTGGCTTTGAGTAAAAATGGTGGAAACTTAGGAACTGACGGCTGTGTTTCATATTTGTTTAAACATTGTGGACATATTCTTTTTGCTCCAGGGGTCAATTCTGATGAATTAGCAGAAATTGCAATTGATTTAGGTGCCGAAGATATTATTAATAACGATGATGGTAGCGTTGAGATTATTACACCCCTAAATGAATTTTTAATTGTTAAAGAAGGATTTGATAAAGCAAATCTTCAATATGAATTTGCTGAATTAACAATGAAAGCTGAAAATGAAAATGAATTAAAAGGATCTGATGGGGAAAAGATGAGAAAAATTCTAGATTTTCTTGAGGATTTGGATGATGTTCAAGAAGTTTATACAAATGTTGTAATAGAGGATGATTAATCAAAACTACTAATAAAATTCTTGGGATTGACCCAGGATTAAGAGTCACAGGGTACGGTGTAATATATAATTCATCTGGGAGTATAAGTTATGAGGCAAGCGGTGTAATTAAGACAACTAATAAAGATACAAATTTGGCTTCGCGGATTAAGATAATACTTTCAGGGCTGGATGAGGTAATTAATCAATTTAAGCCAGACTGCGTAGCAATTGAGAAAGTGTTTGTAAATATAAATCCACAATCTACATTACTATTGGGGCAAGCAAGGGGGGCGGCAATTAGTGCAGCAGTTATGCAGAATCTCGATGTTTATGAGTACACCGCATTGCAAGTTAAAAAATCAGTTGTAGGTATGGGGCATGCAAGTAAATCTCAAGTTCAAATAATGGTTCAAAAATTACTTAATCTTCCATCAATTCCCAGCTCGGATTCAGCAGATGCTTTAGCCTGTAGTATTTGTCATGCTAATATTAGTGGAAGTCTCGCTAAATTTGGAACCGGAAATCGGATGAAATCTGGAAGAATAATATGATAGGAAGAATTCAAGGACTCTTACTAGAAAAAATTCCCCCAATGATTATGTTGGATTGTCATGGAGTTGGTTACGAGGTCGAAGTGTCAATGCCAACATTTTATGATTTGCCGGAAATAGGCTCAGAAGTTACATTACTAACTCATTTTATTGTTCGAGAGGATGCTCAATTGTTATTTGGTTTTGCTTCTATTCAAGAACGTAAAATATTTAGATTATTAATTAAAGTTAATGGTGTTGGTGCAAAAGTTGCATTATCTATCCTTGGGGGCATGACAGTTGATGAGCTTATGATAGCAATTACACATCAAGAATCTGATTTATTAATTAAAATACCAGGTATAGGGAAAAAGACGGCAGAGCGATTAGTTCTAGAATTAAAAGATAAGTTTAAAGAGGATCAAATAAAAATAACATCAAATAAAGAGCCGACTATACTTGAAGATATACAAAATGCATTAATTGCATTAGGTTATAGCTCAAAAGATGTGATTACTGTTACTAAAGAATTAGCTTCAGATATTTCATTAAATGATGGAATCAGACAGGCATTAAAGTTGTTATCTAAAAACTTATAGTGATTTTATAAAATGATTGAACCAGATAGATTTATAGACCCTTCAACTCCAGATATTGTAGAAGAGAATTTTGAGCGCGCATTAAGACCAAAGAAGCTTGATGAATATGTTGGCCAAGAAAAAATTAGAGAACAGTTAGAGATTTTTATTGATGCAGCTAAGAAAAGAAATGAGCCTTTAGACCATGTTTTGTTGTTTGGCCCCCCTGGCCTTGGAAAAACAACTTTAGCTAATATTATTGCAAAAGAGATGGGTGTAAATTTACGGCAAACTTCTGGACCAGTCCTCGAGAAAACTGGCGATTTAGCAGCTTTATTATCAAACTTAGAAGAAAATGATGTTCTATTTATTGATGAAATTCATAGATTATCTCCGGTGATTGAGGAAATTCTATATCCAGCAATGGAAGATTATCGTTTAGATATTATGATTGGTGAGGGGCCATCAGCCCGTTCGGTAAAATTAGAATTGCCACCTTTTACTTTAATTGGCGCAACAACAAGAGCTGGTATGCTCACTAATCCTCTTAGGGATAGATTTGGTATTGTGTCTCGATTAGAATTTTACACAACACAAGAGCTAACTAAAATCGTCATTCGTTCTGCAGGACTTTTGGAAGTTGAAATTAACAAAGAAGGTGCAAATGAAATTGCTAATCGATCAAGAGGTACGCCAAGGATTGCAAATCGACTTTTGAGGCGGGTTCGAGACTTTGCTGAAGTTAAGTCTGAAGGAAAAATTAATAAATTAATAGCTGATAATGCATTAAAAATGCTTGATGTCGATTTGATTGGATTGGATTTAATGGATAGAAATTTTTTACTTGCAATTATTGAAAAATTCTCGGGTGGGCCTGTAGGCCTGGATAATATAGCAGCTGCAATAGGAGAGGAAAAAGAGACCATTGAGGACGTAATTGAGCCCTATTTAATTCAGCAAGGTTACCTAATGCGAACACCAAGAGGAAGGCTAGCTACTCCAAAAACATACGAGCATTTTGGTTTAAAGCATTCTAAAAATGATTTAAATGATGACTTATGGAAAGAGTAATGTTTGAATGGAATGCAAGAGTATACTTTGAAGATACGGACAGTGGCGGCGTTGTTTATCACGCTAATTATCTTAAATTTATGGAGAGAGCTAGAACTGAATGGTTAAGAAGTCTTGGGTTAAATCAAATAAAATTAAAAAAAGAAGATAAAGTGATGTTTGTTGTCAGAAAAATTGATATTCAATATAGAATACCAGCAAGATTTAACGATGAATTATTGATACAAACTGATTGCTTCAGAACTACTGATTATTCAATGGTGTTAAAACAAAATATTTTGAGGGATGAACAAACAATCACTGAAGGGAAAGTAGAAATTGTTTGTGTCAATTCAGATCTTTTCAAGCCCGTCCGCATTCCAAAAATGGCTAAACAACTTATGGAGACAATATAATGGTAGGAAGCGATTTATCTTTCTTTTCACTAATTCTTGGTGCTAGTTTACCTGTCCAGATAGTGATGTTAATTTTAATATTTGCCTCAGGCATGTCTTGGAAATATATCTATTTAAAAATAAAGGTTCTTAAAAGTACAGAAGAAAATACAGATGAATTCGAAAATTTTTTCTGGTCTGGTGGCGATTTAGGCCAGCTATACAAATCTTTAGGCACAATACATGCGGATATGAATGGCGTACCAACAATTTTCAAGGCGGGATATAAAGAATATATGAGCCAAAAAGATTCAAGGTCTTTTGATAAAAAGAGCATAGAAAGTGTAAGAAGGGCAATGAGTGCGAGTTATAACAGGGAAGTAGACTCACTCGAAAGACATTTACCATTTCTTGCCTCTGTTGGATCTGTTAGCCCTTATATAGGTTTGTTTGGGACCGTATGGGGGATAATGAATGCATTTATTGGGCTTTCAAATGTTGCACAGGCTTCCTTAGCACAAGTAGCGCCTGGTATAGCAGAAGCTTTAATTGCAACAGCTATTGGACTATTTGCGGCCATCCCTGCTGTTATTGCATACAATAGATTTGCTGCCAAAGTTGACCGATTATCTATTAGATACGAAAGCTTTATGGAGGAATTTATAAATACAATAGATCGTAAAGGATAAATTCTATGAAAAAAAGACGCTTAATGAATCAAATCAATGTAGTTCCATACATTGATGTAATGCTTGTATTGCTTGTAATTTTTATGGTGACTGCTCCAATGACTAATCCAGGAGTTGTTGATTTACCTAAAGTTGGCCAATCCTTAAAGCAACAGGTTGCCCCAATAGTAATATCAATAAAAAAAGATGCTTCAACTGAGATAAAGGGTAAAAAATATAAAAAAGATGATTTGTTAGCTTATGTCAAAGAGTCACTTGACAAGAACCCTGACCAATCAGTGGTGATTGCTGCTGACAAAAAAGTTCAATATCAAGAAGTAATCATTGTGATGGACTTACTTAAACAGAATGCAATTAACAAAGTAGGCTTATTGCTTAAACCAGAAAAGTAATTCATGAATATCCCTCAATTTAATTTTGATTTAATTCGTAATTCAAATTTTTGGGCTGTTCTCGAAAGTGATTATAATTTGCAAGCAAATTTATTCTCATTTTTAATTCATTTTGTATTATTCATTTTTATGATTTTTTCAATACAATGGCAAACAAAAATTCCTAACTATGCTGAAGTAGAGCTTTGGGATGCAGTCCCTACCCAAATAAAAAATAAAGAAATAAAAACAGAGCCAAAAAAAAATAAAAAAATAAAAAAAATAAAGGTAGCGCCTCCCAAAATAGACAAACAACAATTAAAGTTAAATGAAGAGGCAGAGATTAAGCTAAAGAAAAAGAAGGTTGCTGAAAAAAAAGCTTTAGCAAAAAAGAAAAAATTAAAAGAAATAAAAAAACTTCAAGCAAAGTTATTAAAACAAGAAGAGATAGAGAGGGTCCAAGATAAATTACTTGAACAAGAAAAAATGGACAAAATAAAAGATAAATTACTTGAACAAGAAAAAATGGACAAATTCCAGGATTCCCTTAGGGATGAGGAGTTGAAAAAGAAACCAACCATAGCAATTGAGGCTGATCAAGAAGTTTTAGCAGGAGTTAATTCAGGCGAGTTAGATCGCTTCAAAGCTTTAATACAGCAAAAAATTCAACAAAATGTTAATAATCAGCTATGCGGACTTGATAGAATTGAATTAGAATTTGAAATATCTTTAATGCCAACAGGGGATTTGCTTGGAGAGCCTAAAATGATCCAATCAAGTAAAATTGCAAGTTGTGATGCAGCAGTTGAAAGAGCAATACTTCAATCTCAGCCACTCCCTATCCCTAAAGATAAAAAATTATTTAAACGACTAAAAGATTTAAAATTAAAATTCCATCCAAATGGGCATTATGATTTATAGAGTAATAGTAATCAATTGAGTTAACTAAAATGTTATCTTATTAAACTTTATAGGGAATATTAAAAAAATTATGATTTATCGAATGTATTCAATCTTTTTTGGAATCCTGCTATTAATTTCGACTTCAACTTATTCGTTAGAAGTGATTGAAATTCTTGGGGGTAAGGCAAGCGAGATACCAATAGCAATAGTACCTTTTGAAGGATCTGAAAAAATAAGCGAACAAAAAGCTCATCAAATTATTTCATCAGATCTTAATCGCACAGGATTATTCAGCCCTTTAAATACTCGCGGCATATCTAATCCACCGAGTAGCGATATTAATATAAATTATACAAAATGGTCAGCAATGGAAGCTCAATTCATAGTTGTTGGCAAAGTTGAGATTGAAAATCCTATTTCAGGAGATATAAAAATTACTTGGAGCTTGATAGATATATTTAAAGAAAAAACGATTGTTTCAATGAGGTATACGGGAAAAAAATCTCAGTATAGGGCGATTGCCCATAAAGTGTCAGATAATGTGTACGAGCACCTAACAGGCAGTAAAGGCGTTTTCCATACTAAAATTGCATACGTTAAAAAAGTTAACAATAAAAAATATAGTTTAAATGTTGCAGATTTTGATGGCTTTAATTCTAGACCTATTTTAAATACAACACAGCCAATTATTTCGCCACGATGGTCACCAGATGGAGAAAAAATCGCTTATGTTTCATTTGAAAAAAAGAAGCCCGTTATATACATTCAAAATCTTAGAACAGGCAAAAGAACTTTATTGGCAAACTTTAAAGGTAATAATAGTGCGCCAGCATGGTCCCCAGATAATAAAAAATTAGCTATAGTATTAACCTATAATCAGAACTCACAAATTTACACCATTAATGCAGATGGAAGCGGTATTAAACAATTAATGCGATCTAATGCAATTAATACAGAACCATCATGGGCACCGAATGGAGAAGATATTTATTTTTCTTCAAATCGAGGAGGTAGCCCACAAATCTATAAAGTTAATATAAATAGTGATGAAATTAGCAGGGTAACTTATGAGGGTAAGTATAATCTGAGTCCAAGCATATCTTATGATGGGAAATTGTTACTTTTTCTTACTAATGATCAAGGAAAGTTTAAAGTAGCTATTCAAAACCTTATATCCAATCAAGTGCTAAAAATTTCAGAGGGCCCATCAGACGAATCACCAATATTTGCACCAAATGGCCATCTAGTTTTATTTACCTATAAAGACTATGGAAAAACAACAAAAATTGGTACTGTGTCCATAAATGGATTAAAAAGGTTGCCTATAAACGTTGGAAGCTCCATAATACAGGAGCCCACATGGGGACCAATAACAAATTAAGAATTTACTTGATATAGTTAAGTTGTAACACAATTAATATCTAAGGAAATTTAATTTGTGTTACAGTATCAATGACATACAGATTTTACTTAAGGGAGGAACTACAATTGAAAAAATCATTACTTTTATTATCGTTAGTAGCATTACTTGCATCAGGATGTAGCTCTACACCATTAGACGGACCTGGAGACCCTTCAGCGGCTTCGAATTATTATGGAGTTGATGCAGCCACTGCAGAAGCTTTAGGCTTAGAAGAACTTAGAGGAAATACGTTGCTTTCTCAAAGAAGCGTATTCTTTGATTTTAATAAATATGATATCAAGGCTGAATATTTAGATTTAATTGGTGCTCATGCTCAGTATCTAAATAATCATTCAACTGCAAGAATGATAATTAAAGGTAATGCTGATTTTAGAGGATCACATGAATATAATTTGTCTTTAGGACAGAAGCGTTCAGTGGCAGTTAAAGAAGCTTTGAATGCACTAGGTGTTGACGACTCTCAAATTGAAACAATTAGCTACGGTGAAGAATATGCAAACCAAGAATGCCAAGCTGATGCATGTGGACAGGATAGACGAGCTGATATTACATACGAAGTAGAATAGATTTAATATATAGCGAGTTTTATGAAAAAATATTTATTGGTTGGTCTTGTGTTTTTCTCAAGTAATGTGTTTGCATTATTCGAGGATGAAGAAGCTAGAAAAAAGATTAATGATATGCAAGATCAGCTGAATAATATTGAAAAATCGCTAGAATTCAAGATTAATCAGAAATTTTCGAAAAATTTATCAAAATATAGTTCAGAGTTAAATAATCTACACGATATTATCTCAAAGTTAATTGGGGATGTAGAGGTATTACAATTTGAACTTAAAAATTCTAAAAAAAGACACAAAGTGCTTTATCAAGAATTAAATAACAGAATGTTGAAACTTGAATCTGTTATTGAGGAGAAAAATCAGAATATACCCCAAGAGAAACCTAATGAGATTCTTGATAAAAGTCCACAAGCTGAAATTGCCCTAAAATCTGAAGAGATAATAGAAGAGAATGGGAATTTAGCACCTTTGGTTAATAAAAATATTGAGCTTGATGAGTATGCAGAGGCAGACTCATTAGTTAATGCCACAAGATACAAAGAGGCTTTTGAAGCTTTTGATAAATTTATAGTCACTTATCCAAATTCTAATTTATTACCGAAAGCAAAATATAGTCTCGGTTATTCTCAGTGGGCATTAAAAAATTATAATGCAGCAATAAAAACGTATTCAAAAATAATACAACTACATCCTGATAGTGAAATAATACCAGATGTGATATATGGTATTGCGAACTGTGAGATTCAATTGACTAGAATTACGAAAGCGAAAAAAACTCTAAGAAATTTAATAAGCAAGTACCCAGAATCTGAAATTATTGAAAAAGCCAAAAAAAGACTTAAAGCTTTAAAGTCAATCAAGCTTTAATATATCTTAATTATTAAATTGAGTTCCAAGTGCAAAAATTAAAAGTTAATGAAATTTTCTATTCACTTCAAGGTGAATCATCATATGTTGGTCTCCCTACAATTTTTATAAGATTAACAGGCTGTCCAATGCGCTGCGGATATTGTGATACGGCATATGCTTTTAATGCCGGGGATAATTTTACTGTTGACCATATTTTAGAAATAATATCTCAGTACAGAACTAAAAATGTAACAGTAACTGGAGGAGAGCCCCTAGCCCAAAAAGAATGTTGGAATCTTTTAAAATGTCTTTGTGATAAGGGATATACAGTATCTTTAGAAACCGGAGGGGCAATTTCTATAACCGAAATTGATAAACGCGTAAAAATAATTTTAGATATTAAGACACCAGGGTCAGGTGAAGAGAAAAATAATCTTTGGGCAAATCTCGAATTAATAAAAAAAAAGGACGAAATAAAATTTGTTATAACTGATATAAAAGATTACATTTGGGCTAAAGAGATTTTAATTAAAGAAAAATTAAACGAAAAGGCATTGGTATTATTTTCTCCAGTTTTTAATACTATTAACCCAAAAGATCTTGCAGAGTGGATTATAAAAGATCAATTGCCAGTTAGATTTCAAATTCAACTCCATAAAATAATTTGGGGGGAAATGCCAGGTGTCTAAAAAAGCGATAATATTATTATCAGGCGGATTGGATTCATCAACAGTTCTTGCAATAGCAAAGGCAGAAGGTTATGAATGTTACGCCTTAACTATAAACTATCATCAAAGACATGATGCAGAACTAGCCGCAGCTAAAAATATTGCAAATTTTTTTAAAGTTAAAGATTTTAAGATTGTTGATATAGATTTGAGTTGGTTAAAAAGCTCAGCATTAACCAATAAAGATATTAGTATCCCAGAAAATCCTTCTATTGGAATTCCAGTGACATATGTTCCAGCCCGAAATACGATAATGATGACATTGGCCTTAGCTTGGGCAGAAACAATTAAGAGCCAAAATATCTTTATAGGAGTGAATTCCGTTGATTATTCAGGATATCCTGATTGTCGACCTGAATATATAAAAAGTTTTCAAAATATGGCAAATTTGGCTACGAAAGCTGCAGTTGAGGGAAATAAGATTAGGATCCACACTCCTTTAATAGAGTTAACAAAAGCTGAAATTATTCATAAGGGTATGAAGCATAAGGTTGATTATAAGATGACAGTTTCATGTTACCAAGCAACAGAAAATGGTTTAGCTTGTGGCAAATGCGATTCATGCAGGCTTAGAAAGGAAGGATTTCGATCTGCTCAAATAAAAGATCCAACGAATTATAAAATATAGGCTGAAAGGAGGCCAAGATGATTATTTTTTAATATTTAATTAAACTTGCCAAATGTGGCTAAAATAGCGTAAAATTTTGCCCTTTCTGTAGAAAACAATTAAATAAAGAGAATAAATTATGGTGGTGATTAGGCTTTCAAGAAGTGGCAATAAAAACAGACCTTATTTTAATGTAGTGGTAGCAGATTCAAAAAAACCTCGAGATGGACGTTTTATTGAAAGAATTGGCTTCTATAATCCAATGGCTAGACAAGGCTCGGAGACATTAAGATTGGAAACAGATCGAATTGAATATTGGCAAGGGCATGGTGCATTATTATCACAAACTATGGCTAGGATCCTTAAGTTACATGGAAAAGGCCCGGAAGGCTTAGCAGAAATGAAGAAAAAAGATGCTGAAAAATCTGCATCAAAAAAATCAAAAAAAGCAGCTGAAAAATTAGCAAAAGCAGAAGCAGCAGTGGCAGAAGCAGCTCCAGAAGCAGCAGTGGCAGAAGCAGCAGTGGCAGAAGCAGCTCCAGAAGCAGCAGTGGCAGAAGCAGCTCCAGAAGCAGCAGTGGCAGAAGCAGCTCCAGAAGCAGCAGTGGCAGAAGC
>Ga0114995_10000466_pt1 | contig 28049 bp, 25 predicted proteins | sample ArcticOcean_MG_C_11_FD_87038 | JGI IMG/M metagenome (GOLD analysis project Ga0114995, IMG submission 87038) | Marine microbial communities from western Arctic Ocean - ArcticOcean_MG_CB2_154 | ecosystem: Environmental > Aquatic > Marine > Oceanic | place: Arctic Ocean: Canada Basin | collected... | reverse complement strand
TAGACTATTATCTAATTCTAAATTTGTAATATTTCCATCATCTGTATCATTACTACTTACTAAATCATATTTATATACCAATTTATTAAAAAATACACTAATTTCTTTATTATATTTTTGACATAATACTAAACTAATTGATAATGTAGCAATTGAATAATATAATATTGTTATTGTCTCAATAACCATTATTAATATATAATATATTAATAAATTCTTTTATTCTAGATATTTTATTTATTATTAAAATTTATTATTACACCTTTTAACATTTAAAACGCCGACCTATTTATAATTTTTTAAAGTTTTTTTTCTGCTCTTTTTTGGAACATATTTTTTTGATTTATTATAACTACCCTTGAATAAATTTTTATAAGTTTCTTCTGGAATAGAATTTATTATTTTTCTTATATTGTTCTTTAATTTTACCAAACCTACATCTTTTTCTTTTCTTAATTTACTTTTAAGAACACTAAAAAAATTTTCTATTACATTAGTAAAATGTTGATAAGGAACTGAATATAATAATTTATTATCTTTATTAATTAAATCTTTTACATTTTTATTTCTATGACTACTCGCATTATCTAATACTATTAATTTATTTTTATATTTACCAGTTATAAATTTATTAATAAAATCTATTAATCTATTACTATCAATTCCACCTTTATCATATATTTCATATCCAATTACTCCTTTAGTTGTAATAGCAAAAATACCAGTATATTTTTTAAATACTTCTTGACTTGTTGTTTTTATAGTACATCTTTTTCCTATTGTTTCATAACAATGTTTTCTTATTTCTAATGTATTTAATGAAGTTTCATCAATACTTATTAAATCATCTAAATTATATCTACTTACTTCTTTATAAAAATCTTTGATTTGTTTCTCAATTTCAATTGGTTTTCCATATCTTAATACTGGGACATGCCTTACTTTTGTTTGTTTTAATGTTATATTTATATCTTTCACTATCCTATGAACTTGCATTAAACTTATATCTGCTTCATTATATTTTTCTTTTAATTTGATTAGTAAATCATTCATAGTAATTGTTTTATTTTTTGATATTTCTTTCTTGATAAATTCTACATATTCTTTTTTAACTTTATAAGCAACATATTTTCTTGTTTTTCTTTTAATTTCTTGTGTATTATTATATTTATCTACCCATCGCATTAAACTTCTAACACTACAACCAAATATTTCACAAGTTTGTGTTTGATTATTTGAATGTTCTAAATAATATTTTACAGCACTTAATTTAAAATCTTCACTTTTATGATTAGGCATTCCTAATTATTAATGATAAATAAATTATTTAGATAGTAAATCTAATTTTTTTTTATGTTTTTTGGTTTCTAAATGTTTTTTATATAGTTTTTCTTCCATACAACCAGAATTACATAATTCACAATAATAAGGAAACTCATTTTTTCTTTCTTCTTTTGTTTTATGATTATTTAGTATATGTAATTTCAGATTGGTTTGTTGATTAGTTGTATATAAATTACATATTTCACATTTAAATTCTTCTTTTTTATCACTTCGTGTTTTCTTTTTACCAGTTTTATGTAATTCAGTTTTATAATGTTTTTCTAATTGTGATTTAAATTTAAAACTAATATTACATTTTTCACATTTATGTGGTTTATTTTTATAATCTCTCCATTTATTTTGTAATAATTTTATTGAATAATTTATTTTATTCCATTGATTTTCCCACATTATAACTAAATTATAACCTAATTCTTTTATTTTTTTATCTCTTTTTATTGTAGTTTCATAAAGTTCATAATAAGTTTTCTTACTGAATGGATTTTTAGCATCATTGTCAAATATATTATATTTCATAGGATTACCATGCCATAAATCACCATGAAATTCATATACAGTATTTTTTTCTTTACAATAACCATCTACTTTACCAATATTTTCTATCTTATGTTCTTTATTATTTATAGCATGTTGAATAGTAATATTATTGAATATTGATATAAAATCTAACCATTGTATTTGTTTTTTTGAATATCCATAATTAAGACATTTTTTACAACCATTATGATTTCTTAAATGATGATGGGGTGTTTGTTCAAAAATATAGTTATGTTCTATACACTTGATTTGTATTGGTGTATCAGTTTTTTTGTATTCTACCAATGAATAATCAAATTTTTCACCCCAAATTTTTTTTGCCTTATTAATAAATACCATATTCCAGTTTTTTCTTTGACTTTCACCTCCCCAAGTATTATTACTACAATAAGGACAATTTGCACCTAAATGATATATATGTGTATATGCTCTTTGTTCGAATATACCATGTTCTTTACATATAATTTTAATATAATCATTTCCTTTTGTATAATTAACAAGAGAATAATCATATCGATCTCCGTGTATTTTTTTGGCTTTTTCTAAAAAACATTTTTGGGTTAATCGTCCTTTCATCCCCCCTTGTATTGATCCACATTTTTGACATCCACTTCCCCTCATATGTGAATTAGCATTTTGTTCAAATATACCATGTTCTTTACATATAATTTTAATTTTATCATCACTTTTTGTATATATACTTAATGAATAATCATATTTGTCACCATGTTTATCTTTTGATAATATAATAAATTCTTCTTGGGTTAATCGTAATTTCATCCCCCCTTGTATTGTTCCACATTTAGGACATCCACTTCCCCTCATATGTGAAAATGCTCTTTGTTCGAATATACCATGTTCTTTACATATAATTTTAATTTTATCATCGCTTTTTGTATATATAGTTTCTGAATAATCATATTTATTATTAAATATGTTAGTAACTCTTTCAATAAATTCTTCTTGTGTTAAAATATAATTAAAACATTTACAACATCCACTACCAGCTAGATGAGAAGTTGCTTGTTGTTCAAACATACCATGTTCTTTACATATAATTTTAATTTTATTAGTCCCCAATGTATATACAGTTTCTGAATAATCATATTTATCACCATGTTTTTTAATTGCTTTTTCTAAAAATACATCTTGTGTCATTCTCATTTTATTACCATATTCTATGGAAGAACATTTTTGACATCCTCTACCACTTAAATGATTTGCTGGAGTTATTTCAAACATACCATGTTCATTACATATAATTTTAATTTTATTAGTCCCCAATGTATATACAGTTTCTGAATAATCATATTTATCACCATGTTTTTTAATTGCTTTTTCTATAAATTGTTCTTTTGTTTTTCTACTAGTTTGACCTTTTATAATATGCTTACATTTAGGGCAACCAATACTATTTAAATGACCTAAAGGATTTTGTTCAAAAAGTCCATGTTCTTTACATATTATTTCTATATTAGTTCTTGAATTAATATAATTTGTTTTACTATAATCATATTTATCGCCATGTATTTTTTTTGCTTTTTCTAAATAGTCATCCGGATTTGTTCTTCGTTTTTTAGATAATTTATCATGTGAACATTTAAAACACCAATTATCTTTTGAAGATATATTACATATCATACTTTCAAAAGGAATATTACAATTATCACATATAAACCAATATTTATTACCTGTTTTTATTCTTATATTAATTGGTTTTATTTCACCATTTTTTTCATTATCCCAACAATCAACTTTTAATTTACCACTAGATGTTTTTCCATCATAACTAGCAAAGCTTCTATTAAAACATATTTTACATTCTTCTTTACCACATAAGTGCCTTTGTTTTGAAGAACATGACATAACTATATTTAATTATATTCATAATTTTAAATCAATTTAATTATTTAAATGAATAAAAATATAATTCATTTAAAGATTTAATTATATAGACATATAATGAATGAAACAGAAAAAACTTAATCCATACCAAACAATAAAAACCTCTTTAAAATCTATTCTAAAAAACTATAATGAAATACAGCCAGAAATTAATAAATTAGTGATTAAATGCAATGATATTGTGATTCAAACTTATCAATTTATCCGATTATATTTATTATCAAAATATCATAACAATCAATCATTACCAATTATTAATGAAAAGTTTATTTTATATTGTATAAAAATACAAGGTATTCGTGATAATCGTGGTAAAAAAGCAAAAGATACTGATTTATTAGACGAATTAGAAAATTTCTATAATAAAGAATTCCAACCACTTATTCAAAAAGAAAAATATAATCTAAAAAATTTATCGTTTTTATTACCTTATCTAGCTATTCAAATTAATACTTGTCTTGAAACCAATATAAAAGAACATTATTTACAACATTTACTTCGTTTTATTAATATTACTACAAAGGATTTAACTGATGATAAATCTATAAAATTTAAACTAAAAAATGCTATTCTAAATAAAAAAGAAATACCAGAAGAATTTGTAGAATGGTATAATCAACATAAATCAAGTATGACACCAACAGAAATAAAAAAATCAATACATTATGATGTTAAAGCATATCCACATAAATTTATTCCGTGTTTGTTTTATATGAATGGTATTTTAGAACAAAAAGAAGCAAAATTATTTCAACCAATACCATTAAGAAATAATATAGTTCCTAAATATATAACAATAGATACTGCTTGTTTAATAAATCTATTTGCTTCAAAAGGAAACAAAGGAAAATTATTAACAAAGTTAAAAGAAAGTAAAGATATTATTTGGAGTCAAGTTTTTAGATTAAATAAAAAAATCTTTAAAAATAAAGAATATACATTTAATTATCAAATACAAACAGATGGAATAAGTGTTAGTTTATCTTTTATTAGAAATGATTTAGTAGATAAAAAATATGGTTCTAAAACTGAAAAAATAATAGAAGATAATTATAAATATATAGAAGATTGTAATGATAATGAATTAAGAAATTTTGATAATAAAAATATAGTGGGTTGTGATCCAGGAAAGAAGTTTTTAACTTATATGGTAGATAAAAATAATAATACATTAAAATATTCTTCTGCACAACGAAGAGTAGAAAGTTTAGCAAAAAGAAATAGTAGAATATTATTGACTGAAAAGAAGAAAAATAATATTATTGAAAAAGAAACATTATTATCAGAATTAAATAGTAAAACAATAGATTATCAAAAATTTAAAGATTATATCAAAGAAAAAACAAAATTAAATAATGAATTACAAGAGTTTTATATAACAGATTTATGGAGAAAAATGAAATGGAGACAATTTGTTTATTCTCGTAAATCAGAAGATAAATTTTTGAATAATATTAAAAATGTATTTGGTGATAATATAGTGATTGCTTATGGTGATTGGAGTAGAAGTAGTCAAATGAAACATTTTATGCCAACTAAAAATAAAGGTATAAGAAAATTAATAGAAAAAAAATATGAAACAATATCAATACATGAATACAATACAAGTAAAAAGTGTAGTAATTGTTTAGAAGATTTAAATTATATGAAACATAATAATAAAAAAACCTTTAGACATCTATGTTGTCATAAATGCTTGAGTTCCGAAAACAAACAAACAGCATTTAAGACGCGTGATGCTAATTCAGCAATAAATATAATGAATATATTTAAATATTATTGCTTAAATAAAGAAAGACAAGAAGCATTTAAACCTATTCGTTCTTCATATGCGAAAGCATAGTAAAGTTGAACTATCAGTTGATTTTACCGAGTTAATGACTCAATCTTTTATATTTAATTCGCAAGTCGGCGTTTTAAATGTTAAAAGGTGTAAAATTAAGATATATATATTTTTATAAATCTGCTGTATTGTTTTCTGCATATAGGACATTTTTTGCCTTGTACTGAATTTCGAATAGATAATTCACAATCTTCACATAATACATAATGATTACATGGTTGTAGAACTATATTTGATTGTTTTCTGAAACATATTTTACAATTCATTTGATCTTCTAGTTGTTTCTTATGATTTTCCACACATTTTATTTTACTATTAAATTGCATTATTTGGTCTTCTTGTTGTTTTATAATATACAAATTATTTTTATCATTTGTTTCTAATAAATTTATTTTTAAATTTAAATCCTCTAATTTTTTTTCACTGTAATCTAATCTATCTATTTCAATATCATTCTGATATTCTACAAAATATTCATTGTTATTAATTTGTAATTTTCCTCCACCATGTTTTTTACCATCTTCAAATGTACCATTATATATATAATCGTGAGTTATTAATATACCAGTTCCATTAAATTTATTATTTTTCCATTCACCATCATAACAAATATTTTTATCCTTATAAATACCTAAACCATCTAGTGAACCATTATTACATTCACCTTCATATGATACACCATTATTATAATACTTAATTGCATTATCGGGTAATCCATTTTTAAATGAACCTATTATTTGAACGGTATCTTTATAAACTGTACCAGAACTAAATTCTCCATCCTTTATAATTCCTTTTAAACATATTTCATTATAATTTACTTGACTATTTATTATATTATCAATACTATTAAAAATACCTTCAACCATTAAATTATTTTTTATTAATAACCCTCGACCCTTAACAGTACTATTTTTTATAGATCCTATATAAATATCTTCTTCTAATTCATTCTTTTCTATTTTTTCAACTAAATCATCAAAATAATTTTTTAATGTTGTCTTAATAAGATTTATTGGTGTTTTATTGCTTTTTATAAATAAATTATCTAGTTTATCTATTTTAACACATATATCAATATTTGATTCAGATAAATCTTCCATATTCTATATATATAATAAACTATATAAATGTTTAAATATAAGTATATATAAAATACATACATACATTAAATATATATTAAATATATATTAGGATGGACGAAATAGATACATTTGATATTTTTAATGTTGAATATAATGATGATATTTTAGATACATATTATAAAATAGTGGAGTACTGTGATCCGATGTATGTAAATATTCATAATAATTCAAATTATGGTGCATTTTTTGAAGTAATATATAGAAATGTAGATGTATATAATTCGTCAAAAATAATAAAAATAATGAAAAAAAATGAATCTAATTTAGAACTAGATGATGATGAAAATTATCAATTAGAAACATATGAATATAATTAGTTATTTATAAGTTCCATCGACTATATACTTGTTTATTAAATTTACTTACATTTTCATAATTTTGAATGTCATTCATACTTTGTTCTATTTTTTCCATTTGGAAATTATATATTTCATTTTTCTGATTTTGTGCTAATTTATTTTGATCTAATTTTCTTCCATAACATACTACACCTTTATTAATAGCATTTTCATCATCTTTGTCAAACCATAATACCTTCTTATCTTGAACTTTTATTAAGTTTGACTTATTATGTAATTGTGGATTTTCATCATTTATCCAAGCAATATTATCCCAATCAGCTGTATAATATGCCGCTGTTTTAACTTCATTTAAATGTGCTAAACGCTGTGGTCTAACATCAATATTACCTATTTTTTTTAATTTTTTTACTTCTTCTCTATATTTTTTAATCTCATCTGGTTCATCCGACCATTTATTTTCTCTTAAGTTTTCCTTAATTTTTGAAACATCAATTGAACCACTTAAAAATCTAAAATTGATGCTACCACCAGGTACTGTAATGGTGGAGTCGATTACTTTACCGGGAGGATCAATTTTACTACTTATATCATCTAAATTTGATAATGTAATTTTAATTTGGTTAGGACTAGTTGTAAGTATTTTTTCATAGGATTTAATATACCCTATAATTGTTGTTTCGCCTTTTTCTAATATAATAGGAGCACCTTTCTCATCATCGTCTAGATTAATTTTATATTTATTAAAATCGCTCTCAAATTTTTTATATTTTGTATTGAAGGAGCTTGGGGTCACGGTTATTGATTCTAAATTAGTATTTAATGTTGTTTCGCTAGCAATGCCATAATTTTCAGTTTTTCTATTAGCTACCAATATGTTGTAATAAGCATTTTTATAAAAACCTAAATTATTCATATCTTTTTTAGATGCTGTTGGATCAAAACCTTTAATCTTAGCAATAAATTCTTCATTATTTAAATTTTTATCATCATTATAGACAATATTAAAACATTCATCGCGTTTTTTATTATTTTTATAATAATTTATATTGTAGTCTTCTCCTTGAATTTTATATGTAGGTTCAGAACATGTTTTATCATAAATTGTATATATACGATCACATATTTTCTTAGCATCATCATATTCGAAACCTTTTCTTCCTATTTTATGTGTATATATTATATCTTTCATAAATCTTTTATATATTATAGAATTTCTTCTATTTGAATTACCAGTGTTTAACATTTGATTATCTAATACATTATTATTAATTACTACATGTTTACCTAATAATGATGGTTCAAGATCATCTAATAATTGATCTTTTTTATAATATAACATAAAATTAGTATTAAATGTAACATATTTATTAAATGTAATTGGTAATCTTAAATTTGTCAACATACTACCAGATTTATAATATTCTTCACATTGATAATTTATTTCACTATGTAATCCTAAAATATTTTTGAATAAATTCTTAAAGTATTTATAGTATTCTTGATATGAATCTAAATTATATAAAGCATTTATATTTAAAGTAAAATTCTCTCCCTTATATATTTTCTTACATAAATATTGCGAATTAGTATTTTTGAAATAATTAATTGGATTATTTCTTTTATCATATGATATGTATAAATCATTCTTATATTTATAAGAATATACAGCAGAAGATGTGTCCTTGAATATACCTATATTAGCGGGTATTTCATAATATATTTTTTTTGCTTCATTTTCATATATATATTCTACTATTCTAAGCATAGTAGTTTCATAGTCATCAATAATATCATTTCTATAAATTGGTGGATTTATTTTAATTATTTGCTTTTTTAATGCTACTTCGAATTTAAATGATGGTCCATCTGATAATAATCTATCTTGACTCTTAATATCAATTTTCTTAAAATATACATTTTCTATAAAGTCCTTACTATTAATATATTGAGATACCAATATATCCTTATAAATGAAATTTTGATTATCATCATCTGTATCATCAGTAATTGAAACCCTATCTAATGTATAATTACTATATAATGTTAATTCTGCACTATTTGAAGATGTAGTTGAGCGTACTTTTATTACCTTGTAAAATGTGTTTTCATATATTTTATGTGATATTTCATTTATTGATCTACTTTTAGTAAAATTTAACATTACGAAAATAGGTCTATCAATAAACATATTATTAGTATTAACTGTTGTATCTCCACCTAATAATGATTTAAATTCTAATGGTACATTATCAAATGATACAGTAAATTTATTAGTATCTAATATTTTAATTACATTACAAACTCCTATTGTTTCTTTTCTAAACATACTAGTACAATCATATAATTTTAAGTTTTGTAATAAATTTTTCCCACTTGCTGGTGGACTTACTTTTGTTTCATTTCCAGATATGTCTGGTTCTAATAAATACTCTTCTAAATAAAATGCTTGTGGTTTTAAAGTTTTATTAAGTTGAGTTCTATGAAGAATATAAATATTATTTGGATTTATATTAAAACCATTAATATTCATTATTTGATTAAATTTTACAAAATGTGCTGTTGAACGAGGTTTTCTATATCCATTTGGTTTTTCTAATATATGTAATTTTGTTAATTTTTTTTGTATATTATATACTACACTGTCTGCATTAGCTTTATCAGCTATACCAGAAGGATCAGAATCAGTATCATGTGTTGTAAATTTACTATTTGTATTATGAGTATCTGATATAGCATAAATAAGTGCTAAGAATTTAGATTTTGTATTAAAAACATTTGTATTTAATACTTTTAATAATTCATTATTAGAAACATTTAAATTATAACTTTTATTTTTAACCATAGTATTTATTTTTTCTCTATATTGTAAAGTTTTATCTAAAAATGCAATATATGATCTTCTTAGTTTTTTAATATCTTTGAAAAATGTACCTATATTATTTGGTGTAATTACACGATTATTTAATACTAATCTTTGTCTACCTTTATTATATCTAAATAAATTATCTAATTGAATAATATTTAAGGTTTCAGTATTATATTTAATTGTGTCAATACTTTTTAATTCTTCGGGGAAATATTTCTCCATAATACTGTTGGCAATATAGGCCATTTTATTTTTATATTCAGTAATATTTCTAATATTTAAAAAGTTAAATGATATATATGAAACTGTATTTTTATCTACAACTAAATCATTATCTTTATCAAATTTAGTATTTTTATCCTTAACCATTACTAATTCATTAGCTTCTACTTCTGTTTTTTGAATATGATTTTTTATATAGTCTTCAAAATTTATTGTTATATCATCAGTACCATCACCATCTACATCTAATTTTAATTCATTACTGTAATCATCATTAGTTTTTTTATTAATATATATTTGAATTGTTTCATTTTTATTAGTTTTAGTATTATTTCCTAATATATTTCTAAATTTAACAGTAGATACATCATTAATTGAATCATCTATTATTACAGTTAATTTTGGTGGTGAAAGTCTATTATTAAATTGATATTTTATAAAATTATAATATCTTTTTTTTATCCAATCTTTTTTATCATAATACTTATTTAAACTTAAATCTGCACTTGAATCTGAACCAACATTGTTTAAATTTCTATTTTCATCTAATATTACCATGTCATTATAAATAAAATATATATCTATGACATATAATTGATATAATTTTGTATCATCTTTCCAATAATATTGACTTGGTATGTTATTAAATTTATTATATTTTTTAAAATTTGTATCACTCGCGTAATCATTATCTGTAGAGGGTATTGTCCATTGATTAGTAGTACCATTATTAGGGAAGTTGGCAAATACTACATATTGTCTATCATAATGTAGATCTCTAGTATCAATTATAGTATAATAATCACTAGTAGGACTTGGAGAAATAGTTATTTTTGATATACATTCAAATAATCTGTATTCCGAGTCGGGTTTATTTTTTCTTTCAAATATAAAGTATAATTTGTTTACAAATTTTAATATATGTTTTCTATATAATATTAAACATTTTTTAACAGTTTCCTCTAAATAATTCCTACAATATTTATTATCTTTTATATCAACAGCTGGATTTGGCGTTTTATTATTTATTTTATAGTTGGCGTTGGCGTTGGCGTTGTACGACTCTAATGTTACTGTTTCCCAAGGATCTTTATTATATGCTAAAACATTTTCAAAATTAACATATTTTCTCATTAGTAATTCATTTAATTTTCTTTTAATATATTTTTTATTTGTAGTTCTTTTCATATTAAAATCCACTTTGTCTAAATTTGTTACAAATGGATTAATATAATTAATTTGATATGGTTCTTCTCTAAAATTCTTTTTTTGCAAAATATAACTTACCAAGGGTTTACTAAATTCTGTATTAGTATTAACAATTCTATAAACAATTATAAATACAACATATGTAATAAATATTGATATTGGTAATTCAATAGTTATTTTAAATTTATTAGACAAGTATTGATGTAAAACTACAGTTAATATGGTACACATTAAAAAAGGAACTATTTGATCTTTATTTATTATTAACTCTGATAAATTCATACTTATTTAAATATAATATTTTTAATTTAAATTTTTTTTAATTAATTTTTATATCTATTTTTATATCTATTTTTATATCTATTTTATATCTATATATATTACAGAATAATAATATTTAAAGATAAGACAATTATATTATCTATTATGACTGCTCCAAAGACTACAAAAAAAACGGTTGTTAAAAAACCAACCCAAAAAAAGAAAGCTTCAGTTAAAAAAACTGAAGAACCAGTTTCAGAAACCGTCCCAGAAACCGTCCCAGAAACTACTGTAACTGAAACTGCTCCAGTAACTGAAACCGAAACTGCACCAGCAACCGAAACTCTTACCGACCCAACGGTTGAATCTATTAATAACTTAATGAGTAAATTTGAAATGTTTGAAAAAGAAAGTAAGGTCGCCAAAAATGAATTAAGAAAAGTATTAAAGTCTTATCAAAAAAAGTCATTTAAGAAGACTCGAAAAGTTGATCCAAATAGACCACCAACAGGCTTTGCTAAGCCATCTTTAATTTCTGAAGAATTATGTAAGTTTTTAAATAAACCGGGAGGTTCTAAGATGGCTCGAACAGAAGTTACTCAAGAAGTAAATAAGTATATTAAGGCACATAACTTACAAAACCCAAAGAATAAGAAGGAAATTAACGCTGATACTACTCTTTCTAAGTTATTAAATCTTAAGAAGGGTGATGACTTAAATTACTTTAGCTTACAAAAGTATTTAGTCGTTCATTTCCCAAAGGAAGATACTTCTGTTAGTGCTTAAAAATCTAGATCATTAAATTGGTCTTCAAATTCTGTTTTACAGTTATATATTTTATTATAAACTTCTGATGTAGATACACTATTCGGTGGATATTTTTTATGAGGCCTTTTATGAGTTAATGGTGGTAACTTATGAAAAGGATATTTTTTTTCGATGATTTCTTTACCATCTTCTGATTTATAGTACATAATGATTTCAGTTCCATCTATTCTACTGCGAATAAAATCCATTGTATTAATGTAATATATTTTTTAATATATTTTTTTTTAACATATATAAAAAATAAATATTAATATATTAAATAATAGATTAATTAATTTATGGATAATTCTATTTATTCTATTAGTCCAATTGATGGGCGTTATTTTAAACTTACTGAATGTTTAAGAAAATATTTTTCCGAATTTGCTTTATTTAAATATCGTTTAATGTTTGAAGTAAAATATTTACTTTTCTTAAAAAAAATGGGATTACCAGAATTTAAAACCTTCCCACAATCTAATTCCTTTCTTAAGAATATATACAAAAATTTCTCTCATGATTGTTGCATGAAAATTAAAAATATTGAATCTACTATTAATCACGATGTTAAAGCGGTTGAATATTTTCTTGGTGAACAATTACAATATATGGGTCTTAGTCAATTTAAATCATTTATTCATTTTGGTTTAACATCACAAGATATTAATAATAATTCTATTACATTATCTATTAAAAATTGTATTGAAGATATTATTATACCTATTATTGAAAATATTTTATCCGATTTATTAGAAAAATCATCTGATTGGATACATTATAAAATGCTTAGTCATACTCATGGACAACCAGCTGTTCCAACAACTATGGGTAAGGAAATTATGGTTTTTCATTATAGAATATCTAAACAATTAAAACAACTTAAAAATATTGATTATTATGGTAAATTAGGTGGTGCTTCTGGTAATTTAAACGCTCATTATGCGGCATATCCAGATTATGATTGGGAAAAATTAATGGAACAATTTTTATTACAATTTTCATTAAAACGAAATAAATTTACTACACAAATTGACAATTATGAAAATTTATCCCTAATTTTTGATAATCTAAAACGAATCAATACTATTTTTATTGATATGAATAAAGATATTTGGCAATATATTTCTATGAATTATATGACTCAAAAATTTGATAATGCTGAAGTTGGTTCTTCTACAATGCCTCATAAAATTAATCCTATTAATTTTGAAAATAGTGAAGGTAATCTATTATTAGCAAATTCTTTATTAAATTTTATGTCTGAAAAATTACCAGTATCACGATTACAGCGTGATTTAACTGATTCTACTGTATTACGAAGTGTTGGATCTATTTTTGGTTATTTATTAATTGCTTATAATAATTTCAAAAACGGTTTTAATAAATTAGATATTAATAATGAAGAATTAAAAAAAGATCTAAATACAAATTGTGTTGTTATTATTGAAGGCATTCAAACCATTTTACGAAAACATAGTATTGATAATGCTTATGAATTATGTAAGGATTTAACTCGAAATAATCAATGTATTACTATGGATGATATTACCGTTTTTATTAAGAATTTAGATATAGATGAAAAAATAAAAACAGAATTATATGAAATTACTGTTGAAAGTTATATTGGTAATGCTGAGAAAACTTTTTAAACTTTTTAAACTTTTTAAACTTTTTAGAAAAAAGTTTAGACAAAAAAGTAAAAAAAAAATTAGACAAAAAAGTAAAAAATTAGACAAAAAAGTAAAAAAAAAATTAGACAAAAAAAGTAAAAAAAAATTATTAACATTCTTATTAATAATTTATTTGATTATATTTTTTATTTTTTTTTGTCTAAACTTTTTTTAAAAAAGTTTATTTTTCTAAAAAAGTTGCTTAGTTAGAGTAAGCAAGACCACCCATACCACTCATAATACGGAGGACATTGTAGTTAAGAGCGAATACATATAGTGATTGAGTTGTGGTAGCGACATCGTGTGTGACATTTGATAAAACTAATCTAGCATTATCAATTCTTGAGAAGTTACATGTGCCAGAAGGTTGGTGTTCAGCAGGTTTTAAACAGAATGAATACATACCAGCTTGTCCAACTTTGGCAAGAGAAAGTTCAGTTGAAGAGGAAACATTACCGTGTCTTAAACCACATTCATATGGTTGGACGCCTGTGAAATACATAGCAGCTTGTTCGGAAGCTCTATCATGTCCGTTTAATTGTATTTTAGCTTTATAACCGGTGGTGTCAGCGTGTAAACCAGTCCAGAATAAAGCTTTAACAGGAGGATTAAAAGTTAAGGTTATACTTTTACTTACATCACCACCAGTTCCGATAGTTTCGACACCAGTATGTTGTACTTGTTCGATTAAATATTCATGAGATACTTGGGCGAATCTTCTACGTTCGTCAGTATCTAAATATAAATAATTGACTAATAAATTATTACATTTGGCTCCAGCTTCGGGGGAAGCAAATTCAGCAACAACTTTAACTTCATGATATTGTAAAGCGATTAAAGGTAAAGCAAGACCAGGATTTCTATTAAACCAGAATCTTAATGGCATATAAGTTCCAGAAATAGAATTTTTTAAATCAAGATTAGTTTCAAATAATTCATCATAAATAGTTAACCATTGTGAATAATGTTTATCAATTTTTTGACCTCCAATTTCAACTTCAACAGAAGTAGGGGCAACAAGATCATTGTTAGTTCCGTGTAAATATATTTCTTGAACTAAATCACCATTTCTGGCTAAAGTGCAAGTTTTACTGGCACCAGAACCATTCCATTCTTGTTTGATACATTCTTTGGAGAAATTTGTGTGTCTTCTGTAGACAACTTTGAAAAAGGTAATTTGAGGATTACCTGTAAGATAGACATCTTGAGCACCCATAGCGACTAATTGCATTAAACCACCACCCATTTTATATTTTAATATAAGAAAAAAATTTTGAATTAAATTTAATTAAAATTAAATTAAAAATTAAATTAAATAAATTTTTCAATTAAAAACGAAAAAAAAAAATGTATTATAGTTTTTATTAAACTTTTTGTCTAAACTTTTTTAAAAAGTTTTTCCTAAAAGGTTGTTTAGTTAGAGTAAGCTAGACCACCCATACCACTCATAATACGGAGAACATTGTAGTTCATAGCGAATAAATATAAACCGCTAGCATCAGCAGTACCAACATTTAATCTAGCGTTATCAATGCGTGAGAAGTTGCAAGTTCCAGATGGTTGATGTTCAGCAGGTTTTAAACAGAATGAATACATACCAACAGTTGATGCAGCAGATCTTCCACTGCCTACGGTGGCCCATCCTCTTGTACCATTCATTTGTACACCAGAATGTCCTAATCCAGATTCATAAGGTTGAACTAAATGATAATAATCATGAGGTTGAACGGCGGCTCTGTCGTGTCCGTTTAATTGTAATTTAACATTATCCCAAGTTTTACCAGACCAGAATAAGGCTTTAACAGGATGATTGAAGGTCATATCAACATTAGCTTCAGTTTCAGCACCAGTATGTTGGACTTGTTCAATTAAGTATTCGTGTGATACTTGAGCGAATCTTCTGCGTTCATCAGTATCTAAATATAAGTAGTTGACTAATAAATCAGCTGATAATGATGCTGTTAGGCCATCGGTGTCAGCGCCTTTTGTGATTACATTAGCAGCAGTTTCTAATGTCATGTTAATTTTAACTTCATGATATTGTAAAGCAATTAAGGGTAAGGCAAGACCAGGATTTCTATTAAACCAAAATCTTAATGGAACATAAACAGTAGCAGTTTTTTCACTACCATCATCTCCAGCAGGAATTTTATTCATTGCAATTCTGTAATCGTGAGATGTTTCAAATAATTCATTATAAATATCTAACCATTGTGAATAATGTTTATCAATTTTTTGACCACCAATTTCAACTTCAACAGTTTTAACTAGATTTGTTACATCATCAACCTTCCATCCAGCCGTGGCAATGCCGGCGGGATCAGCGCCATCGTCAGTAGAAGCAGTTATAGCAGCTTTTAAATAAATTTCTTGTACTAAATCACCATTTCTGGCTAAAGTGCAGGTTACGGAAGAACCAAAATCAGCATTACCACTGAATTGTTGAGCAATACATTCTTTTGAAAAGTTAGTGTGTCTTCTGTAGACAACTTTGAAGAAGGTAATTTGAGGATTACCTGTAAGATAGACATCTTGAGCACCCATAGCGACTAATTGCATTAAACCACCACCCATTTTATATTTTTATATAAGAAAAAAATTTTGAATTAAATTTAATAAACTTTTTAATAAACTTTTAAATAAAAAGTTTTATCAAAAAAAAATTATTATATTGTAAATTGTCTTATGTTGTTTTGGATTAACCTTTTCTTAAAAGGTTGTTTTGGATTAACCTTTTCTTAAAAGGTTGTTTTTGTCTAAACTTTTTTCTAAAAAGTTTTTTTAGAATTCTAACTTACATTTTCCCCTTTCAATATGTAAGAAATTATAATTAACACTATATATGTTTATTGGTATTCTATTATATTCTTCTAAATCATCTTTTATATAATATGTTCGTAATTGTAAGAATTTATCGTCAATTCTAGACATATTACATAATCCCGATGGTTGTTTATTTTGAGGATGTAAGCAAAAACTATATAAATAATATGTTCCATTAGGATCTTGATTTTCTTCCATACGACTTAATGAAGATCTATTTCCTAAATTATGTTCAAATGGTTGTATTAAATGAAAATATTCCCCATTTTGTTCATAGAATAAATCATTATTATTAAATATTATTTTTGCCTTATCTAATATATATTTATATGGCAATTTCCATATTACATATTTTGATAAAAAACTAAAATACAACTCTACATTATTATATATTCCATTTATTATTGTATCTTCTTGATGTTGTAATTGTTCTATCAATAAGTTATGTTTATTTTTTAAAAAATAATTCTTTTCCTCTTTGTCTAAGTGAATATAATTTGCCGATAATACTGCCTTATTAAATGTTACACTACTAATTATATCATTTGCCATAAATATATCTGCCATACTATTTGTCTGCATTCTTATATTTACATCACTTCTATATAATGCTGCAATTGGAAAAGCCGATTGTGATTGTTTAGTAAAAAAGAATCGTAAGGGAATATATAATTGTACATTTCTATTAAACATTTTAGGTGTTACATATTTTAATTCTTCATTTATTTTATTTAATGTTTCATTATTATTAAATAAACTATTATATATCAAAAACCAATCTGTATTATGTTTTTCTACTACATATTCATCTATTTCAAATGATATTTGTTTTATTATTTTTGTCATATCTTCAGCAAGAGGTCTTATATAAAACTCTCCATTATAACTTGTACTATTATATGTATATGAATAATATAATTTATTATTAGTAACATATGTTAAATCTAATCTTTGTGTAGATTCATTATATAAGTTATTTTCAGATGTAGTTGTACCAATTTCATTTATCTTAAAATTACCAACATTTATATTTGTTAATGTATATATGTAATTATATAAAAATAACTCTTGAACTCCAGCAGAATTATATTCATAAAATACACCTTTTTTTGTAGAAGCAAAAGTATTTTCGGTTATTGTTAAATCAAATACATCAGATACATTTAATTTAATATTTAAATTTAAATATATATCTTGAATCATATCGGCATGAATTGGTATATTAGCATATGTTTCCTTATTAAAATTTACTGGAGATTCAAAAATAATATCAATTAATTCTTTACTGTAATTACTATATGATCTAAAAACACTTTTAAAAAAAGATATTTGGGGATTACCTACAAAAAATTCTGATTCTTTGCCTAAGTATTTCAATTGGATTAAACCTCCACCCATTTATATTAATTATATATAATTAAAATTTTAAATAAAACAATACCATTTTATTTAAAAATTAAAATCTATACTTGTTAATTGTCCACTTTTTATTGTATATAAATTATAATTTATTGAATATATATTCATACCACCTACTCCACTATTTACTCTACTATCTGGTAATAATATAATTTTACCTCTATTAATCATTAAATTATTATTTATTGAAGTTTTATGACAATAATATAATGTTGAATATATATCTAAATTATCTACAATTAATGTTTTATCTAAATAATTAAATCCAGAATAATAAAATAAATCGGGTATCTCCAAACCTTCTTCTAAATATGGTGCTGGATCTTCTGTTGTTATTATAATATCACAATTACTCATACTTAATCTATAATTAATTTTAGTATAAATAATAATATCCGGTGATTGATTCACTTCAGAAGTAAGTAAATCTGTTGTAACATAGAAATAATAATCCGTAAAAACACTGGTAATATTAAAATGAATAGTAGTATGAACTAAAAATGGTGAAACTTCAATATAAAACCCATTCATTGATTTTAAATTAATATATCCAGATAATTCTGACTTAAATAAAGAAAAAGGCATTAATAAAATTTCGGTATTATCATTTTTATTTATAAGTGTATTATTTTTTACATTTGTTTGTAAAAAATTTATATATTTTAAATGTTCTACTGAATAATTAAGTCGTAAATTATCTATATATACTTTTATATTATTAACATTACAGTTTTTAAAAATAAATAATAAGGATTTACAATAATCTTGAAATAATAAATCTATTCTATTAAGCATATCACCTTTTACGGATACATTTAATTCTATATTTTCCATATAATTTATACTTTCAACAAACCAGTAATTTGTCTCCAATTTTCTTCTATCTTGATTTTCCAATATAAAATAATTTCCGGTTAATACAATCTCTTCTACAAAAACTGTATTATCAAGTACTTTATCAAAATATATTTTTACTCTTACAACTTCATTTCGTAATAAATATAAGGGTACATATGATGATGACTTATGCAAAAAATGAAAATGTAATGGGATAAAATAAGTATTCATATTTGTGTTTTTTGTAAGTAAATCAAATATTTTATATCGGTTTTCATCATAATATATATCATTATACAATTTCATAATATCGGGTGTTAAACTATCAATTAAAATATCAGATACATAAAAATCTATTTTTCTTATAAAATCTAATATATTATTATCTATACTTTTAGTTAATTTTATATATAAATATAATTCTCCTAATAAATCATAATTATTATTTGTTAATATGATATCAAAATTACTAGTTGTATTTATATTATAGTTATCTTCACCACCTATTCTTTCTGAAATTCTAATAAAATTACTATATGACCTAAAAACACTTCTAAAATATTTTATATCTGGATTTTTAGTAAATTTTTTATCTTCTGTACCAGAATATAACATCTTAATTATACCATTAGGCATATTTATATATTATTATATAATATTATTATTATATATGTTTAAATTCAGCAATTATACATTAAATAAATATAAAATGTCTGATACCGAAAATTATTCTATCGATACAACTTATTCTAGAGCATCTAAAACAGTTTCTGTTGAAGCCTGGCAATTTAGAAAAAAGTGGTTATATTATGATAAAATGAAAACCATGTAAGGTTAAATATGTATCAGTATCTAAAACTGGTAAACACGGTCATACTAAATGTAAATTTTCTGCAAGTGATATATTTACTGGAGTTACTTGTGAAGAATTATGTCCATCATCACATTCGATTGATATTCCTATTGTATCAAAAAAGATTGGATGATTCAAGGCCTTCACGATGAAATATATGTACTTTTAATGGATGATGATGGTGAAATGTGTGAAGATCTACAATTACCAAATGAGACTTATAAAAAAGATGATGACATGAAAAATAGTGTATTAATAAAAAATTATAGTGAACAAGTAAATAATGGCGAAAATATTGATATATTTTGCACGGTTATTTCTGCGGTAGGTCAAGAGAAAATTACGGAGGTTCGTAAAAACAGTTATTTAATTATAATATATATATATCATATAATATAGCATGTATGATGAATTAGGTGTTTTCTTTATATTTTTTAATGTTCAGTTTATTTTTGATTTATATTATAAATCATATCAATTAGATTTTTTGAAATCTATTGATACTGAAATAAATATGAATTATTTTTATATATTTAATGGTTTCCATTTTATACTTTTATTATTACATGTATTTGAAAAACATGTAAATATGTTATTTTTAGAACAACCAGTAAAACGCCATGTATATTATGATGTTTTTACTAAGATAAAAAATATGCCAAAACATTGGTTAGAACAAAATAGTGCTACAAAAATAGATTTCATTATTACATCGGCTCAAAATGCGTTTTATAATAAATATAACACATCTTTTGAATTATATGGTTCAATCATAAGAGTTATTATGAATACTTATATATTATATACTATTTATGATAAATCTATTTATTTAATGATGGGTTATTTTACATTTTATTTATGGTTTTATAATTATATTATATTATCTAATAGAGAAACTATAAAAAAAAATAATACTTCTATAAATGAAATTATTTTAGTAAATAAGAATCTTTATTTAAATTATTTTAATTCTTGTATTAGTAATTTTCAAGATAAATATATAAATATAATTGATACAAATAATCTCAAAATAAATGATTATAATTTAAATAATAAATATGTTGATCAAATATATTTTGGAACCTTGCAAATATTCCAAAAATTATTAATGGTCATATTTATATATTTCTACATTAAAACAAATTGTATAAAAAAATGCTCTTTATTCCTATTGCCACTATATCAAACAACAATAACATTAGTATATCAGTTCGAATATATATTACATAATTATTACGGGATTATTAAACAAGATTTTAGTGTTTATGATAATTTTATTAATACATATCACATAGAAAAATATACTACTATTATTAAAGATTCTAGACCATTATATATAAAATATGATATTAATTATAAGGATAAGAAGCCTTTAATATTAGATGAAAAAAAAAATATTAATAAAGATGATAAAATATTAATACAAGGACCATCGGGAATCGGTAAATCAACATTATGTAAAATAATTAGTGGATACTTTAAAAATTATACAAAAATAAATAATAATAGAGTCTTATATATTACGCAAAATATATACTTAAATTGTGAAAATAGAACATTATATAATATTATTACTGAAAATGATTTTGAATTATATAAGGAAGAATCATCATTATTTCATTATATAATAGAAAATGTAATACCATTTGATGATATATTAAATACTTTTTCTGAAAATTATATGTTTACTACATTAGAAAATAAATCATTCAGTGGTGGACAAGAAAAACGAATATATTTAGCAAAGTGGTTATATTATCTAGCAATTCATATGGAAAAATATGACATTCTTATATTAGATGAACCAGATAAGAGTTTAGATGCAAATATTACAAATATTTTATTAACTAATATAATAGAAGATCCAATATTTTCGAACTTATCAATTATTGTAGTTAGTCATAATATTGAAAATACCAATATATTTAATAAAAAATATATTATGCAAAAAAATAATGATGAATTATCATTAATTAATTCATAATTGACTCATAATTAATTCATAAATAATAAACCACCTTGACCGCTCGATATTTTTAAAATATTATAGTTAAGACCATAAATTTTTACACGACCATTTGTTGCTCCGCCATTAGAATTTACATTATTAAAAGTTAATTCTAAAAAGGAGTTATTATTTTGAATTCTTGAATAATTACATGATCCAGATGGTTGATATTGTCCGGGATAAAGAGAAAATGAGTATGTATATATATATTTACGAGGATAATAACTTTGAGTTTCGTATGGAACAACATTTCTATAATATGAGGCATCAAGATCAATTATTCTATCTTGTCCATTCATTGTAATTTTAGCTGTATTAAAAGTATCTCCATATAAACTATCGGATGATGTATATGATAACCAATTATTTCCAGTTTTCATGTTTTGACTATTATTTATATCATTTACAATAACCCAATAAAAACTTTTAATTGGATGACTAAAATCCAATGGTATTTTTTTTATTTTTGTTGTAGATAAAATATTTACTTCACTAAGTGCTTGTGTTTGTTCTATTAAATATTCATGGGTATTACTAGCAAAATACTTCTGTTCTTTTTTATCTAAATGAATATAATTTGCCATTATATATGATGTAATTATTTGATTATTTGATGAATATGTACTAATATCCGATTTTACGATTTCATTAAGATATCTAAATTCAACTAACACTTTTACTTCATGATATTGAAGAGCGATTAATGGCAAAGCATTTCCATTATTTTTTGTAAACCAAAATTGTAATGGAATATAAAGTTTTTGTACATAGTTATTTTCTTGTAATGTTACATCTGTATTAAATTTACCAGCAATTGTATCTGATCGCTGATCAAACATTTCATTATATATATCTAACCAATTAGAATCTAATGTATCAATTGTTTGACCACCAATTTGAAGAGTTACTGATTTAATAATAGATAATCCTACACCGTTAACATAACCGGCCCAGTTTTCATTATTATCAGAACTTACTAATTGTGGTAATTCAACATATAAATATAAATCAGTTAATAAATCACCAACACGCGAAATAACACAAGTATGAGTTGATCCTAATTGAATTGCATTTTCGAATTGTAGTTTTTGTGTATCTTTTGCAAAATTGCTGTGACTCTTAAATACACTTTTAAAATAGGTCATTTGAGGATTACCCGTTAAATATTTATCTTGTGGGCCAATAAAATTTAATTGTAATAAACCTGCCGTCATACTTATATATTATAATTTATTATAACATAATTTAACTTAAATTAAAATAATATAATTTAAAAAATATAAGTTAAATTATATTATGGATGAAAATATAGGAGATTATAGATATTCAAACATAGAAGTAATTAATAAAACTAAAATAGGTAATCTAAATTTTACAAAATTCGGAAATATTGTATATGTAAATAATGTATTAAATACAGATTTAAGAAATAATTTAATATTAGATAAAACAAATACTACTTATGTATTACAAAATATTTCTACATTTATATATAAAAAAACTATATCTGAAATAAAAAAAGAAAATAAGGATATATTTGTTTCACATAATCATAATTTAAAAAAAGGCGATATTATTAAATTATATAATATTCGTAGAAAATCACCTGGGTCAAATGTTGAATATATAAATTTATTAAATAATACTTTACAACATACAGATATTAAATATAAGGTATTAACAAGCACACGAGATACATTTACTTTAACAACATTTGGAAATTCTACAAATTTATTAAATAATATTATAGATATTATTAAAACAAGTTCGCCTAATATTAATGATGGATATTTTGAATTAATTACAAGTAAACCATTAGAACAAAATAATATTGTAAATGTTAATATATCAACTAGTGTTGATACTATTGGTTCTAATTATAATCTTATTATAAATGATAATATATCAAGATTAGTAATTAATACATTAAATAATGATAAATTTGTTGGATATATAAATATAGGTAATAATGACATGATTTCAAACGATTTTATTGAAGTATGTGAAAATAAAACTACATTAACCATTTCAGATATAGATCTTAGATATTCATCTTTTGAAATTACTAATATTGAACCAAATATATGGTATATTAACGCTAAAATATATAGTAATAAAGTTAGTTATAAGATTACATATGATCCACTAATAGAAGATTATAAGATTGATAATAATAACTTAGCATTACAATCATTTCATAAGAAATTTGTTTATGAATTTGACATTAGTGATCCTAGTCTTAAAAATTATTTATTTATTATTGTAGATGATAGTAATAATAATTATTATAAAAACATTATAAAAATGGGGGAAATGGGACACCCTAATTCATTTATCAGAATCTATATTGATAATGATGAAGTTGTTGATAAAGAATACACTTTAAAATATAAAAAAAATATAAGTAATAATTATTTTGATTTTACACCATTATATATAATCAAAAATACACCTATACATTTTTCTTAATTATATAATATCAAAATAAACTATTTAGAAATATTATATTATATATAATTGTGATGGTAATGAGGAGGTAAATGCGTTTAATTTAAGATTTAAATTTATATTAAAATAATATTACTCCCTGTAGCTCAATTGGTAGAGCGTTCGACTGTAGAGGTATAAATCGTAGTAATCGAACGGTCGCTGGTTCGATTCCGGCCGGGGAGAATCATTTTGGGGTTTTCATTTCACACCCAAGTAAAATCAAAGAAATGGATAATTATATAAACAAAAAAGAAAAACAAAACAAAATGAGGTTATAGTTTCTGACTCATTTAAAAATTGAGAAACTCGTAAATTTGTTTGTGTATTTTATTACAGGGCCCATATAATGTAATGGCTAGCATTCGGCTCTTCTAAAGCCGCCGTCTGGGTTCGACCCCCAGTATGGGTATTCTCTAGTAGAGAATTTTTTTTTTTACATATTTATATATTATTTTTTTTTAAATTGATTATTAATACTATAAAATTTAAAATGCCTAATAAAAATATAGCTTGGTATAAAAGATGGCATGAATTTATTGATAAATGTAAAACTAAAAATGTAGAATGTTTAGATTCTGAAGAAATTTATATAGAAAAAACGACTAAATATGGTTATAAAGCTAAAATTAAGTTAAAATGTCTTAAATGTAATACTATAGTTGAAACAATTACAATAAAAAACTTTATAGATTGTGAATTAAGTTGTGGTTGTTATTGTAAAAATAAACCATGGTATAAAAGATATTCTGAATTTTGTGAAAAATGTAAAATTAAGAATGTAGAATGTTTAGATTCTGAAGAAGTTTTTATAGAAAAAACAAAATTAAACAGAAAAAATGCTTTTATTAAATTAAAATGCCTTATATGTGAAGAAGAAGTTAATACAACAACTATACAGAGTTTTATTTGTGGTAATAATTTAGGATGTAAATGTGCTAATTCTAAAAGTGAAAATTTAATGACTTGTTATGTTGAAGAATTATTTACTGATAATATATTTATAAAACAACATAGACCAGATTGGTTAAAATATACAACTGGTTGTAATTTAGAATTAGACTATTATTGCGAAGAATTAAAACTAGCATTTGAATATAATGGACTTCAACATTATAAATATAGTCCGCGATTTCATAATAATAATATTGAAAACTTTTATAAACAACAAGAAAGAGATAAATTTAAAGAACAAAAATGTAAAGAAGAAGGCATATATCTAATTGTTATTCCATATCAATATAATTCTTATAATGAAGAAAAATTATATAAATATATTGATGAAAAAATAGAAGAATGGGAAATAGAAACAAAACAAGATAAAATATTAGAAAAAGGAAAAATACCGCAAAAAAAATATCGGCAAAAAATAATAAATGACTCTGAAACACGTCGTCAAAAACAAAATAAATATAAGAGCGAATGGAATACAAAACCTAAATTTTGTGATGTATGTAATTTATGGACTACTAATAATATGTGGTATCATCATATAAAAAATAAACTTCATCAAAATAATTTATTATGTCATTAATCATTTAAAATTGATTTATGTATTATTTAACATAAACATTTTACTAGTATTAAAATGAATTTATCACTCATAGAATCATTACAAAAAATATCAGATGATATACCTATAAAAAATGAATGGCTTTGGAATCAAAGATATATATTTTATAAGATGAAATTAAATATGAATGTATATAAGGATTATATTAGTTTATGTAAACAATTAATCGAAGAATCACAAAATATAAAATTAAAAAAAAAAAATAAACCATATCGTACGATGTATGATAGTGAATATTTATTATTTTGGTATTTTGAAAAACAACTAAAAAAGACTAAGAATGAAGAAGAGAAAAAAAATTTAAATGATAGTATGCGTCATACATTATTAGTAGTTAACAATGAATTAGATAAAAAAGAAAAAATACTAAAAGAGAAGGAAAAAAAAACTAAACTTGAAAAAAGTGAAGAAAATAGGAAAAAACGTGAAGAAATAAAAAAACTAAAATCAGAAGAACCAATTAGGCGTTCTAATAGAACAACTAAAAATGTAAAATGTAAAATGTAAAAAAAAAATAAATAACTGTTTATTTACTCTATTCATTTAATAATTTTTTTTTACTCATACATAATAAACCTAATACTATAAATATAACACCTAATATTTCATAATTAGACATATTTTCCTTGAATATAAAATATCCAACTACAGCAGTTAATGCTATTTCTGCTGAATGAACTGATGGTATTACATAAGTAACATTTTCTTCTTTTAGAAGTTTAGTAAAAACTAATCCTCCAATTGTACCAACTAATATAATTAGTAAGAAATATTTTAAATCATGGGCATCTATTTTTTGTAAAAAACTGAATTTAGTTGTATGATATAAATATATTAAATACATCATTATCGGTATTAAATAAAAAAAGTACTCAATACAATAAAATTCTAAAGCGGAATATTTACTTAATGGTATTTTTTTCAAAAATGATAATAATGTCCACGATATTATCACAATAAAAATTAATATAAAAACATTCATATTTTATTATTTTATTTTTATTTCTATTTCTATTTTATTTTATTTTATTTCTATTTTATTTCTATTTCTATTTTATTTCTATTTTATTTCTATTTCTATTTTATTTTATTTTATTTATCTAAAATCTTTTTTTACAGAATTATAACCTTCTTTTACTTCAGATGCCGCTTGATTCGCAATGTTTGAAGCACCTTCGGTAAAACGATCCCAACCAGTTTTAGGTTCAATAGTATTACTACTACCTATTTTATAATCACTCGGATTAAGACTTATTTTATCAAAATTTGGGCTAAAATTACCTTCTTTATTAAAAAATAAATCATTACATTTTCCTTCATTATTATAACACCATAACCCAAAACTAATAATAATAAAAAGTACACCAATTAATATTGACATCTGAATCCAATCTGTGTTTGCATTTCCTCCTTTTATATTTTTTCTATTTTGTGTGCGTTTACTCATATGTATATATATATATATATATAAATAAAAAAAAGTTATTATTTATTATTATTATTAATATTATTATTATTAATATTATTATTATTAATATTATTAATATTATTAATTATTAATATTAATATTATTGTTATTGTTATTATTTACTTACAACAGAATAAAATATTCATTAAGAACCATAATAATAATAATTGAGTTACACTTTCTAACGGTTTAATTCCAGGAATAAGAACAACTAAAACTTCATTCCAGATATATTTACCAGCTACTAATAAAATAGCAAGAACAATGAACATAGTTATTAAAAGAACTAATAAATTCCCATCAGACATTTCTTTTTGTCCTCCTAATTGACTCTTATTTATTGAAGAGGCCATTACAGTTTGAATAAGATTAGCAATCATTATAATATAATTAAATAAATTAAATTTGAATTACAAATAAATTAATTAATATAAAATTAATATAAAATTAATATAAAATTAATATAAAAT
>Ga0114995_10000460_pt1 | contig 28148 bp, 26 predicted proteins | sample ArcticOcean_MG_C_11_FD_87038 | JGI IMG/M metagenome (GOLD analysis project Ga0114995, IMG submission 87038) | Marine microbial communities from western Arctic Ocean - ArcticOcean_MG_CB2_154 | ecosystem: Environmental > Aquatic > Marine > Oceanic | place: Arctic Ocean: Canada Basin | collected... | reverse complement strand
ACTTCATCATGAACCGTGGCGGCGTATCTTTACGCCCAGGCGATGGCATCATACACTCTTGGCTGAACCGCATGTTGTTGCCAGATACAGTAGGCACTGGTGGCGATTCCCACACCCGCTTTCCTCTAGGTATCTCTTTCCCTGCTGGATCGGGCTTAGTAGCCTTTGCCGCTGCTACAGGTGTAATGCCTTTGGATATGCCAGAATCGGTGTTAGTTCGCTTTAAAGGCGAGCGTAATCCAGGCATCACACTGCGAGACTTAGTGCATGCCATTCCTTATTTTGCCATTCAACAAGGCTTACTTACGGTAGAAAAATCTGGCAAGATCAACGCTTTTTCTGGCCGAATTTTAGAAATTGAGGGTTTAGAAGACCTTACCGCTGAGCAGGCCTTTGAACTGTCCGACGCCTCAGCCGAGCGCTCAGCCGCAGGTTGCACCATTACTTTGAGTGAAGACTCTGTAGCAGAATACCTACGTTCTAACATAGTCATGCTTAAATGGATGATCACTGAAGGTTATGGCGATAAACGCACCATTGCTCGACGTATATTGGCCATGGAAGCATGGCTAGTAGATCCGCAGCTCATGCGCGCAGACAGTGATGCAGAGTACGCCGAAGTTCTTGAAATTGACGTATCTACGATCACTGAGCCCATTTTATGTGCGCCTAATGATCCAGACGATGCTGTTACTTTATCTTCTGTTGCAGGCCAAAAAATTGATGAAGTATTTATCGGTTCTTGTATGACCAACATTGGTCACTTCCGTGCCGCTGGCAAGTTACTTGAAGCTGCCAAAGGCCCTATTCCAACACGTATGTGGATAGCACCCCCTACAAAAATGGATGCGGCTAAGTTAACTGAAGAAGGTTATTACAACACCTTTAGCAAGGCTGGTGCACGTATAGAAATGCCAGGGTGTTCCTTGTGCATGGGTAACCAAGCACGAGTTGAAGATTCTTCCACTGTGGTATCAACATCCACTCGTAACTTCCCTAACCGTTTAGGCAATGGTGCCAATGTGTTTTTAGCATCAGCAGAACTTGCTGCTGTTGCGGGAATCACAGGAAAGTTACCGACTTCTAGTGAATATTTAGAGTATGCAAGCAAGCTAGACACCATGGCTGGTGAAGTGTACCGTTACTTGAACTTTGACCAGCTATCAGACTACACGTCTGCTGCCAGCAAGGTTATACCTACGTTAGAAGTTGCATAACAAACGCTAAGCCCAAGTCAAAAAAGCCCTTATTTTTATTAAAAATAAGGGCTTTTTTTATATAAATATCCTGTTTTCAGATTTTTAGTCTAGACTAGTAGTTGCTTCTCTATTCTGGATCTTATATGAAGGTATTATTAGTTGATGATTCTATCGCTTATTCGCAGGTGATACAGTCATATGTGGAAAGCGCGGGCCATAGTGTAATCACCGCCTGCGACGGCGAGCAAGGTATCCTAAAATTCTTGGAGCATAAGCCAGACCTAGTTTTGTTGGACGTTAACATGCCCAATATGGATGGTTACCAATGCGCTCGACATATTCGAAAAAATTGCCAGCAAGGTAATTTGTGGATTCCCATTATTTTCTTAAGCGCCGAAGTTACCGATGATGCTATTGTTAAAGGCATAGATTCTGGTGGTGATGATTATTTACTAAAACCTATCACTCTAAAAGTTCTAAGTGCTAAATTACGTGCGATGGCACGCATCGCGAATATGCGAAAGGAACTAGAAGACGCTAGTGCTCACCTCAAGCGGCTTTCGTTAGTCGATGGTTTAACCCAGCTGTATAATCGTCGTCACTTTGACGAAGCACTAGAGCTAGAGTGGTCTCGATCAAACAGAAGCCAAGCTCCTTTATCATTGATTATATGTGATATTGATCACTTCAAAGCGTTTAATGACAATTACGGCCATGTAGCTGGTGATGATGCTTTAGTGAAGGCTAGTAAAACCATCATAGAGACCTTAAAAAGGCCCAGTGATATGCCGGCGCGATACGGCGGCGAAGAGTTTGTAGTTATTTTACCAGATACACCCACTGTAGGTGCAATGATTGTAGCCGAAAAGTTACGTACAGCAATGAACACCCTTACCATACCTCACGCTTTTTCAAACGCTGCAAATATCGTCACTATGAGCTTTGGGGTATCCACCTATTACCCACACCAGACTAAAGCGAGTTATGTAGAGTTAGTGAAATCGGCAGATCGTGGATTATACAGCGCTAAAAAGAATGGAAGAAATCGCATCGAACTGCAATCTTTATCTTCTAACACATAATAACTGAGACAGAGCCTGCGCCAAATCTTGTTTGATATCTTGGTAGTCTTCTAACCCCACCGATACACGAATCAAATTATCTTTTATACCTGCTAAGGCACGCGCTTCTGGTGTCATTTTTCCATGTGTAGTAGTGGCTGGATGAGTAATGGTCGATTTTGCATCACCAAAATTACCCGTAATTGACAATAATTTTGTCTCGTCAATACAACGCCATGCAGTAGTCATGTCACCTTTCACCTCAAAAGAAACCACACCACCAAACAAACGTTGCTGTTGCTTTGCCAGCAGGTGCTGTGGGTGACTTTCTAAACCGGTGTAATACACTCGATCTATTTGAGGGTGATCTTGTAGCCATTGCGCCAACTTTAACGCACTGGAGCAATGAGCATGCATCCGCAAAGACAAAGTTTCTAAGCCATTAATAAACACCCAGGCATTAAACGGGCTCATAGTAGTGCCTGCCGTGCGGAGAAAACCAAACACTGGCTCCATTAGCGAGTCACTACCTATAGCAACACCGCCTACACAACGGCCCTGCCCATCTATATATTTAGTGGCAGAGTGCATTACAATATCAGCACCTAACGCCAATGGATTTTGCAAAATGGGGGTGCAAAAACAATTGTCTACTACTAGCAAAGCATTGTGGCTGTGGGATAATTTAGCTAAAGCTGCAATATTACCCACTTCTCCCAGAGGATTTGATGGCGATTCCAAAAAGAACGCTTTGGTATTAGGCTGGATAGCTATTTGCCATGCTTCAAGATCCCCAGGGCTCACATAAGTGGTAGTAATACCAAGCTTAGAAAAAATGTTGTCAAACAAACCAACTATAGAGCCGAAAATACTGCACGAGGATACAATATGGTCACCTTGTTTTAGATGGCCCAAAAATATGCTAATAAGTGCAGCCATGCCCGAACTAGCTGCAACCGCTCTTTCACCACCTTCCATTGCGGCCATTCGTTGCTCGAACGTACGTACTGTTGGGTTAGTGAAACGAGAATAAATATTACCCTGTGTTTGGCCACTAAAACATGCAGCAGCTTCTTCAGCACTGCCATAAATAAAGCTAGAGGAGGCATAGATGGCATCATTATGCTCTTGTTCTACACCAGAAAATGAACCAGACCTAATGGCCTGAGTACCTAACGCAGTCTTTTTTAAATGCTCTTTTAGACGTTGCTGTCGCTGGGTAAGGCTTTGCGTTAGGCTTTTATTTTTCATGTTATAACTTACTTTGCATATTTGTGGCTACAGAGACGTCATCATCGATCACATTCACACTATGCATGGATTGATTATTACGGGCAGCTTCTAAATTAGCTAAGTAAGCCTCGTCCACATCACCTGTAACATAATTGCCATCGAATACAGAACAATCAAAGTTAGCAATATTACTACCACCACCTTGGGTTGAACGAACTAAGTCGTCAAGATCTTGGTAAATCATACGATCAGCACCGATCACATCACCTACTTCTTCATCTGTGCGGCCGTAAGCTACTAGCTCATCTACAGAAGGCATATCTATACCATAGACATTAGGAAAGCGTACAGCGGGTGCCGCGGAAGCAAAATAAACCTTATTAGCACCCATTTCACGAGCCATCTCTATAATCAATGTAGACGTGGTGCCACGAACGATGGAGTCATCAACCAGCAAAACATTTTTGCCACGAAACTCAAGTTCAATAGGGTTTAGCTTTTGGCGCACAGATTTTGCCCGCTGAGTTTGCCCAGGCATGATAAATGTTCGGCCAATGTAGCGGTTTTTAATATAGCCTTCCCGTAACTTCACACCAAGCTTACTAGATAGTTCTACAGCAGAAGTACGGCTAGTATCAGGAATAGGAATCACTACATCGATATCATGATCTGGCCAATCACGTAAAATCTTATCAGCTAAGTACTCACCCATTTTCAACCGCGCCTTGTAGACAGAGATGCCATCCATTACAGAATCTGGCCTGGCTAAGTAGACGTACTCAAATAAACAAGGAGACAACACTGGATTTTCTGCACACTGGCGAGTAAATACCTGCCCAGCTTCAGTGATGTAAATACACTCTCCCGGTGCCAAGTCACGCACCATAGTGTAACCAGCAGCATCCAAGGCTACACTTTCTGAAGCCACCATATACTCAGTGCCTAGTTCAGACTCACGCTTGCCATAACATAATGGGCGAATGCCGAATGGATCGCGCATACCCACAATGCCAATGCCTGTAATCATAGCAATAACGGCATAACCACCTACACAGCGGCGGTGTACTTGTCGTACAGCATAGAAGATATCTTCTTCAGTTGGCGTTAGCTGGCCTAAACGCTGTAGTTCGTGAGCAAACACATTTAGCAACACTTCAGAATCTGAATTGGTGTTGATGTGACGTAGATCAGCTTTAAAAATGCTTTCTGCAAGTTCTGCAGCATTGGTTAAATTCCCATTATGCGCTAAAGCGATTCCGTACGGTGAGTTAACGTAGAAAGGTTGAGCTTCAGCAGCACTAGAGCTTCCAGCGGTGGGGTAACGTACATGGCCAATGCCCATATTCCCCACTAAGCGGCGCATATGACGCGTACGAAAAACGTCTCGTACTAAACCATTATCCTTACGTAAAAAGAACCGGCCATCATGGCAGGTAACCATACCCGCAGCGTCCTGACCACGGTGCTGTAAAAAAGTCAGGGCGTCATAGATTTCCTGATTAACATAAGACTTGGCAACAATACCAACGATACCACACATGCTTAAACCCTCATTACAACGCTACAAGAGCGTTGGCTGCAACATATCTAATAAACCAGAAGCACTACTAGACATTTTATAGGACCACTCATCAACTAAGATGAAGTGAGGAATAATCAATGAACTTTGCCACCATTCGTCATTACTTACCGGCGTTAGCGACAATAAGGAGACCATAACGATAACTAATAATCCACCACGAACCACGCCAAATACCATACCAAATAAGCGGTCGGTACCAGTTAAGCCTGTAGCAGAAACTAAGCGAGAAAATACATTGTTTATGAGTGCGCCTACCACCAAAGTGGCGGCAAACAAAATGACAAACGCGGCAATCACACGAAACTGAGGTTGATCGATCCAATCCACCATGAAATTGCTAAGCTTAAAAGAAAATAATCGAGCCACAAAAAAGGCTGCAACCCAGCTTGCTAACGACAGTAGCTCTTTAACAAAACCACGCAATAGTCCAAACACGCTGGAGGTTGCGATAATGGCGACTAGTATCCAGTCAAAAACGTTGAGGCTTTCCATACATGGCCTTAATTAACTAACTGATTAAACTACTAACGCAGACAGCCTGTTAGGGCTTTTCTACTTCATATAGGGTGACCATACCGGTCATTTTAAACTGAGTTTGTAGCTTTTTTTGTAAAGCTTCAGTTTTGAGCCTATTGAGCTCTGGGCCCACAAGAACCTTAAATAACGTTCCATTAGGCACCATATAAGCAGCAAACCCTGCCTTAATCACCTTATCTCTTAAACGAATAGCATTGGAGCGATTACCAAAGTTACCTAGCTGTACTACCCAACCATTAGGCAGGCCTTGTTGATTTAGTAAACTGTCGCTTGCTTCAAGTTGCACCTCCTTTTTTACCGGTGTAGCAGTGAGTGGTTTGTTTACAACTAAAATTGGGCTTATCTCAATCACTTGTTGATCACTTGGATCAACACTTTCTATGGCATTTACGCCACCAAGGGATTCTATAACAATAATCTCCCCATCTTCAGGCATCGCCGGTTGCTGCTTAGTAGCTTGATATTCTTCTAGGCCAGCACCGTCTAACCAAAATGGTAAAATAATAACGGCCATACTCAACAGTATCAAACTACCTACAATACGATGTTTCACTGTTGCCTCCATTAATCTCGTTCCTTCATTTCAACAATCTGCCTAGGGTTCAATTAAAGCCAGAACTGCACCCACGGTCACAAATGAACCAAAAACGATAACTCTATCTTCAGTCGCCGCCATTTCTATGGCTTGAGTAAAAGCTTGAATCGGAGTGTCATAAGTTGTTACTTGAAGTGCTGTAATACCATTCTTAGTTGCTTCAGAAGCAAGTTCTAAGCTGGACAAACCTCGTACGCCATCACTACTAGCTAACATCCAATGATCAAAACTTGAACTTAACGCAGCAATTACTTGTTGGTAGTCTTTGTCACCCAACATAGCCAATACAGCTATCGTTTTGCCTTCACAAGTTTCATTGGCTAATGTAGTGGCCAAGTTTTGAGCTGCTTGTGGATTATGGGCAACGTCTAATATAAGCTTCTTGCCTTGCCACTCTAGCCTCTGGAAACGGCCTATTAAGCGTGCATTGCTTAACCCTCTAACGATGTCAGCAGGTTTTATGTCAAAGGTTAAACAGCTAATCGCTTGCACCACAGCTGCCATATTCATAGGCGGCAGTGCAGTTTCAGGTAGATCAATAGTTAGACCAGAGTTATTGCTCGAAGTGTTATTTTCAACTTTAAAATCAACACCATTTTGCAAGCACTGGGCATCAATTTCGTGGGCATATTGGGCTACGGTCGAGGGGCAATCTACAGCACCAACGATAGCCGGCTTATTGGCTCGATAGATACCTGCTTTTTCTCGCCCTATAAGATCTATATTGTCGCCAAGCCAGTCCACATGATCTAGCGAAATACTGGTAACAATAGCCACATCAGCATCAATCAGGTTCACTGCGTCTAAACGGCCACCTAAGCCAATTTCTAGCACCGCAACATCTAAATCTGCACGCTGCATAAGATCAAAGGCCAACAGAGCATTAAACTCAAAATAAGTAAGCACTGTAGCTAAACTATCATCAGCATCAGCATCAGCATCAGCATCAGAATCGTAGCGGGCTTTATTCACTCGTTCAAAACTAGCACATAAAGCAGCATCATCTATAGGCTCGCCCTGAAACTGAATTCGTTCATTAAAGCGTACAAAGTGTGGTGATGTTAGGCTGGCATAGGATAATCCAGCTTGCTCTAAAATAGAGGTCAAAAAAGCAACGCTAGAACCCTTACCATTAGTACCTGCTACGGTAATCACTTGTTTAGCGATAGGTGCATCACGTAGCAAACGCTTAGACACTAAACGAATTCGCGTTAGGCCCATGTCAATTTCATGGCTTGGATGCTGTTGCTCTAACCAAGTCAGCCAATCACTGGCTTTGTCAAAGGATAGTGTTTGCGACATAAAAATTAAGCTTCAATAACAGGCGAAGGTTTTTGAGTCATGGCACTTAACAAACGACCCACAGTAGCACGCATATTATGGCGAGAAACGATCATATCAATGGCACCATGATCTAGTAAAAACTCACTCTTTTGAAAGCCATCAGGTAAAGTTTCACGTACCGTTTGCTCAATAACGCGTGGCCCCGCAAAACCCATACGAGCTCCAGGCTCCGCAAGGTTCACATCGCCTAGCATAGCTAAACTAGCAGACACACCGCCATATACAGGGTCTGTAAGCACGGACACATAAGGAACACCTTGTTGCTTTAGCTTTTCTATAGCGGCACTTGTTTTGGCCATCTGAAACAAAGAAGTTAAGGCTTCTTGCATACGTGCACCACCAGAAGCAGAGAAGCACACTAGTGGAATACCTTGCTCCATGCTCACATTGGCTGCTCGCACGAAACGTTCGCCAACAACAGCACCCATGGAACCGCCTAAAAAGTTAAATTCGAAAGCAACTGCAACTACGTCTAAACCTAGTAACTGCCCTTTCATAGCCACTAATGCATCTTTTTCTGAGGTGGCTTTTTGAGCTGCAGATAAACGATCTTTGTACTTCTTTACGTCTTTAAATTTAAGCTTATCAACAGGCTCTATTTCTGCTGCTATTTCTGTAGTTGAATAAGCATCTAGGAACATATTCAAGCGTTCACGGGCAGGTACACGCATGTGATGTTCACATTTGGTACATACCTCAAGATTTTTTTCCAATTCTGGCTTGTACAAAGCAGCCGCACACTTAGGGCATTTTTTCCATACACCATCAGGAATGTTACTGCGTCGCTCTTTATTACCAAGGTTGGTCAAAATACCTGCAGGTACAATTTTATCTAACCAGCTACTCATAGCTTCTCCCACCGTAACCTTTGGTCACAGATTGACGTATTAAATTTATTAAAAAGTGGCGTCCACAGGTTCAAGTCTTCGCGCTTAAGATAAATTCGCGCTCCACCGTAAATGTCAGACAAACGTTTGGCATGGTACATCGGAGATGGACGACCCTCGTAGTGCCCCATGTCTAGATCAAAATCAGCCTGAAGCTCCGGACTTTTCGATAAAAGCTCGGAGGTATCACGCAGTTTATCCAAGGCAGCGAACAGGGTTTCCGATACAAAACGTCCACCACAAGGGCCAAAATGGCCCTCGATGTCTGATAATGTTGTTGCTTCAGTCACTATCGGATCCTTTTATTTCAACATGGGCAGATAAGTGTGGGGGTAAATATGACAAATAAGGTTTGGCTTGGTCCATAAAGGCGGTAATTTTAGCACGATCTTTAACACCTTTGTGGCTTTCAACACCGCCACTAACATCAATCGCCCAAGGTTTAACTTGTTGTATGGCTTGTTGCACGTTGTGCTCATGAATACCACCAGCCAACACCACATCCTTCGCAATATCAGAAGGAATACGATGCCAATCGAATTGGTCACCAGTACCTCCTGGCACGCCTGGTTTGTAAGCATCTAACAACAAACCTTGTGCGCGGCTGTAGCATTGCCTTTGTTCATGTAAGTTGATGTTTGGGCGCATTCTCACGGCTTTAATCCAAGGCAGCTGAAATTGTGCGCAAAACTGCGCAGATTCTTCACCATGAAACTGTAGTACAGAAAGAGGAACTTGAGAAAGGATTTGGTCTATTTCGGCAGCAGTAGCGTCTACAAATAGGCCTACACAGGATACAAAAGGAGGTAAAGCGCGCGCAATATCAGAGGCAGTGGCAATGTCGACAGCCCTAGGGCTTGGTGGATAAAACACCAAACCTATAGCATCTGCACCAGCTATAGCTGCAAAAACTGCATCATCTGCTTGGCGAAGGCCACATATTTTTACTCGAAGTTGAGTCACAATGAGTCGCTGTTATTTATCGATAAAGTGCTAAAAACCAAGGCTTAATGGTAGCAGATAAATGCACCTTGCGGAGCACTATCTGGGTTTATTAAGAGACTCTTTAAGCATTAGTTTAAACAGTCGTCTGGGCGTTCATCCAAGGAGACAAAAAATGAGGCCCCATTGGCACCTGCGGCAATCCAAACGAGTCGTCATATTCGGCATTCACAAAGTATAAACCATAAGGCTTTGCCGTAGCTGCGCTTACCCGCCGGTCCTTAGCCATTAATACTTCCAAGGCCCATTCCGGAGATTCTTCTCCGGCACCAATTTTCATCAATAAGCCCGCAAGATTACGAATCATGTGATGCAAAAATGCATTCGCCCGCACATCTAATACAATGTAATCCCCTGCACTGGTGACATTTAAATGATGCATTGTGCGTATAGGGCTATTGGCCTGGCAGGCCGCAGCACGAAACGAACTAAAATCATGAGTACCCAAAAGATAACCTGCAGCTTGCTGCATTTTACTGACATCTAAAGGACGAAAGTTCCAGGTCACTTCCTTGTCCATCAATGCAGGCCGCATGGGGTGGTTATAGATCACGTAACGGTATTGGCGAGCTCTAGCACTAAAACGCGCATGAAACTTGTCATCGACCAAATGCGCCCATTGAATAGCTACGTCATCAGGTAAGTTCATGTTACCGCCGTGGGTCCACGCACGCATAGGCCTTTGTGCGAACGTATCAAAATGCACCACTTGTGCACTGGCGTGAACACCAGCATCTGTACGCCCAGCACACATCACCTTAATAGGTTCATTGGCCACTACACTGAGGGCATCTTCAAGCTTTTCTTGTACACTAATATGACCGTGGGGCTGGCGCTGCCATCCGTGATAATGGCGCCCGTTGTAGGCTATGCCTAAAGCGATGCGCTGCTGCCCTGCCGCCAAAAACTCTGATGCGTCCGCTTTAAATTGTGTGGTCATATAAACTTAAACTTTGTTGATGCTAGATAATAAATCGCTGGCTTGTGCTTTTTGTTCATTATTTCCCTGATTGAGTACTTCATGTAATACAGTTTGGGCCTGAGACACATCGCCCATATCGCGATAACTTAGCGCCAAATATAACTTGGTATTCATCTCTTCCTCATGAGACAGATACTCCACAGGCTCATCGGCCTGATTGTGCATTTGCTTTTGGCCCGTCAACATAGCTTCTATATCAGCCGACAAGTGTAATTGGTCATCCGCAATTTTAGCGTTAAAATCTTGACCCATCGATTGAGATTCGCCTTGTTCTTGCTGCTGCAATAACTCTTCAATGAAACTACGCTCAGGCATGCCACCTTGCATTTTTTTAGCACCTTGATGTAAATCAGCTACTTTTGAGCTTGGCTTAGTGTTGTAATCGGCCAAAGGGTCTAGGGTGATCGGTTGCTCCTCGGAAATCTCTGGCGAGGCTTGCTGCTCCGGAGCGATTTTTCGGCCACGCCCTATGATCCACCAAATAAGCCCAACCACCAGAATGATAGGTACTAACAAAAAAGCCAATATTTGTACAAGGCTTAACCCCTGTGACATTTGCTCACCATCGTCACTAAGCACTTTAGTTTGTGCTGCTAAATCGACAATCTTCTGCATATCAACCAAAGACTTCTGAGCCAACAAGAGATCTTGTTCGGCTTGATTAAGGTCTGCTTGTGTAGATTCAAATTTTTGATCTAACGTAAGCATATTATTTTCTAGCAGAGTTCTCTCTTCATTTAAGCTATTAATGTCCTGCTTTTGCACGGCCACACCGTAAGCAAGATTCTCACTCGCTTTGGTAAGTAATTCTTGTTCAGATATCGCTGCAGTGTGATCGGCTTGCAAACTTTTCACTTCGGCCTGTAGCGCTATGGATTGGCTCGTTAAACCTTTCAGCTTATCCTGCTGGCCCTGCACTTGCTGCTGCAATTGAGCTTGTTGTGCATCGTTTTGTTGAATCTTAGCTGCTGCCAGCTGACTCTGTGCTGGTTTTTTTTGTTTTACTTTTACCGGTGCAGCGACTAAAACCTCATACGCAGCCTTAGCTTGCTTTGCAGTAAGGGAACTCAGCTCATCCGCCGTAGGCAGTCGCAATCGACTATTAGCTAACACTTGACGAATATCACTATTCCTATAAGCCATAGGGTTTGACTTGTATAAGCTAATTAATGTTTGCCAAGGGCTCATGCCTTTTGGAGTATTGTTAACTGCGATACGCCATAAAGTTTGCCCTGGTTTAACCACCACAAAAGCTGCAACTGTAGCTTCAGGCTCTACACTAGTAACGGCGCTCTTGGATTCTGACAACTGCACTAAAGTTTCCTCAAGCACCACCTCTCCTGTAAGGGCTTTTACCAAAACTTTTGAATCTGCAGTAGGCTGTAAGTTAGACTGAGTGATAGTGTTTTCATCAAGTTTCTGTGTCTTCACAAAAGCAGGCAACTTCACGGCGTATTCAGATAATAGACGACCCCCTAAATAATCCACTTCAAAAATTAAATCAAAAAGCGTCTCTTCAACAGCCTGCTGCCCTATAACCTGCACAGCGTAGCCACCCTCATTATCTACGATGCTCACATCTAGCTGGGAGTACCAAGGATGATAGACCAAGCCTGCTGCCAAAAATTGTGCAGGCCCTGCCACTTTAGCTGCCATGGATCCAGGAAGAACACCTTCTACCTCAATTAAATCCACTTGCAGCTGGAGTGGTTGTAGCAGCGTAGAAGATAGGTGTATTTGCCCCAAGGCAATAGCCTGGACGTTTGCGCTTAAAAAAATGCTTGTGAAGCCAACAATACGTAAAGCATGCTTCATTTTAGGGGATATCATGTCTACTATTACTCCGACCATGTGATGTGCTATTGTCGCAGCCTTGGGGCTGTAAAAAAAGGCGCCTGAGCGCCTTTTTTTACAGCCTGCACTATCCACGGTTTTTCTATACCCTGATAATGTGTGAGTTAGATGCAAAAACGTCGAGGCATTGGTGGACATTTTTGTTCGACGGATATTCACCTTTCGACAAAAGCGCGCTCTATAACGTACTCACCCATATGGCCACTTCGTACCTCAGAAAAGCCTCTATCGTCTAATATTTTACACATATCTATGAGCATGCTTGGACTTCCACAGAGCATAAAGCGATCATCTTTCTTGCTAGGCTGTGGCATATCCAGATCTAAAAACAACTTTCCACAAGTCATTACATCAGTAATACGACCATTATTCTTGTACGGATCACGCGTAACCAGAGGATAATAAAGGAGCTTTTCTTTTATCAACTCACCTAAATACTCATTTTCAGGCAGCACATTTTGAATGTAATCACTATAAGCCAATTCAGAAGTGTACCGCACCCCATGAACGAGGATAACCTTGTCAAACTGCTCGTAAATTTCGGGATCTTTAATAATACTCATAAAGGGAGCTAAACCGGTGCCTGTACCAAGAAGATACAAATTTTTACCAGGCAGCATCTGGTCAGTAATTAAAGTTCCTGTGGGTTTTTTCCCAATAAGAACTTCATCACCTACCTTTAAATACTGAAGTTTAGAAGTCAGCGCTCCATTCTTAACCTTAATACTGAAGAACTCGAGTTCATCTTCATGGTTTGAACTTGCGATGCTATATGCCCGCATAAGTGGCTTAGACTCATGTTCTAAGCCGACCATGACAAAATGACCATTCTTAAATCTAAATCCTGCATCACGGGTAGTTTTAAAACTAAACAGGGTGTCATTCCAATGATGCACATCAGTAACAGTTTCCGTAATAAGTTGAGCCATAATAATAATATCCTGTTAGACAAAGCTCTGCGGTGGATTATATGCGTTTCGCAGTATAGACAACGCACACCCTAGTTATAAAAATTCAGTATGTACACCTAAAGCGGTATACATACAGGTGATCCCTTTATGCTTCTAGCAAAATTCGTAACATGCGGCGCAAAGGCTCCGCAGCGCCCCACAAAAGCTGGTCGCCTACGGTAAAGGCAGACAAATATTCAGGCCCCATATTAAGCTTACGCAAACGACCCACTGGCACCGTCATAGTACCAGTAATCTTAGCTGGAGTAAGTTCAGCCATAGTTGCATCACGATCATTAGGGATAACTTTAACCCAATCATTCGCCTTGGCGAGCATGTCTTCAATCTCGTCCATCGGCACGTTTTGCTTCATTTTGATGGTTAAAGCTTGGCTATGACAGCGCATAGCACCTACACGCACACATAAACCATCTACTGGAATAATGTTGCCACCAGACTCGTGACGACCAAGAATCTTGTTAGTCTCTGCTTGCGCCTTCCACTCTTCACGGCTTTGTCCGTTAGGCAGCTGAGAGTCAATCCAAGGAATCAAGCTACCTGCCAACGGGGCACCAAACTGGCTGAAGTCGTTGTCACTAGAGTTGATTGCTAAAGACACTTTACGATCAATTTCTAAAATCGCAGAAGCAGGGTCAGCTAGCTCACTAGACACAGACTCGTTGATGTATCCCATTTGCTTCAACAGTTCCCGCATATGACGAGCGCCGCCACCAGAAGCAGATTGATAAGTCATGGCGGACATCCATTCAATCTGGTCGGCAGCAAACAAACCACCCAAGGCCAACATCATCAAACTTACTGTGCAGTTACCACCAATAAAATCAGTTTTACCTTGAGCCAGAGCTTGATCAATAACACTACGGTTAACAGGGTCTAGTACAATTACGCTAGGATTTTGCATACGAAGGCTGGATGCAGCATCAATCCAGTAGCCTTTCCAGCCAGCGTTACGCAACGGTCCAAAAACGCGATCCGTGTAGTCACCACCTTGACATGAAATAATAATATCCATGGTTTTAAGGGTGTCAATATCGTGGGCATCTTGTAATACGGGTGTATCTACACCAAAGTCAGGCGCGGATTGACCGGCTTGAGAGGTAGTAAAAAATACTGGCTCGATTAATTTTAAATCGTTTTCTTCCTGCATACGTTGCATCAATACCGACCCAACCATACCCCGCCAACCTACAAGTCCTACGCGCTTCATTTTTTAAACCTTTTTGCTTTGAAATACTAAAATTAATTATTCATTAATAACCAACAATATTAACCTTTAATTAACGCAGAAACTACCGCATCACCCATGGTTTTTGTATCTACTGTTTGATTGCCGTTTGAGCTGATGTCAGCTGTACGCAAGCCTTGATCCAACACCACACTAACAGCTGCTTCAATGGCATCTGCAGCCACACCTTGGTTTAAGGTATAACGCAACATCATGGCGGCCGAAAGAATAGTAGCTAATGGATTCGCTTTACCTTGCCCCGCAATGTCTGGTGCAGAACCATGGCAAGGCTCGTACATACCTTTACCAGAATCGTCTAGCGAGGCAGAAGGCAACATACCAATAGAGCCCGTAAGCATGGCCGCAGCGTCTGACAATATATCGCCAAACATGTTACCAGTAACCATTACATCAAACTGCTTAGGTGCACGTATTAATTGCATAGCTGCGTTATCTACGTACATATGGCTCAGTTCAACATCTGGGTAATCTTTTGCCATCTCACTCATAATTTCGCGCCACAGAACTGTTACTTCCAATACGTTGGCTTTGTCTACTGAACACAACTTGCCACCACGAGCACGCGCAGCTTCAAAAGCCACCTTACCAATACGGCGAATTTCTGATTCTGAATAAACGTAAGTGTTGTAGCCTTGACGTTCACCGTTGTCTAACACACGAATGCCACGAGGCTGACCAAAATAGATGCCGCCCGTTAGCTCACGTACGATAAGAATATCTAAACCCGATACGATTTCAGGCTTTAAACTAGAAGCGTCAGCCAGCTGTGGGTATAAAATAGCTGGGCGCAAATTACCAAATAGATTCAAATTAGAACGCAAGCCCAACAAGCCTTTTTCTGGGCGAATAGCCATATCCAAACCATCCCACTTAGGCCCGCCAACGGCACCTAATAGAATAGCGTCGGCCGCTTTAGCCGCATCTAGTGTAGCTTCTGGCAATGGACCACCAGTTGCATCAATAGCACAACCGCCCACCAAAGCGTGAGTCATATTCAAACCCAAATTAAACTTGGCATCTGCAGCTTGAAGTACTTTTTCAGCTTCGGCTACAATTTCTGGGCCAATGCCATCGCCTGCTAAAACTAAAATATTGTGTGTCACTTAAATTACCCCAATTACCTATTAATAATTCGATTAAACCTTAGTTAAATAGCCAAGGAGCCTGTTGTTGACGCTTTTGCTCATAACGCTTAATACTATCAGTGTGTTCCAAGGTTAAGCCTATGTCATCTAGACCGTTTAACAAGCAATGACGTCTAAAACTGTCGATAGAAAAAGTGATATCTCCATCACTAGAACCATGGATCACTCCAGCCTCAAGGTCTACCGTTAGCTCAAATCCTTCTTTAGCTTGTGTGTCTGCAAACAACTGATCAACCTGCTCATCCAATAGAGTGATTGGCAAGATGCCATTCTTAAAGCAGTTGTTATAAAAAATGTCTGCAAAGCTTGGAGCAATAACACAAGAAATGCCAAAATCTAACAAAGCCCAAGGCGCATGCTCACGGCTAGAACCACAACCAAAATTACCTCTAGCCAAGAGTATTTTAGCACCGCTGTAGCGTGGTAAATTAAGCACAAAGTCAGGGTTAATAGGTCTTTTGCTTGAATCCTGGTCTGGCTGGCCTTCATCTAAATAGCGCAGTTGATCAAATAAATTAGGGCCGAAACCAGAACGTTTAATAGACTTTAAAAACTGCTTAGGAATAATCATGTCGGTGTCGACATTGGCTCTATCCAAAGGTGCAGTGATGCCTGTTAACTGTGTAAATGCTTGCATCTTATGCTGCTCCCTTAAACTCTCTTACGTCTACAAAATGACCAGCAATTGCTGCTGCTGCAGCCATGGCTGGACTTACTAAATGAGTGCGCCCGCCAAACCCTTGTCGGCCTTCAAAGTTACGGTTAGACGTGGAGGCACAATGCTCACCCGACCCCAATTTATCTGCATTCATTGCTAAACACATAGAACAGCCTGGCTCTCGCCATTCAAGCCCTGCATTAATGAAAATAGTGTGCAATCCTTCGGCTTCTGCTTGAGCTTTCACCAAGCCAGAGCCCGGTACAACCAAAGCTTGCTTCAACGTTTTAGCAACTTGATGACCTTCTACTACTGCAGCAGCTGCACGTAAATCTTCAATTCGACTGTTAGTACATGAGCCAATAAACACGCGATCTAGCTGAATATCGGTAATCAACTGACCTGCATTTAGCCCCATGTATTCAAGAGCACGAGCCATGCTAGAGGCTTTAGCACTGTCTTTTTCGTTAACAGGGTTAGGTACACTACCAAATACAGGAAGCACCATCTCAGGCGATGTGCCCCAGGTGACTTGAGGCGCAATACTTGCACCATCTAAAACCACTACATGATCAAACTCTGCATCCGCATCAGAATGTAAGTCTTGCCATGCAGCAACAGCCAAATCCCAGTTGTCGCCTTTTGGAGAAAAAGGACGGCCTTCAACATAATCAATCGTGGTCTGATCTACGCCTACCATACCTACACGAGCACCAGCTTCAATAGCCATATTACACACAGTCATACGACCTTCCATAGACATGTCTTCAAACACTTTGCCGCCAAACTCAATAGCGTAGCCAGTGCCGCCTGCAGTGCCAACTACACCGATAATTGCCAGCACTACGTCTTTAGAAGTAACGCCTTGCCCTAACTCACCATCGACACGTACTAACATGTTTTGGGATTTTTTTTGAATGAGACATTGAGTAGCTAATACGTGCTCTACTTCAGAAGTACCAATGCCGTGAGCCAATGCGCCCATCGCACCATGTGTGGCTGTATGGGAATCACCACATACCACGGTCATACCGGGTAATGTTGCACCTTGCTCTGGGCCAACAACATGCACAATACCTTGGCGCTCATCTTGCATTTTAAATTCGGTAATACCAAATTCATCGCAGTTATCATCCAAGGTAGTCACTTGAATCTTAGATACAGCGTCTTCAATACCTTCCACGCCCATAGCACGCTCATCAAAGGTAGTAGGAACGTTATGATCGGGTGTGGCTAAATTAGTGTCTATACGCCATGGCTTACGGCCTGCAATACGCAAGCCTTCAAAGGCTTGTGGAGAAGTTACTTCATGCAGAAGGTGACGATCAATATATATAAGACAACTGCCATCGTCTTGTTGCTTAACAAGATGGGCGTCCCATAGCTTGTCATATAGTGTTTTACCAGCCATTTCTAATCCTAAACTTAGGTGAATATAAAGCTAGTATACCTGCACCATATCGATAACTCTAATTCCAATTTATTTAAATTAAGATTCCATTTGGTTATACAAATAGGTATGCTTACCTTATGGATAGTCTTGCTCTAAAAGCCTTTATGGCCGTTGCTGAACAGGGTTCGTTTTCACGTGCTGCGGATGATCTGTTCCTCACCCAACCTGCTGTAAGTAAACGCATTGTTAAGCTTGAGAACCAGCTTAAAACCCAATTATTTGATCGCATTGGACGTAATGTGTACTTAACGGTTGCTGGACAACACTTACTACCAAAAGCCAAGGTGATTCTCGAGGCCATGGCGAACACTGCCGATGAACTCACCAACTTATCTGGCCGCGTCGGCGGGCAGCTGCGCATTGCTACCAGCCATCATATTAGCTTACACCGCTTACCTGCACCGCTAAGTAAATTTATTGCACTCTACCCTCATGTGGAGCTTGATATTCAGTTTGCAGAATCTGAGGTTATTTACGAAGGTCTTTTACACGGTCGGTGGCAGCTGGGTATCATCACCCTTAATCCAGAACCACACGCTCAGCTGCAACAGCAAGCTATCTGGCAAGATAAGATGAAATTTGTAGCCGCACCTGACCACCCCCTTAACCAACAAAGGGCTGTTAAATTATCTCAACTAAGTAGCTTTCCTGCACTATTGAGCAAAACAAGCACCTTTACACGAAGTATTGTAGAGCAGGACTTTGCCGCCCAGAACCTTGCACTTAATGTGGCTATGTCTACTAATAACCTAGATACTATTAGAATGATGGTTAGCATTGGTATGGGCTGGAGCATTCTTCCTCAAACACTGATCAATTCTCAGATAAAAGTAATTGATACAATATCTACACCCATCACCAGGCAACTAGGGTGTGTATGGCACCAACAACGAAGCTTATCTAATGCCGCTGAGGCATTTATAGAGTTACTGCAGAATTCTGGCACTCATTAGTTATTTGCGACAAGCTACATGCGACATTTAATGCATCGCTATTTTCTCTAAAAAATATTCACCAACATGTGATTATTTTATTCCCAATGAAACAAACCTAGTTTAAAATGCGACAAATTCTATTACGGATAATAGTCTTACTTTTTTGCTTATCGTTACCTTATTAAATATATAAAAAGAGACAGCTATGTCCGACAAAAAACCTATTCGCTACGCTTTTTTACAAGTCCCTAATTACTCTATGGTGACCTTTTCGTCTGCTGTGGCCAGCCTTCGCGGCGCCAACTACATCAGCAAACAAGACTTGTATGAGTGGCAAATTGTCACCATGGATGGAGCTCCCGTAACAGCCAGTGCTGGTTTTGCAATGTCTCCTACTATCCATATTAACGACCTGAACTTGAATGGCTTAGAAGCACTCATCCTTTGTGGCGGCACCTACGTCGATCGCGCCTATGATAAAGGCACCTTAGCTTTTTTACGCAAGGTAGCTAATGCGAAAATAAATATTGGATCTACCTGCACTGGCAGTTATTTATTAGCCGCCGCCGGCTTGCTGGATGGCTACAAGGCTACTATTCACTGGGAAAACCTAGCCAGCATGCGCGAAGAGTTTCCCAGCGTGTTGATGTCATCTAACTTATTTGCCATCGACCGTGATCGCTTCACTTGCTCTGGCGGTAACTCATCTTTAGATATGATGCTGCAGTTTGTTAGCAACCATCATGGCCCTGAGCTGGCCGCAGCAGTTTCTGAAATGTTCATCATGGAGCGCATACGTGACCACCACGACACGCAACGCATTCCACTGCGCTTACATCTAGGTAATAGCCAACCTAAGCTGATCGAAGCTGTAGCGCTCATGGAGGCCAATTTAGAAGAAACCATTAGTTTAGACGACTTGGCACAATACGTAGGCGTCTCTCGTCGTCAGCTAGAGCGTTTATTCCAAAAGCACCTAAAGTGTGTACCGTCACGTTACTATTTGGAATTGCGCCTTAACCGTGCGCGTCAGCTTTTATTACAAACCAATCTATCTATTATTGATGTATCTTTGGCGTGTGGCTTTGTATCTGCACCCCACTTTTCTAAGTGTTACAGAGACTTTTTTGGCATTCCACCCAGAGAAGAGCGCCGCCGTTTTTCACCTGGCCAAAGTGTTCGTGCAGCTGAAGAGAGTATTAAACAAAGCACTATTGATAATGCAGTTACAGGCACAGCTGAAAGTACCGTTGAAGAAGACCTCAAAGACAACATTTGAGTGTCTTAAAACTCTCCCACACGATCATATGAAAGAAGCCGAAACATTTACATGTTTCGGCTTCTTTGGTTACGCCCTATTGTTATGGCTACGACAACAGTTAAGCGTTAAGAATAGCTATAGCCAGCTCACTACCAGGTAACTCAAGAGCAGCGATCCACACCATCATGCCTACAAGCGCTGCAGCAGTGAGCAGATACCAGATTAAGCTAAATACAATACCGTAAGCAGTGAGCTTGAACTTTGGGTCATGGTCGAAACTATTCCAGTCGGCTAACAAGTCTACCAACCCCATAATGCCAAAGAAACCTATTAGTGAAAAACCATGGGTAAAGCAGTAACCAATCACCAAACCAGAAATCACCACCAAGCCTACATAGATAAATCGGCTACGACCTGAATAAACCAAGGCTTTAACGACACGGCCACCGTCTAACGGATAGATCGGCAGCAAGTTAAACAGGTTTACCAAAGCACTCACTGATGCCACTAAGCCTACAAAGTGATTGTCTGTGACAAGAAAACCTATAAAAAAGACCACACTCATGGCTAAGCCAAAAATGGGCCCCATCATGGCTATATATAGATCCTGCCAATGGGTTTTTGGGCTGTCGCCCACCGCAACACCGCCAACAAAAGGGATGATGTAGATACCCTTTGTGGGTATACCAAATTTTTTCATGGCACGAATATGGCCATACTCATGAAACATTAAAATAGCCAGCAAGGTTACTGCAAACTCAAAGCTAAGCATGATGGTCCAGCCAGATAGAGCCATAGCCACTAAAGCCACCTTAAAAACTTTAACGCTTTTAAAGAGCTTTAGAGCAATACCTATCATCACCCCCATACGTGCACGATTATTGGGTTTATTGGTTTGCATAGTTTTGCTTACTCTCCATCTACAGTCTCACTACATTCAAGCTGCGCCCTAGTTAAATTCTAGGACGGCGACGCTTCTTGGTACTTTCTTCGGCTTTAGCATTTGCTGCCTTAACCGGCGGCAAGGTCACTTCTTTTGAAAGTTCTGGGAAGGCATCTACCTTGTTAGGAAATGCCATAGCATCAATAAATAACTGCTGGAAATTGGGTTCTACAGCAGTTTCTATTTTTTCAACGTTACGCACAACTTGTTCAATTTCTGCACGGGATTCTTCATTGAGCAAAGCAATACGAGCGCCAGTGCCCGCTGCGTTACCAGCAGACGAAACATCGGTTAAAATACAATCAGGAATTAAACCCAATACCATAGCGTACTTCACATCAATGTGACTACCAAAAGCACCAGCAAAACGGATGCGATCAACCTTGTCTACCTCTTGATACTGCATTAACAGCTTGATACCAGCGTATAGCGCAGCTTTAGCTAACTGGATGGCACGAATATCATTCTGCATGATTTTAACGGCGCCACGAGTTTCAGTAGCAGGCATAATTTCGTAAGAAAAGGTGCGGCCGTCTGGCTGAATACGTGGGTTAATGGCTGCTAGGCTGCCATCTACAACACCGTCTTGGTTGATAACACCAGATAAGTACATTTCTGCCACAACTTCAATAATACCAGAACCACAAATACCGGTAATGCCTGTTTTTTCAGTGGCTTCATCAAAGCCTGGCTCGTCTGACCATAATTCACAACCAATGACTTGATAGCGAGGCTCTAAGGTAGCGGCACTAATACGAATACGCTCAATGGCACCTGCTGCTGCACGCTGACCACAACTTATTTGTGCACCCTCAAACGCTGGGCCAGTTGGGCTAGAACAAGCCACTAAGCGATGACGGTTGCCTAGTACGATCTCGGCGTTGGTGCCTACGTCTACCAACAAGGTCATTTCGTCATGATTATAAGGCTGCTCTGCCAGTACCATACCTGCGGTATCTGCACCTACGTGGCCGGCGATACAAGGCAGCAAATAGGCACGAGCTTGAGGATTAAGATGTATGTCCATATCACGAGCCAACGTATTTACAGCCATGTCTGTGGCTAAAGCAAACGGCGCACCACCTAGCTCTATTGGGTTTATACCCAATAACAAGTGGTGCATGATTGGGTTAGCAACAAAAGTAATCTCTAATAAATCCGTCTTATCGCATTTAGCCTGCTTCACTAGATCTGCTACTAAGCCATTAATCGCTTCACGCACGGCGTTTGTCATGTCTACTTCGCCGCCCGGATTCATCATCACATACGACACACGGCTCATCAGGTCCTCACCAAAACGAATCTGTGGGTTCATCATGCCTGCAGTGGCTACTACTTCACCACTAGACAAGTTACACAAGTGAGCGGCAACGGTGGTAGAACCTACGTCTACAGCTACACCGTAGATATTTTCTTTAAGACCCGGCCACAGCGCAACAACTTGTTCGCCTTGACGTACGGCAACAGTTACACCCCAATTACCTTTACGTATGATTGGCTGGATAGTAGCCAATAATGCTACATCAAAGGAGAGATTCAATAGTTGCCAATCTGATTCTAGAGCGTTAAGTAAGCGCCTTAAATCACCCGACGGATCGTGCATGTCTGGCTCTTGAACTTCTACGTAATACAGGCGCACTAACGGGTTGATATCAATATCATGGTGCTCTGCGTCTTTGCGCACCATTTGGTGGTGCACTTGGCTCTCAGATGGCACATCCACTACGATGTCATTAAGTACCTTGGTGTGACAGCTTAAACGGCGACCGGGCTTAAGCTCTCGGCGTTCGGCGTATTTAAGTTCTGGGGCGGTAATAGGCTCTAAGCTACCTGCACTAGAAGTAATGCCAAATTTGGCAAACTCTCCTTCACTCACAAAGATTTGACAGCGGCCACAAATACCCCTACCACCACATACAGAATCTATATCAACATTAAGATAACGAGCCGCTTGTAATAAAGGCGTGCCCACAGGGAACCGTCCGCGCTTACCGGAAGGAGTAAATACTACTAAAGCATCATCGTTATTAGTTTGATTCATAGCACCATCTCAATGTTCTGTGGTGGAGAGCTAAAAATAACCCTACACAATTAATGTTTTATAAATTTGCACAAAAAAGGGCCCGTAAGGCCCTTTTAGTTATCTATAGTTAGCTAATGCTAACCTATACACGACGACGTCCGCCTGTACGGCCTCCACGAGCAACCATTCCTTCAGCTAATGGCTCACGGTAGGTTTTGATCCATTCTTTACATTCTGGATCGTGGCCCATCATTAGATTACCACCACGTACACCAAGCATTATTTCAGCATGCATTGGGTTGATGATTGCAGAGGTCATACCAGAAGCAATGGCACAAGCAATAAAGGCACAGTTTACGCCGTTACGGTTAGGTAAACCAAAACTAAAGTTAGAAGCGCCACAAGTGGTGTTCACTTTAAGTTCAGTACGTAGGCGATGAACAAGCTCCATCACCTGACGGCCAGAAGTGTTGATTGCACCCACTGGCATTACCAATGGATCTACTACAACGTCGTGCGCTGGAATACCGTAATCGGCAGCACGGTTAACAATTTTTCTAGCTACTTCAAAACGTACGTTGATGTCCTGAGAAATACCAGTTTCATCGTTTGAGATAGCAACAACCGCTGCGCCATATTTCTTAACCAACGGTAATACGCGATCTAAAGACTCGTCTTCACCCGTTACAGAGTTCAACAAAGCTTTACCTTTGTAAACAGCAAGGCCAGCTTCAAGAGCTTCAATGATAGATGAGTCGATGCATAAAGGCACATCAACCAATTCTTGAACTAACTGAATGGTTTTGGCCAAAATAGCAGGTTCATCCGCTAGCGGGATACCCGCATTGATATCCAAAATAGTGGCTCCAGCAGCAACCTGAGCTAAAGCATCAGAGATTACACGGCTATAATCGCCATTTTTCATCTCTTCTGCCAACAACTTACGGCCTGTAGGGTTAATACGTTCGCCAATTACTGCGAAAGGACGATTAAAGCCAATTACAACTTCTTTGGTAGCGGAGCTGATAATAGTATCAGTCATTTAAAATACCTGCTTTAGAGTCTAATAAAAGCCAACCATCTGGCCAAAAATTTAAATAAAATAATTAAGAATTAACAGTGAACGTTTTGCCGTTTAATTCAAATTGGCCATCTTGTACTTTGTACATCCATTCTGCAGACTTCTTTAAGCCGCCTAATGGGTACAAATGACACTGAGAAATCAAACAATCTGGATCGTTGTGCATGCCTGTCACTAAATCACGCATAAGCTGACTTGGCTCCGAGGAAGGTGCGTTTACGTACTTACCCAAAAATGAATCTTTAAGGCCAAGCTTCACCATATTCATTGGGTTACGCGTTAAGAAACGTACAGACGCACCCACACCACAATGAGCAGCATGACGCATAAGCGTCTTAATGGTTGCAAGGCCAGGAACACCAATGTGAATTGGTAGTTCGTTACCAGCCGCACGAATTGCACTTTCCCACGCAAAAATAGGCTCAGCTTCAAAAGCGAACTGAGTGGCTAAATACAAACTCATATCCGTTTGTTTAGCAAAATCGTTCTTTTCTTTAATGGCTAAAGCACAATCAGCTGGGCTGATGTCTGGACTACCTTCTGGGTGGCCAGCTAAACCCATCTTTAACATGCCGTACTTTTCAAACAGACCTGTTTGTAGCACTTCCATTGAAGATGCAAAGTCACCAACTGGATTGGTTACACCACCGCCAATCAACAAACCTTCGGTAACACCTGTTTCACCCTGTAGTGAAGCAAGATTTTCTTCCAAAAACTTAGCAGAAGGAATAGACCGAGCAGCAAAGTGTGGTACTGGGTTAAAGCCTTCGTCTTTAAGACGACGTACAGTAGCCACTGTATCTGCAAAGTCTGAACCTGGTAAAAAAGTTACATATACAAGGCAGCCTGGGCGTAAAAATTCTTTAAAGTCAGCCACTTTAGCAGCACCACCTGGTGTCACTTCTACTGTGGTTTTTTGCATCAAATCAATAATGGCTTGTTTTTCTGTAGCGGCATTTAGCGCCATAGGTACTTCTCCAAAAAATATATAAAGCTGTTTTGGCAACCAGTTACTCAGCAACACCGCCGGCAGCTACTAATACAGCTAAACGATCATCTGTGTATTCAGCTTCGATCTTGGCAACAGTGGCTTCTAACACAGCTTCCAAATCGTCACCACAAGGTGTGGTATCACGACGCCACTCTTGCAAGTAGCCGTCACTGCCATAAAGCCCAGCACGCATAGCAGCTTTGTCTACAGCTTTTTCGAAACGTTCTTCTAGGGGCCGCTTGGCGCTAGTGCGTCCCTGCTTAACAATGACTTGGGCGGGAATATCGCGCCACATAACGATAGTTAACTTGGCCATTTAATTACCTGTTCAGTGTAGTTACTGTAATGAGCACTCAGTTCTTCAGCCATTTGGCCATAGCCTGTTTCTACTCGTTCATACTTTAAACCCAGTTTATTGGCAGCCTCTTCAGCAAAATGTTCTAATTGCCGATTAGGTTCCTGAACTAGATAAACCAATTTTGTATAATGAGCAAACATCATCTCAATCAATTGAGGATGTTTGTTCAGCCCCATGCCTTCCATGATGAGCTGTTCAAAATGCTTGGCAAGGTAATCTGTAAGGTAAAACGTACCTAATTCTTGCTCTGCCATGGCCGCGAAATTATCGCTACCACTATAAAATTCATAACAGTGAGCACCTGATAAACGTTGAATATTATACTTATCCAACACCTTATCTAGCATTCCTCCAGTACCACAATCACCAAAAGCCGCAAAAACATGATCATAATCTGCTGCGTAAGTTGCCAGTTTTTTCTCAACAGCCGCAGGTATTTGATCTGGACGATTATGTAATTCAGCCGGAACCTGTGTCACTTTTAAATTCTGCCAACCACTGCTTTTAGCAACCGCCATCACTTCTCGAGCAATAGCGCCACAGGTAATAATCAGTAGGCTGGCAGGTTGCATGGGTTGCCCCAATACCTTACTAAGCTGCGCGCTTGGCAGCGATAAATTTCTTCGCTGTTTCTACTGCAACGGCAGCATCACGACAATAAGCATCTGCGCCAACAGCATCTCCAAACTCTTCATTTAATGGTGCGCCACCAACAAGAACGATAAAGTCATCACGGATGCCTTGCTCTTTCATGGTGTCGATAACAACTTTCATGTAAGGCATGGTAGTAGTAAGTAGCGCCGACATGCCAAGGATATCTGGCTTATGCTCTTCTAAAGCAGCTAGATACTTGTCTACAGGGCAGTTAATGCCAAGGTCGATCACTTCAAAGCCAGCCCCTTCCCACATCATAGCAACAAGGTTCTTACCGATGTCGTGGATATCACCTTTAACTGTACCAATAACCGCTTTACCAACAGGTTCTGCACCTGTTTCAGCTAGTAACGGACGTAGTATCTTCATACCAGCCTTCATAGCGTTAGCAGCCATTAGTACTTCTGGTACAAACAAAATACCATCACGGAAATCAACACCTACAATATTCATACCACCAACAAGGGCTTCATTTAGCACCTTGCTAGGAGACCAACCCCGGGCTAGTAAGATGGAAGTACCTTGTGAAATCTCGTCTTCCATACCATCATAGAGGTCGTCATGCATTTGTTCCGTAAGCTCTTCGTCACTAAGGCTGTTAAGGTCAAGGTCTTCTTCATACTGGTCATCGGACATAAGTTCACTCCTGCAGAAAAGATGGCATTACATTGAGGCTTCAACGAATGGCAATATATGGCCGCTAGATTATCTAGGATGGCAATTTTGAGCTAACTTGCCAACGACAAGCCATTATCGAAACGCGACCAATCAGGCTCCCAATGACTAGACAGCAAGAATCTATCATACCACTAGCAAACCCTTGCTTTACGTGAGTTTTACCCATGTACCTTGAATCACATTCACGTCAAGCAATAGATACATTCACATCATCACTGCGCACTAATAGTCAGATTACCCAACATGAAGATCAAAAATAAGATAAAATACATCTCGAATTTGTCAGCCTATTATTGAGCAATCCTCAATTAGGCAGTTTTTTATCACTAACATGAGCTATCCATCATGGCACACCTTATCGACGGCAAGCAGTTCGCTGCCAAACTACGTGAAAAAATGACCGGTCAAATTGCTACTATTAAAGCAGACCACAACATCGTCCCTGGCCTAGCCGTTGTTCTAGTAGGTGAAGACCCAGCCAGCCAGGTTTACGTACGCAGCAAAGGCAAGCAAGCCAAAGAATGCGGTATTACTTCTATCGAACATAAGTTAGAAGACACCACATCAGAAGAATTTTTGCTTAATCTCATTAGCGACATGAACAACGATCCAGCCATTAACGGCATCTTGGTTCAGCTTCCATTACCTAAGCACATTAACTCTGCTAAGGTTCTTGAAGCAATTGACCCTGCTAAAGACGTAGATGGTTTTCACCCAATTAACGTAGGCATGTTATCTACTGGCGGCGAAGGTATGATTCCTTGCACGCCTCTTGGCAGCCTAATGATGCTACAAGATTACCATGGCGACCTAACGGGCATGACAGCGGTTGTTGTTGGCCGGTCTAACATCGTTGGCAAGCCAATGTTTAACCTTTTGCTTCAGCAAAGCTGTACCGTAACCATGGCGCACTCACGCACCAAGAACATCGAAGCAGTTGTGCGTGAAGCAGACATCGTAGTTGCCGCTGTAGGCGTTCCTGAGCTTGTTAAAGGCTCTTGGATCAAGCCAGGCGCTACTGTAATTGACGTAGGCATTAACCGCATCGAAACGCCAGAAGGCAAAACCAAGTTAGTTGGTGATGTTCACTTCGAAAGCGCTGAGAAAGTAGCTGGTGCAATCACTCCTGTACCAGGTGGTGTTGGCCCAATGACTATTGCATGTTTGCTATATAACACGATGGTTGCCACTTGCCGCCATAATAATGTTGAGTTACCAGCAGCTAAGTAAGCCAAGTGAGCTAAGTAATTCAACAAAAAAAGGCCTCTACTGAGGTCTTTTTTATTGCGTGGTATTTATGAAGGACGCGCATCCGCATTGTAGTTTTGACCTACAGAGCTGGCACAAATACGGCTCAAACGAGTGAATGAATAACCCGTTTTGTCACGCCAGTTGATAAACTACTCGGCCGCAAGCGACCGAGTTTCAAAACAACCCAAGCTGCTGGCCATGTACTTCGTTCTCATTCATTGCTT
>Ga0114995_10000458_pt1 | contig 28160 bp, 32 predicted proteins | sample ArcticOcean_MG_C_11_FD_87038 | JGI IMG/M metagenome (GOLD analysis project Ga0114995, IMG submission 87038) | Marine microbial communities from western Arctic Ocean - ArcticOcean_MG_CB2_154 | ecosystem: Environmental > Aquatic > Marine > Oceanic | place: Arctic Ocean: Canada Basin | collected... | reverse complement strand
GCCATTCATATTATTATTGATGAGCGGCCTGTAAGTCGTATTAGAACAGCCGTCCCACAAGCGGCCTAAAAAGCCGCATTTAGGCTGTCTACTCCTTAGAATTAATGCTTGAAACAAGTAGTTCCTTATCTCGTTGAACTTGTTTCTTTTGTTCTTTGGCTTGGCGACGTTGAGCGATGGTATCAACTGCATCGGCACCAATGTGGGCTTCTCCTCGCTCTTTGGAAAGCTCCATTTGGCGTTGACGTTCTTCATAGCGTTGACGCTGGTCGAGGGTGTGGGTGTCAAAACAATGTGGGCAGCTAATGCCTTCTAGGAATTTTTCGCTGGTTTGCTCTTCTTTAGTAATAGGTAAACGACAGGCGTGGCACTGGTCATATGCACCTTTTTCCAGCTGGTGGTTTACGGTTACGCGGTTGTCAAATACAAAGCACTCGCCTTGCCACATAGTGTCTGATTCTGGCACTTCTTCAAGGTATTTTAAGATGCCGCCTTCTAAGTGATAGACCTCGTCAAAACCTTGTTCTTTTAAGTAAGCTGTAGACTTCTCACAGCGAATACCACCGGTGCAGAACATTGCCACTTTTTTGTTGGCTTTAGGGTCTAGGTTGTCACGCACGTACTGTGGGAATTCGCGAAAATTAGTAGTATTAGGGTTTAATGCACCTTCAAAAGTACCCACTTTTACTTCATAGGCATTACGGGTGTCTACCAATACTACGTCTGGATCAGAAATAAGGGCGTTCCAGTCCTTAGGTTTTACGTAAGTACCTACTACTTGCTTAGGGTCTATACCTTCAATACCCATGGTGACGATTTCTTTCTTTAGCTTTACTTTAATGCGATTAAACGGATTGCTGTTTTCAAAGGATTCTTTCACAACCATGTTGACCAGGCGTGCATCCTTTTCAAACCAAGCCAGCAGGGCATCAATGCCTTGGCGGTTGCTGGCTACGGTACCGTTAATTCCTTCTGAGGCAAGTAATAAGGTGCCACGGATTTTGTTGTATTCCATCACCTTAAGTAAAGGTTGGCGTAGGTCTTGGAATTTTTCTAGAGTGACAAATTTATAAAGGGCACAAACAACAATTTGAGACTGATCTTGAGTCATGACGGCTTCCTTAGCGAGCCGAAACGTAAATCCGGAGCGTGGGTTTAAAAACGAAATGTAATTTTACGGTAAACCTTAGCAAAAATCTTCAAATTTAAAAGTGAGGGCCAGCTTTACTTGAGGCATGTCATACCATTTATACACTAAGAAGTAAGGTTATTAGTGATCAGGTGACTTCCTAGGCTGAACTAACACTAAGCCTAAAAGCATGAAAACAAGGGCTAGCCATACCAGAGGGCCATGAGTTTCTCCTAATATAGTAATGCCTAAGAACACGCCAGACAAGGTGACTATATAAGCCACTTGGCTGGCAAATACCGCTCCAGTTCGACCCACTAACCAAATGTAGCCGGTGTAGGTGATCACGTGTAATAGGCTGTTTGCTAAAATAGCCCATTCAACAGACGTCCAAGTTTTACTTAAGTCTACCCATGAATCAGTAGCTAAGGTAATTGGAGTACAGATGACTAAGCCAATAATAGAAGCCCCACGTAAAGTGGTAATAGGGCTCATTTTAGGGGGTAATTTAAGGGCAAGGTAATTGCCTTCAATGCCATAAAATAGCGGCGCTATAAGAGCTAATAACATAAATAATCCAGTGCCTTGGCTACCAAAGTCGGCTTCTGGGCCGAGGATTAATAAGATGGCTATAGCACCTAAAAAGATACCTAACATACGTATGCCGTTAAACCGTTCACTTTGGATAAGTAGCGCAACAAGAAGGGAAAACATAGGCACGGTGGCGATACCAATAGCTAATAACCCTGCAGGTAAGTGTGCTGCGCCAATGTAGGAAAAAGTGTTTGGAATAATAGTGCCAGTCAAAGCCACAATGGCGTAAAAACGAATGTGGACCCAGCCCATGGGTAAGGGAATACCCCGCCAGCGAGCAATAACATTGAGTAACACTGCTCCTAATGCGAGCTGCCAAAAGATTAAGCCAAAAGGTTGGTGGCCGGTGGAAACAACGTGTTTCATAATAACGATGGTGCTACCCCACACACTACCCAATAATAGTAAGCAGGTTAAAGAGAATAGGGTGGCCGATTGAGTCTTTCTAATGATATTAACCACGTAGTTGTTGGCCTGATTCGTCTTCAATGAGTTTTAGTACGCTTAAGTGGGGTTGGTCTGGGCCGTATTTTGCGCAAGCTTGTTGGTAAGTTTGATATACCTGTTTACCTAGGTGAAGGTTAACGCCAAGGTGCCGCCCTTGTTGGGTGATTAAACGCATGTCTTTTTCGGCTAACCCTAGTGTAAACGAAGGGTCGTAAGATCCATCTAACACCTTAGGTATATAGCTGTCGGCCACATAGCTTTGTGCGCAGCTGTGTTGTAACACTTGATGCAGATTGGTTAAGTCTATGTTGGCTTTAGCCGCCATCATCATAGCTTCGCCAATGCCTTGAGCTACTAGATAATTTAAGTGTAGCTGGGTGAGCTTGGTAACATAGCCTGCGCCGCTGGGGCCCATGCGTAACGCAATACTGGTGAAAGATGATAATAGACTGGCTAACTCATCAAGTTGTGTCTGTTCAATACCCAGTAGCATCGTTAATGTACCTGCTGCTGCGCCTTCTGCACCACCAGTCACCGGGCCATCAATTAAAGTAAGGTGGCTAGGGGCTTGGGCGCACACTTTTTGCCATTCTACTAATTCGTTAGTACTAGTTTCTATCCAGATGGCACCGTGCTTTAGGTTGGCTAAAATGCCGTGGTTATCAAAGGCGAGGTGATTGATTTCTTTACTGCTAGGCAGTGAAGTAAACAACAGATCTGATGATTGGGCTACGTCGCTCACGTTAGTGCCAGCTGTTGCTCCAAGGTCCGTAAGGGCTTTTATTTTAGCAGCATCTAGGTCTAATACGGTGAGTTGGTGACCTTGAACGGCGCAGTAGCTTTGTAGATTGCTAGCCATGCCAGAACCCATATTTCCTAAACCTATAAATCCAATATTCATGTGTTTGTCCTGTTGTTTTTAGCTTAGTCGGTGAGTTGATCTAGGCGTGCTAAATCGCGCTGGTGGTGTATATCCATAGCGCGACCATAAAAGGCTTTAGCGTGATGTGGACGATTAACGAGGTATGGATTGGTGACATAGGTAGGCAGGGCAATAATGCGCGCCTTAGCACCATAGGTTTTAGTAACGCGATGTAGAGAGTATCGGCCTTTAAATAGTTGGAGGTCTCCTGTCTTTAATGGCAATACTCTTATTCTAGAACGCTCTCCATCAAACAGCACTTTGGACACCTCATCAAAACGCTCGTCTTTTGGACTGCGGATGTCGGGCACGTATTCAAAGTTTCCTCCTGAGTCGGATTCTTGCACCAATATACTCACGGTGAAATCGTTGCCATCAAAGTGCCATGGGAAGTAGTCACCATCATGCATTACACTATATGGGTTACGACCTAATGGTTCTGCCCAGCGGTAGACAGGGCCTTGGTTTAGGCAATCTGCAACAAAGTGAACCATAACATCACTGTCGTAAATTTTGCGTAACAAAGATTGGGGTTCTAAGTGATCAGAGTTGATGAAGGCACTAGTGCGAGTTTCAAAAAAACGCCTGGGATCTCGTTCTGATAAAGAAGTATCTTCTGCTATTAAATACGGATTAATGTGGGCGTCGGCTTGCCTAGCGTATGGCATCAGCCGGTGGGCCTCTGCACTCATAGCAGCAATAGCTATGGGCTTAATGAATTGTGGCACATGGGAGCAGCCATAGGCCAACAGATCTTGGCGACAAGAGTCCACCAGTTCTTTACGTATTGAACTGGTGAGGTCATGAATGGGGAACTGCTCTAAATCGATAAAATCTTCTAATTGGATTTCTGCTGCAGCAAAAGCACTGGCATGAATAGTGGGGCAGTGTACAGTCCCTTGCTCAGAATTAGGCATGGCATTTAATCTCGCAAATTCAGCTAGCTGATGCTAGAACTTGTAGCTAGGGTCTAGGCGGTCGCATTTGCGTAATAAGGCGGGCCACTCATAAAAGCCTGGTGAGAAAGCTTCGTACTGTTTACTGGCTTTTTCCCACAATTCAGGGCTGCCATTTTTCACTTTGAGGCTGCTTGAGGTCACTTGTAGAGCTACTTCACACATACGAATCAAATAGTACATTTTCATAAAGCACTCGCCAGCTGTGGCACCAGCTGTAAGGAAACCATGATTACGCATAACCAAAAGCCCACCTTCGCCCATGTTTTCTGCAATACGGTGACGTTCGTCTGGGTCAACAGATAGACCTTCCCAATCATGATAGCCTACTTTGCCATATAACATGGAAGAGTCTTGAATAAAGTGAGGGATTTCCTCAAAGGCCGTGGCAGCAGAGGCAGATTTAGGATGCGCATGAAAAACAAATTTATGATCAGGGTGGTTAAGATGAATGGCGCTATGAATAATAAAACCTGCAGTGTTAAGGTCTTTTGGGCCGTCTACAACTGTCCCTTCTTCATCTACTTTAATTAGGTTAGAAGCACATACCTCATCATAAGAATGGCCAAAACGATGCATGAAGAAATTATGTTCAGTGCCTGGAGCGCGGGCAGTGATGTGATTCCAAATAGTGTCGTCCCAACCAAAATGATGGGTTAGGCGAAACATTGCGGCTAAATCAATGCGAACTTGCTGCTCTTCTAATTGTAAATTACTCATAGTGCGGCTCACTGTAAAGTGCGTATTTGTTAACTCATAATAAGCCGCATAGTTGCACTAAATATACGGGATGTAAACGTGTTTTTTGTAGTCTTTAAGTGGCTATTATGAAGTGCATATAAAAACGCTCCAATTTTAATATTTTTGGTTTACACTCGGGGCTCAACTTATTACAGCTCAACAGCAATGACGACTCCCTTATGAAAGTAACGGCACTCACCACACAGTTGGTAAATTTACCCTTAGAGAAGCCTATCCGTACTGCAATTCACGACATGAGATCGGTGGGCTGTGTGTGTTTAACTATTCATACGGATGAAGGGCTGGTGGGCGAGGCTTACGCCTTTTCACTAAATGCGCAGCGACTAAATGTATTCGATGAAATGATTAAAGGGCTGGCGCACTTGGTAGTGGGCAAAGACCCCCATTACAGTGAAGGTATTTGGCAGTCTATCTGGCAGGAAATTAACCCCAGTGGATTGGAAGGAATAACAAATTCGGCACTGTCTACAATCGACACGGCGTTGTGGGATATCGTTGGTAAAGCGGCTCAACAACCTTTATACAAACTCTTTGGAGCATGCCGAGATAGTGTGGCAACTTATGCTAGCGGTGGTTTGTGGTTGTCTGCGTCTATAGATGAACTGGTAATTGAGGCCGATGAATTAGTACAACAAGGTTTTGTGGCCATGAAGCTGCGTTTGGGCAAGGCTACAATAGCGCAAGACATTGAACGTGTGAAACAAGTACGGCAAGCCATTGGTCCAGACATTGAACTACTGTGTGATGCTAACCAAGCCTTTACGCCTAAACATGCCATTCGTTTGGGTAAAGAATTGCAAGCTCATGGTGTGAATTGGCTGGAAGAGCCAGTGGCCGCTTATGACCTAAAGGGTCACGCTCAAGTGCGGGATGCCCTATCTTTAGATGTAGCTTCTGGAGAGGGTGAATATACCCGGTTTGGTATACCGGCCATGATAGAAGCTGGGGCCGCAGATATATTAATGCCAGACCTGCAGCGCATTGGGGGGCTTACGGAAATGCGACGTGTTGCTCACTTGGCTGGGGCTCATAACTTGCCTATCTCTACCCACATTTTCACAGAGCAGAGTTTATCTATAGCCGGCAGTTGTAGTAATTGTATCTCTATAGAGCATATGCCTTGGTATGCGCGGTTGTTTAATGAGTCGATGGTACTGCAGGATGGTAAACTAAATATGCCCACAAGCCATGGCTTAGGGTTTACCTTCAATACCGAGTTGTTAGAGCATTATGCAATTAATTAAAACTTTCGATACCTTTATGGCCGCCACTGATACAGTTTCATAGACACTTTGTGGTTTTGTAAATATACACCTTCTTGTTCAAGGTTTTCCCGCTGGCGTACATAATCTGCAGTAGCCGGTGGAAAGGCCAATTTACCGCTGGAGGTGATGACCCGGTGCCAAGGCAAGCTAGAATCCGTAGGCAAGTGCCGTAAACACCAACCTACCCACCGTGCAGCACCGGTTTGCCCGGCAAGGGTGGCTAGCTGGCCGTAACTTGCTACTTTGCCGTGGGGGATGGCAGCAATAGTTTGGTATAACTGTTGGCGCTTTAGTAACTGTTCTTTATGTTGTTGCTTTTTATGGTCGTCTTGGGGGGCTTTCATTTTTAGAGTATGGCCGCATATAAGAAACACAGTTAACTTAGCTTAACTTAACTAGGATTACATTATTATGCGGTTTCTTTTTCTCTTATTTATTGCTGTTCCTATACTAGAGATGGTAGTGCTTATTCAAGTAGGCCAACAAATTGGTGCGTTATGGACTATTGCCTTGGTGTTGCTCACCGCTTTTATTGGTATTAATCTATTGCGTCATCAAGGTTTAGCTACGCTAAATAGAGCAAGTTGGCGTATACAATCGGGCCAAATCCCTGCTCAAGAAATGCTAGAAGGTATTCTTTTAGCTGTAGGTGGCGCTCTTTTATTAACGCCTGGTTTTGTTACCGATGGCATTGGGTTTTTGTTGTTGCTGCCTTTTACTCGACAGTTTCTTGCAGCTCGTTTAATGGGACGATTTAAAGCCTTCTCTAGTGCGAATGTTGCTGGTGGTGTTTTTGGTTCGGGCGCTAGTGGTTTTGGTGCCAGTGGTTTTAATCCTAGCTACCATAGGGACGAAAGTATAATAGATGGGGAGTTTGAAACACCTCAAGATCCTCATCCGCAGGACAAAATTGAATAAAGTGCAGTTATCTAAACTTTATTTTGGATTTGCTATTGAAAAGCACAGTTCACCCCACATCTATGACTTCGTAATTAAAAAAACAATTCCGGATTAGCCGGATATATAGCACCTAGGAGTATACAGTAATGAGCATCCGTCCTTTACACGATCGCGTTGTAATTCGTCGTCAAGAAGAAGAAGCAACTAGTGCTGGTGGCATCGTGCTACCTGGCAGTGCTGCAGAAAAGCCTAACCAAGGTGAAGTATTGGCAGTAGGTCCTGGCCGTATTACGACCAATGGCGAACAGCAAGCAATGAGCGTTAAGGTTGGCGACAAAGTATTGTTTGGCCCATACGCAGGCAACAGTACCGCTAAGATCAACGGCGAAGAAGTGCTTATCGTTAGCGAAAGCGAAATCTATGGCGTTCTTGAAGCTTAATTTAACTCTTTTTTGATATAGGAATTTTTGACATGGCAGCTAAAGAAGTAAAATTTGGTGATTCGGCTCGTAGCCGTATGGTAAACGGCGTAAACATTTTAGCCGATGCTGTAAAAGTTACTTTAGGCCCTAAGGGTCGTAACGTAGTATTAGACAAAGCTTTTGGTTCACCAACTATCACTAAAGATGGTGTGTCTGTAGCTAAAGAAATCGAATTGGCAGACAAGTTCGAAAACATGGGCGCACAAATGGTGAAGGAAGTTGCTTCCCAAGCCAATGATGTAGCTGGTGACGGCACAACAACTGCAACTGTTTTGGCTCAAGCGATCCTAAACGAAGGCCTTAAGGCTGTTGCAGCTGGCATGAACCCAATGGACCTTAAGCGCGGCATCGACAAAGCGTCTGCTGCTGTAGTAGCTCAGCTTGAAGCCATGGCCACACCATGTGCCGATACTAACGCTATTGCTCAAGTAGGTACTATCTCTGCTAACTCTGATAGCACTGTTGGCCGTATCATCGCTGAAGCGATGGAAAAAGTAGGCAAAGAAGGCGTTATCACTGTTGAAGAAGGTACTTCTCTTCAGGACGAGCTAGACGTTGTAGAAGGTATGCAGTTTGACCGTGGCTACTTGTCTCCTTACTTTGTAAACAACCAAGAGAACATGACAGCCGAATTGGAAACTCCTTTCCTATTGTTGGTTGACAAGAAGATCTCTAATATCCGTGATTTACTACCAATATTGGAAGCCGTTGCAAAATCTGGTCGTCCACTATTGATCGTTGCTGAAGATGTTGAAGGCGAAGCCTTAGCTACTTTGGTAGTTAACAACATGCGCGGTATCGTTAAAGTATGTGCTGTTAAGGCACCTGGTTTTGGCGATCGTCGTAAGGCAATGCTTGAAGATATCGCAGTGCTTACTGGCGCTACGGTTATCTCTGAAGAGATTGGTTTATCCTTAGAAACAGCTACTTTAGAGCAGCTAGGTCAAGCTAAGCGTGTAACAATGTCTAAAGAAATCACTATCATTATTGATGGCGTAGGCGAAGCATCTGCTATCGAAGGTCGTGTTACTGCGATCCGTGCACAAATTGCTGACACTTCTTCAGATTATGATCGTGAGAAGCTACAAGAGCGTGTTGCTAAACTTGCAGGCGGCGTTGCCTTAATTAAGGTTGGTGCTGCTACTGAAGTAGAAATGAAAGAGAAGAAGGCACGCGTAGAAGACGCATTGCACTCAACTCGCGCAGCTGTTGAAGAAGGTGTTGTACCAGGAGGTGGTGTTGCTCTAATCCGTGCTCTACAAGGCATTCAAGATCTAGAAGGCGAAAACCCTGATCAAACTGTAGGCATTAAAGTTGCTCTTAAAGCAATGGAAGCACCTATGCGTCAAATTGCTACTAACTCAGGTGACGAAGCCTCTGTTGTGGTTGATAAGGTTAAGGCTGGTTCTGGTAACTACGGTTACAACGCTAGTACTGGTGGTTACGGTGACATGATCGAAATGGGTATCCTAGATCCTGCCAAAGTTACCCGTACTGCGCTTCAAGCTGCAGCTTCTATTGCTGGTATGATGTTAACTACCGAATGCATGATTGCTGACGCTCCTTCAACCGATGGTGGCGGCATGCCAGACATGGGCGGCATGGGCGGCGGTGGTATGGGTGGCATGGGTGGCATGATGTAAATTTACCCCCCAAGCTAACCATGCTTGCTAAAAAACCGGCTCTTGTAGCCGGTTTTTTATTGGCTAAAAATACTAAAAATAGTTATATTAAGCATAGCTAAATAACACCCTTGTAGGATATTCAAATGATTGAAGTGAAAAACTTAGGCAAACAATATACCAACGGTTTTGTAGCCTTAGATAATATAAACCTGAGCGTTAAAAAAGGTGAAATTCTGGCGTTACTAGGCCCTAATGGTGCGGGTAAAACCACGCTGATATCCACTATTTGTGGCATTGTGAACCCAACCTCTGGAAGTGTTACCGTGGGTGGTTTTGACATTATTAAAGACTATAGAAAAACCCGCAGCCTTATTGGTTTAGTTCCTCAAGAGCTCACAACGGATGCCTTTGAAACGCCTTGGAATAACCTTAGATTATCTCGGGGTTTATTTGGCTTGCCAAAAAATCCACAGATGGTTGAAAAGATTTTGAAAGACTTATCTTTATGGGATAAAAAAGACGACCGCATTATGACTTTGTCTGGTGGTATGAAACGCCGCTTGTTAATCGCCAAAGCGCTAGTTCATGAACCTCAAGTGTTGTTCTTAGATGAGCCTACAGCGGGTGTAGACGTAGCACTGCGCCAAGACATGTGGCGTATGGTAGATGATCTACGTAAGCAAGGCGTTACCATTATATTAACTACCCATTACATTGAAGAAGCAGAAGCTATTGCAGACCGCATTGGTGTAATCAGCGGTGGTAAATTGCTGTTGGTAGAGGATAAACAATTGTTGATGTCTCGCATGGGTCAAAAACAACTTAAAGTTGAATTGATGGAAAGCCTTGATGCCTTACCGACTGTGTTGGCAGAACAAGGTTTTGTTCTTGCTGAAGATAGTTTAAGTATTGTTTACCACTACGGCAAAGATGCACCCGAAGTAGATATTGCAGGTTTATTGCAATCTGTGGCTAGTGCAGGCTTAGGTGTGAAAGACATACATACTCAAAAAAGTAGCTTAGAAGAAATATTTGTAGACCTAGTGGAGCGTGCAGCATGAATGTAAGAGGAATGTGGGCCATTTATTGTTTTGAAATGTCTCGTACAAAGCGTACTATTACACAGAGTATCGTTTCACCTGTGCTTTCAACAGTGCTTTATTTTGTAGTGTTTGGCGGCGCTATTGGGTCACGTATAGAGTCTGTTGATGGCATCAGCTATGGTGCTTTTATTGTGCCTGGTTTGATCATGTTATCCATCATGACTCAAAGCCTATCTAACGCCTCTTTTGGTATCTACTTTCCGCGTTTTTCAGGCACTATTTATGAAGTGCTTTCTGCTCCTATGTCCTTCTGGGAAGCGACCGCAGGTTATGTGGGTGCTGCAGCTACTAAAGCACTACTAATTGGTCTCATTACTCTGGCTACGGCAGGGTTGTTTGTGCCGATTGAAATCGCCCATCCATTTTGGATGTTAGCCTTTTTAATACTCACTACCATTACCTTTAGTCTTTTTGGTTTTCTTATTGGTATTTGGGCTGATGGCTTTGAAAAGTTGCAATTAATTCCTCTTTTGGTAGTGACCCCTATGGTATTTTTAGGTGGGGCATTTTACTCCATCGATATGCTTCCTAGTGCCTGGCAAACTATCACTATGTTTAACCCTGTGGTGTACTTAATCAGTGGTTTCCGTTGGAGTTTCTATGAAATATCTGATGTAAGTGTGGGCGTTAGTTTGATGATGGTGACGTTGTTTATGGGTATTTGTTTAGCCTTGATTGGGTGGATATTTAAGACAGGCTATCGCTTGAAACAGTAATTGTAATAATGCTTAATTTGCTCTACTAAATTTTCCCATAGAAGGCGCAGTAATGTTTACCACTTGTATTAAAGACACATGCACCTTTTTCAAAACACATTGGTGGGTACTTGCCCTCATTTCCATACCGTTAGTCTTACTAAGTGAGGCCATTAGATATTGGGTTGGCCCTATACCTATGGATGGTACTAGCTGGAATGTTGTTTGGATCTATGTAGCTGAAATTGTGTTGGTGTTAAGCGTACTTCAAATTGCTGTCATCTTATATATTCATTCGGCTGTAAGTGGCTCACGCATTGGTGTTTTTGAATCTTGGCGCATGGGGCTTAACTGGTTGTTGCCGTTTCTAGGCCTTAGTTTATTAACCTTAGTACCAGTGGTGTTAGGGCTATTTTTGTTGGTAATACCGGGTATTATTGTGATGGTGCGATTACTGCTGGCACCGTATATATTTTTGTTGGAAGGTTTGGGTGCTAAGGCGTCTCTGAAAGTAAGTTGGGAGAGAACTAAAGGACACTTTGGAGACCTGGTTATGGGCGTTATTGTTATCATGCTTCCCATTACCTTGGTCAGTCGCTTGTTAGTGGGCTCTGAAGAAATGCTAACGTCAAGTGTCAAGGTGGCTATGGTTGCTTCTGTAGAAACACTCGTTGGACTTTTACTTTCTGTCTACGTATACCGCATCTATTGTTTAATTAAAGCTAAGTAGTGGCGTTATTGGCGTTAATAGCGCGTCATAATTCATCAATATATGAGAGCTACTGTCATTTTTATTACAGGTATATTAACGGTAATAGGTGTAACTAATATTGAACAACAGCATAGATAATCGAAAAGGCATATTGTTAATGCTCCTCGCAATGGCGGGATTCACCATAGAAGATGCATTTTTCAAGCTGCTTTCTAACACCATCTCTATTGGCCAAATTCTGATTGTTGTTGGGTTGTGTAGTACTGTTTTTTTTGCACTGCTAGCCGTCACCAGAGGACGAAACTTATTAGCACCAAAGGTCTGGACGCGAGCAACATTAATTAGAATGTTGGCAGAAGCGGTGGCAGCTATGGCCTTTATCACAGCATTATCGCAGGTGCCTATATCAACAGTTGCGGCGGTTTTTCAAGTAACGCCCTTAACTATCACCATGGGAGCTGCTTTGTTTTTAGGTGAGCGTGTTGGGTGGCGTAGATGGGCAGCTATTTTTGTGGGTTTTATGGGCGTTTTACTGATAATAAGGCCAGGTTTTGGTGGGTTTGATCCATCGGTATTATGGGTGCTGGTTGCCGTTTTTGGTGTGGCTGTAAGAGATCTAGTGACTCGTGTTATTCCTACGAGTGTAGAATCTTCAATCATCTCTTTTCAAGCGTTTGCGTCTCTCTTTGTCGCAGGGACATTAATTTTACTCTTTAGCCCGCAAGAGATGGTGCCTATCCAGAGCAAGGAATTAGTTTATTTTGGCTGTACCATTGTTTTTAGTATTTCAGGCTATTACGCTATTGTATCGGCCATGCGTGTGGGAAATCCTTCTGTTGTGGCGTCCTTTAGATATTCAAGGCTGCTGTTTTCGTTGCTGGTAGGTGTGTTTGTTTTCGACGAGAGTGTAGATGCACTTACCCTTACTGGGTCTGCGATTATCATAGCAACAGGCCTGTATACTTTCTTAAGAGAGCATCAGGTTGTTATGGCGAGTAATAAATTAGCCACTCCATTATAGATGTTGGTAACTCTGCAGTGTGGCGGGAAAAGCTTAGCCGGGCATGAGTAATTCATGCCCAACCACTTCATCCATTACCCCATAAGGGACTCTAAACGTTTTACCATCTAACTTGATAAGAGCATAATCTTTGCACATTTTAATGACAGTGCAATTGATAATATTGCCGTTGTTGTTAATCCGTACGATATTATAATTATGTAGTGATATGGCCATGAGCGTGGTTTCAGGTCTGATTTAGGATTGATTTAAAGCATTAAACTTTGCTGATACGTCAATGGGGATTTCACAGCTTTTGAGGCGTTTAAAGTCATAATATACGACTACCCCTTTACCTTGCGCAACTAAGCGATTTTGCTGGGTACTCCATAGCATGTGTGCAAGCTCTACCTTTTTGGCCCCTGTTTGTGTTGCTGTGCTGAATACTATAAGTGTATCTGGGTATGTCACTGGTGCTAAGTAGTCACATTGAATGGACGCTAATATGGGGCCCATATTAGAGGTTTTCATATCTCCACTCGTATCTAGCTTTTCAAATAGATCGATACGGCTGTCTTCTATATAACGGATATAAACGGTGTTATTAAGGTGCTGAAAGGCATCCATCTCGCCCCATTTAACTTTTATTTCTGTGGCTACGGGGTATTCGTTCTGTAGTGTTGCAAAATCCATGTTCATTTTTCCTAAGTAGCTCTAATAATTCTAAATAACTTCAAATCCGTGGGCGTATGGGTCCCGTGGGTCTACAATAATAGTGTTATATCCAGTGACTTTAGCCCAGCCTTGAACGCTTGGCATAATGGCAGGGTAGGGGCCAACGAGTGTGGTGGATACTACACGGCCAATAAATTGGCTGCCGATAATGCTTTCGTGGATGAATTCTTGTCCCTCTTGTAATAAACCTTTGGCGTGTAGTTGGGCCATGCGCGCACTGGTGCCAGTGCCGCAAGGCGATCGGTCTATGGCGCCACTGCCATAAAATACGGCGTTAGCAGCACTAGAATCCGGCTTATGCGGCTTTCCAGTCCACATGACATGACTAATGCCATTAACACTAGCATCGTCTGGGTGTACGCAGGTAGCTACTTTATTGATGGCTTCCCGTATTAGCGGACTGTAGCGCAGCACTTGAGCGGCGGAAAACTGATCCAAGCCAGCAAAGTTTTTTTGTGGTTCGATGATGGCGTAATAGTTACCACCGTAAGCTACGTCTATTATTAGCTCGCCTAATTCTGGACACTGTATCACCAGGCCTTCATGGGCTAAGTAACTGGCCACGTTAAAGATACGTACGTAGTCTATTAAGCCTTCGTCAGTTTGTTGGTATTCAATGCTAATCACTCCAGCAGGTACCTCTAAGGTAAGCTGCCCTGCCACTTTTGGTGTCCACAGGCCTTCTTGCAAGGCAGTGGTTACTGTACCTATGGTGCCGTGCCCACACATGGGTAAGCAACCACTAGTTTCAATAAACAAGATGGCGCCATCATGCTCTGGGTTGTTGGGCGGGTAGAGTATAGAGCCAGACATCATAGCGTGGCCGCGTGGTTCAAACATTAATGAGGTGCGCACCCAGTCGTGGTGCTGCAAAAAATCTTGCCGCTTTTCGCTCATGGTATTGCCGATAAGCTTAGGGCCACCTTTGGCAACTAGGCGTACAGGGTTGCCACAGGTGTGGGCGTCGATACAGTTAAAGGTATGTATGGTCATAATGGACAGAAAATGAGAACTCCGTATTACTGCATGGTACAATGACCACGCTTAAATAACCTAACATTCTATGCGCTCTGGTTAGTCAGTCACTAAGTCTAAGTGCAAAAAGAGAACTGCTATACATGAAATTACTCATTGATTTTTTACCCATTGTCATTTTCTTTATCGTTTATAAAATGACGGGTGATTTGATTCTTGCTACAGCCGTATTAATTCCCGCAACTATGCTTCAAATGGCCTACACCTGGTGGACCACAAAAAAAGTAGAGAAAATGCAGTTGATCACGTTAGTATTAGTGGTTGTATTGGGTGGTCTTACCGTAGCCTTGCAAGACGGACAGTTTATTAAATGGAAGCCGAGTATCGTTAACTGGTTGTTTGGCTTAGGTTTCTTAGGTAGTCAATTTATAGGTAAAAAGCCGGTAGTGCAGCGTTTGATGGAAAAAGGTGTAGAGCTGCCTAGCCGCATTTGGCGTCAACTCAATTTGGCGTGGGTCGTGTTTTTTGCCACTATGGGCAGCCTTAATTTATATGTTGCGTTTAATTACAGTGAGTCCACCTGGGTAGATTTTAAGCTGTTTGGCATGCTTGGCCTTACGTTTGTATTTATCTTAGGGCAAGGCGTGTATATGTCTCGCTTTATGCCTAAAGAAAGTGAAACAGAGGATTAATTATGCTGTTTGCCATTATTGCCCAAGATGTAGAAAATAGTTTAGCAGCTAGGTTAGAGGCGCGGCCAGAACATCTAGCACGGCTTACAGCGTTAGATGCACAGAATCGATTAACGCTAGCTGGGCCACATCCCCATGCTACGGAAGAAGGTTTTACAGGCAGTTTAATAGTGGCCGAGTTTGCCGACCTTGCAGCTGCCAAAGCATGGACTGCAGAAGACCCATACGTTGCTGCAGGTGTTTATAGCCAAGTGACGATTAAGCCATTTAAAAAAGTCTTACCAGTATAAGGGTATACCTATGAAACAACTATTAACGGCTCTATTGGCCATCGTCTCCCTAAGCCTAAGCTTTACCGCATGGGCAGAAAACCCTCATGTAGAACTACAAACCACTCACGGTAGTATTGTTATTGAGTTGGACCAGCAGGCGTCTCCCATAAGCGTAGAGAACTTTCTGTATTACGTGAACATTGGCTATTACACGTCTACCATTTTCCACCGGGTTATCCCAGACTTCATGGTTCAGGGCGGCGGTTTTGGTAATAACGAAAAGCCTAAAAAAGGCACAGTGGCTCCTATTGTGAATGAGGCAGATAATGGTTTATCTAACCTACGTGGCACGCTAGCCATGGCTCGTACTAGTAACCCTGATAGTGCCACAGCACAGTTTTTTATTAATCACCAAGATAATGTATTCTTAGATAAAAGTAGCACCAGTGCAGGCTACGCTGTGTTTGGGAAAGTGATCAAGGGTATGGATATTGTGGACCTTATTGCCCAACTACCTACTACAACTAAAGGCATGTATCGTGATTGGCCGTCTGAGCCGGTTTTCTTGTATAAAGCTTACCACCTTAATAAATAATCACTAGGTATGAAAGCCAGTCACACTAAAAAGGCATTTTCTGACCCTCAAAGTTTGGCTGCAGCTCCTGAGGCTGTGGCGGCTTTAATTACCCAGCTTCAAAAAACACCCCTTCAAATAAACCAGCGGTTTAATGTGCTTAAATCCCTGTTTGTCGATTCGTATTTATTTCCAAACGCCAACGCATCATCACCTAGTGCTGATGCCTCTAATGACATGCAGGCTCCGCCGACCACGGTACAGGTGTTAGATTATACATTTGGCGCAGGCTTAGATTTTCTTCTTACATGGAAGCTATGGCTGCAGGCTAGTCAGGACAAAGTAAAACCCACACAGCTAAGCTACTTTGCTATTTGTGAGCAACCTTTATATTTAGAAGGCCTTAAGCAGTTACACCAAAACTGGCCTCAATTAGAAAGTTTGAGCCTGCAGCTGCAAGAGCAATACCCAGATGCTATTAAGGGCTTTCATCAACTAGATTTTGGTGGCGTAAAGCTAACTATAGTAATGGCTGAAGCCGAGCACGCCTTAGCGCAAGTTAGAGGTGAGTTCGATGTGTATCTTAATGGCGTAGAGCGGCAGCTAAATAAGGCTTATACGCCGCCCTGGGAACGCCCAGTCAAGGGTGTCGTGCCTAACAATGAAGCTAATAAGAAGGCTATGAAGGTTGCGATCATTGGAGCTGGTATTAGCGGTGTAGCTACAGCGTATAGTTTATCGAAAAGGGGTTTTGATGTGACCCTAATAGATCAAGGCTCTACGCTAGCCAGTGGCGCTTCTGGTAATCGGCAAGCTATGTTGTATGCCAAGTTGCCAGACAATGCCACCATAGCAGGGCAGTTTCATCAGCAAGGCCTCCAACATACTATGGGGCTTCTTAAGCGTAGTTTAAGTACTGAATATTGGCAACCTTGCGGCTTGTTACAGTTAGCTACTAGTGCTAAGCAGGTGTCTCAAATGCAAGCAGTAATGAAGCGTCAGTATCCAGCGTCCTGGTTGCAATTGTTAGATCAAACGGCAGCAGAAAAGTTGGCCAAGTCACCTCTAAGTGCTGGTGGTTTGTACTTTCCTCATAGTGGGTGGGTGTCATCTGCAGATTGGTGTGCGGCGTTATATTCGCTAAGTGGCGCAGAGTTATGGCTCAATACCAAGGTAGAATCGCTACAACAAAGTCAAAACTCTACTCAAACTCGAAATCTAATACAAGGCTGGCAACTTCAGCTCACTGGTGATCACACAGGTTTGTACACGTTTGATGCGGTAGTGGTTGCCAATGCCAATAGTGCTCAGGATTTATTACCCAGCCAATCCATACCGTTAAAGTCTATACGTGGGCAAGTAAGTTATGTTGAAACCTGTATGGCGTCAGTGCAAAGCCCAGCGCTTGTGCTCTGCTCCACAGGCTATGTGACACCTGCCAAAGACGGCGTGTTGGCAGTGGGAGCTAGCTATAATTTACACACTGCTGATAAGCAATTATCAACCCAAGATCACGTGGGCAATTTGGGCCGCTTAAGTGAAGTACTACCCAGCAACAAAGGTCTTGGCATAGGTTCTATTGCAGGTGGTAGGGTAGGGTTTAGAGCGGTAACACCAGACTATCTGCCTTTGGTGGGTCAGTTGGCTGATGAGGCTAAAGTGTTAGATCGGTTTGCTAAATTACGCCAAGACGCCAACTATAAGTTTGCTGATGACATGCCTTATTTTACGGGGCTGTATATTAATGCTGGTCATGGATCTAAAGGTTTGATCAGTGCGCCTTTAAGTGCCGAAATGTTAGCTTGCCAGATGGCTAATCAAAGCCTGCCTGTGGCACAATGTGTGGCTTGGAGTTTAGACCCCAACCGCTTTATAATACGCGACTTAATTCGCCGTAAACGTTAACCGAGAGCCATTCTGTGAATCCAACTAAGATTAAACTTCATAAAAGCAGCAACACGCTAGAGCTTAGCTATACAGACAGTAAAGGTGAAATTAGCTACACCTTAGCTGCAGAATACCTGCGTATCTCGTCACCTAGTGCAGAAGTACGAGGTCATAGCCCAGAGCAAGCAGTGCTTCAGGTGGGTAAGAGCAAAGTTAAGCTGGTAGGCATAGAGGGTGTAGGCCATTACGCTGTTAAGCTAGAGTTTGATGATGGGCATGATTCTGGCCTATACACTTGGAATTACTTACACGATCTTAGCATCAATGAGCAACAACACTGGGCTGACTACTTAGAGAAACTAAACCTAGCCAAACAAAGCCGAGACCCACACACCAGTGTGGTTCAGTTTGTTTAGAGGCCTACGCTAAGACCATCTCGAACTAGATAATCACTAGGTGATTAGGTAGTTCGTTTTTATCATTAGTGGATGGCACATGCTCAGCGAGTAAGTTGCCACAGGCACTAATAGCTTCTATAAGGCCAGCTTCAGTATTGTTAGTTTTTATTTGTGCTAACAGCTGATTCAAGATCTTGTCCCAAGCTCCGTCGGGCACTAAATTATTGATGCCACGATCCGCTAATATTTCTGCATAACGTTCAGCTTCTGAGACAAAAATAAGCACACCTGTTTCACCTTGAGTGTGGTGCAGGCCCTGAACTAAAAACTGTTCTTTTGCCACTAGCGCTGCTCTTGCTTGCTTAACAGGTTTGGGCACTAGTAAATGCTTTAGAGGCTTCCAGCGAAACACAAAAGCTAAGGCAATAAATTCAATAAGCTGAATCCATAACATGTCTGTTTGACTTAGCCATAGGCTAGTTTGAAGTAGTACCGCAGGAGTGACTAAACTGATCAAAGCAGCCCACATGGTAGGGATAAAATAGTAGTCATCACTTTCACCAGCCAGTACGGTCACTAACTCTGCGTCGGTTTTTTTCTCTGCTAGCTGAATGGCTTGCAGCACCTTGATTTGTTGTTGTTCGTTAATTAATGTCATAGTTACCATCCTCCAGATGCGCCGCCGCCACCAAATCCGCCGCCACCGCCGGAAAATCCACCAAAACCGCCGCCACCTGAGCTACGGCCACCAGAACCACCACTACCTAATATCATTAAGGGTATTAACCAAAGGCTGCTTCTGCCTCGGCCACGTCCGCCAATACGCCCCATTACGGCAAAAGCCATAAATATAAGCATAAATATAATGCTGGGTAGGCCAGAACCGTCACCGGATCTTTTATTCTTAGCTACGGGGGCAATCACTTCGCCTCCAAGAGCGGCTACTATGGCCTGAGTACCTATCAACAGGCCACCGCTAAAGTCTCCTGTTTTAAAGCGGGGTAAAATATACTCTTGAATTATTGTGGCACTCACGGCGTCGGTCATTATACCCTCTAGGCCATAACCTACTTCAATGCGCACCTTACGTTCTTTCTCTGCAAGAATTAGCAAAATACCATTGTCTTCATCTTTTTGGCCAACCCCCCAGGCACGGCCCATTTCTACACCAGCGTGTTCTATGTTGTAACCTTGTAAGTCTTTAAGGGTAACTACAATCACCTGATTACTAGAGGCCTTTTCATGGCCGGCGAGTAGCTGGTTGATTTTCTGTTCTGATGTAGCGTCAATTAAATTGGCTTGGTCCAAAATGCGCGTTTTAAGCTTAGGTACTTCAAAAGCAGCGAAGCTAGGAGAAGACAAAAGCAAAAAACCCATTAAGCTTGCTAGTATCCAGTAATGTTTTTTATGGGCTACCATCGATAGAAACGTCATTAGAAACTAACCTTAGGTGCCGTCGCTGCATCTTGGGTGGTGGCTGTATAGGCTTCGCGTAGTTGCATTTCGCTATAAAGAAAACTATGCCATAGCTTGCCAGGGAAAGTGCGAATTTCTGTATTGTAAAGCTGTGTGGCGGCTATGAAGTCTCTCCGGGCTACGCTAATGCGGTTTTCTGTGCCTTCAAGTTGAGATTGTAGAGCCAAAAAGTTTTGGTTAGCTTTCAAATCTGGATAACGCTCACTCACTACTAATAAGCGTTTGAGGGCACCGCCTAGTTCGCCTTGAGCTTGTTGGAATTGCTGCATGGCTTGAGGATTTTCAAGGAGGTTTTTGTCCACCTGAATAGAGCCCACTTTTGCTCGCGCATTAGTCACCTCTGTTAGGGTGTCTTTTTCGTGGGCGGCATAGCCTTTAACCGTGCTTACCAAGTTAGGGATAAGGTCTGCGCGGCGTTGGTATTGGTTTTCTACCTGAGACCAAGACGATTTCACCTGCTCATCATAGGTGGGAAGGTTGTTTACGCCACAGGCACTTAAGGTAAGGCAAGCAATCACTAAGGTGACTACAGAGCCCCAACGTTTAAAAGACAACATAATGTGTTTCCAATTTAATTGAATAAATACCTACAGTGCCCTAATTATGGGCCTAAAAGCTCAATTTTCAAGTCGGTTGATTAATTATTGAGGAGGATTGATTTGCTTAAGGGCAATGCTAGCGGCAGCGTTAACGTGGGCAACGCACGCTTTTCTAGCCGTTTCACCATCACGTTTGGAAATGGCTCGCATAATAGCCTGCATTTCCATGAGGCTGTCTTTCCATCGTCCTGGATGTGCAATAGTGCCAGCTCGCAACACCATAATGCGGGCTAAAAGGCGATTAAGGCTAGTGTCGAGTTCGGCATTGCCGCTGCCTTCAAGCAACTGGTCGTAAAAGTCTTTGGTGCAGGCTAAAATCTCACTCACTTCTGAGTGATCAAAGGCATTCTTTAACGCATCGGTAGTGTCTTGTAACAAACTAATCTGTTCGTTGTTTGCACGATCACAAAAAAGCTCGCCAGCTAAACCTTCCAGAGCAGCCCTCAGTTCATAGATATTCTTAACGTCTTGCGCATTAAGTACCGTAACACTTGGGCCACGTTGGTCTGCATATTGAACCAACCCTTCAGACTCTAAGTAACGTAACGCTTCGCGCACAGACGTGCGGCTTACGTCTAATACTTTACACAGTTCTCGTTCTACCAAGCGCTGGCCTGGCTTAAGCTGAGTACTAATAATGGCACTGCGTAATTTATCTACTACAATCTGTCGTAGAGTAATGGTGTTACGAGTTACCTTGAGGTTTGAAAGGTCGGTGATCATTAGTTAAGACTCTGCTGCCATTTCTGCTAATACTTCACGGGCACAACGAAATGCATCAATAGAAGCAGGTACACCGCAATAAATGGCACTTTGTAGCAACACTTCGCGAACTTCGTCTTGGGTACAGCCATTATTAAAAGCGCCACGTATATGAAGTTTTAGTTCATGAGGGCGGTTTAGGGCTGTAATCATACCTAAGTTCACGAGGCTACGAGTTTTACGGGGTAACCCATCACGGTTCCAAATGTTGTCCCAGCAGTATTCGGTAACAAGCTCTTGCAGGGGCCAGGTAAAGTCATCTGCTGCCGCAAGGGATGCGTCTACATAGGCATCTCCCAATACGGCTTTACGAGTTTTTAAACCGGCTTCAAACTTTTCTGACCGGTGTTTTGAATCTGACATCAGTTAATCCTTATTCAATTAAATAGGGTGGATTATTACAAGCCGCCCATCAACATGTATTTAATTTCTAGGAAGTCTTCAATGCCGTAATGAGAACCTTCACGGCCTATGCCGGATTCTTTTACGCCACCAAATGGCGCCACTTCTGTGGAGATAATGCCTTCGTTAATACCTACAATGCCATACTCTAAGCCTTCGCCAACGCGCCATACACGGCCGATGTCACGGGTATAGAAATAGGCAGCTAAACCAAATTCGGTATCGTTTGCCATATCGATGGCTTGGGCTTCATCTTTAAACTTAAAGATAGCCGCTAAAGGCCCAAAGGTTTCTTCGGTTGCCACTTTCATGTCCGTAGTGACATTACTAATAATGGTAGGTGAAAAGAAACTGCCCCCCATGGAGTGGCTTTTACCGCCACAGATAAGGGTGCCACCTTTGCTTAATGCATCGGCAATATGATCTTTTACTTTATCAATGGCGCCTTGGTTAATCATAGGGCCTTGGGTTACGCCTTCGTCCATGCCGTTGCCTACTTGAAGTTCGGCTACTTTGGCAGCAAATTTAGCGACAAAGGCATCGTATACACCTTCTTGTACAATAAAACGGTTAACACAAACACAGGTTTGGCCTGCATTGCGGTATTTTCCAGCGATAGCTCCAGTTACAGCAGCATCAAGGTCAGCATCATCAAACACGATGAAAGGTGCATTACCGCCTAGCTCTAAAGACACTTTTTTTAGGGTAGTTGCACATTGTTGCATCAATAATTTGCCAACAGGAGTGGAGCCAGTAAAGGTGAGCTTACGAACAGTAGGGTTACTGGTGAGTTCTGCACCAATAGGGCGAGATTGGCCAGTAATAACGTTAAATACGCCAGCAGGAATGCCAGCTTCTTCTGCTAATACAGCTAGAGCTAAAGCAGAAAAAGGCGTTTCCGATGCTGGACGTACTACAAAGCCACAACCAGCTGCTAATGCAGGGCCACACTTGCGAGTGATCATTGCTGCTGGAAAGTTCCACGGTGTAATGGCTGCAACTACACCAATAGGCTCCTTGGTAACAATGATGCGGGCATCGGCTTTATGAGTAGGGATAACATCGCCGTAAGTACGCTTGCCTTCTTCGGCAAACCATTCAATAAAACTGGCGGCGTAAGCAATTTCACCTTTGGCTTCGGCTAAAGGCTTGCCTTGCTCTAAGGTCATAATTTTACCAAGATCATCTTGGTTAGCCATGATGAGGTCAAACCAACGGCGTAAGATAACAGCCCGTTGTTTAGCTGTGAATTTGCGCCAGCTAATCATCGCCACACGTGCTGCTTCTATGGCTCTTGCAGCTTCTACAGCATTCATGTCTGGAACGTGACCTATCACTTCGCCATTTGCTGGGTTGGTTACTTCAATAGTAGCGCTGGAATCGGCATCTAACCAAACACCGTTAATATAAGCTTGTTGACGAAATAACCCTAGGTTGGTTAGTTGCATGATGTGGATCCTGTAAATTAGTAGTAATAGCTATGTGTAGTATATTTTATATTAAAGTGTTCAAAATATTAAACATTTTAATGTTTTTATCTAGATTAACATGTTAATCAAATTGGCTGACTTTGTCATTTATCGCATCACAAATGGGTCTGCCATAGGTTCGCTAGAAGTATTGATCCACACTGTCTTTAATTGAGTGTAATCTTTGACGCCATCAATGCCGCTTTCACGGCCATAACCACTGGCTTTAAAGCCACCAATAGCGCCCATAGGTGAGACGGCTCGGTAAGTGTTAACCCAAATTATGCCAGCCTGTACGGCCTTGCTCATGCGATGAACTCGGGCGTTGTCACGGGTCCAAATACCGGCAGCTAATCCAAACTCACTGTCGTTGGCTAAGGCTAAGGCGTGTGCTTCATCTGTAAAACGCATGATGCTAGCTACAGGACCAAATACTTCTTCTTGCATGATGCTACATTGGTTGTTGTCTACCGCCAAAATAGTGGGTTCATAATACCACCCATTACCTGCTAAAGCGGCACGTTTGCCACCGTGAATTAATGTAGCGCCTTGTGCTTGAGCCGCGGCAACCATGCGTTCAACTAAGGCCAGCTGCGGTTGCGTGGCCATAGGGCCCATTTCAGAACTAGGAGCCATAGGATCACCAATAACAATAGTGGCGGCACGTGCTTTAAGAGCAGCTAAAAACTCATCGTATACAGATTCTTGAACTAACAAACGGCTACCAGCCACACAGCTTTGGCCGCTGGCGGCAAATATGCCGGCAATCACACCGTTTACTGCACTGCCAATGTCGGCGTCTTCAAAGACTATGTTGGGAGACTTGCCACCAAGTTCAAGGCTCAGCTGAGCTAGATTTTCAGCACTGTTTTTAATCACAGCTTTAGCACCCTGGCTACCACCAGTAAAAGCAATGCGGCGAACTAGGGGGTGCTTAGTTAAGGCAGAACCCGTATCAGCACCAAAGCCCGTGACTACGTTGACTACGCCGTCTGGAAAACCAGCTTCTTTAACCAAATGCATCAGCTCAATAATAGTGGCCGACGCATGTTCTGAAGGCTTGAGTACTACGGTGTTGCCTGCGGCTAATGCAGGCGCTAACTTAACCGCCGTTAAGTACATGGGAGAATTCCACGGGATAATAGCGGCAACTACGCCTAAGGGCTCATGGGTAGTGTAAGCAAACATGTCTACTTTATCTAATGGCAGGGTTTGTCCTTCAAGCTTGTCAGCTTGACCCGCGTAGTAATAGAAGAACTCTGGCATGTAGCCAATTTGGCCCATGGTTTCACGGATGAGTTTACCGTTATCATTGGTTTCTAGTTGCGCTAGGCGCTCTTTATTGGTGGCAATTAAATCACCTAATTTGCGTAACAGCTTACCTCTAGCGGTAGCGTGTAAGCTGCGCCAAGCTGGATTTTCAAAAGCATTTTGCGCTGCCTGAACAGCAGCATCTACATCGACTTCTTGAGCATGTGGAAAACTAGCCCATGGTTGTGCACTAGCAGGGTTTAAGCTGTCGAACCGACCGCCGTCTTGGGCATCAACCCATTGGCCGTTAATAAACATTTGGTACTGGCTGAGTGTAGGGCTAAGTGTAGGGCTAAGTGTAGGAATAAGTGCCATGGGTTGCTCCTTTATTTACTTCAGTTACTAGTCAGCACAGGGGTGGTTAGTTAGCTTTAATAAATTGTTGTAATATATTGTTCACTTCACTAGCGTGCTCAACGGGCATCATGTGCCTAGCGTTGGGTAAAATGGCTACCTTTGCGTAGTTGATCTGTGCGGCTAAAGCATGACTCATTGCTGGGGTAGAGCCGGGGTCTAGTTCGCCAGTGGTGATTAATGTTGGGCAAGTAATGTTACATAGCTGATCTTTTACGGCATTATCACCTTCGCTAAATAAGCGGTAACAACGACCATAACTTGCGGCATGGTTAGATAATACTTTAGCCTTTAGCTGGGCTAAGTAATGTGTATGATTCTGAGTATATAGGGGGCTAAACCAACGGGTTAGGGCCTGATCTATATTGGCACTGGGGCCATGTTTCTCTACCTCACTTACTCTTTTTGAAATGGCTTGGCGTAAAGGTTTATTACGGTCAAATACCGAATTCATAATAGTGAGGCTATTTAACCGATGATGGTATTCAGTAGCAAAAACACGGGCCACCAAACCCCCTAAAGAAAAACCTATTAAATGTACCTGCTCAAGCTGTAGATGTTCAAGTAGATCATTCAGTTGTTGAACAAGGGTGTTGAGGCTAATGTCAGTGGGCGCATTGGGGCTTAACCCATGGCCCAGCATGTCATACGTGATGATATAGTGCTCAGTTTTTAAGCTTGTTACTTGGTCTTGCCACAGGCTTAAATCCAAACCTACGCCATGGATAAATACCACAGCGCTTTTGCCTAGTTGTGGCGTACCAAACGTTTGGTAATGGGTGCCTTGAGGGCAAAAAAAATCCATTAAGCTTCTGCTGCAGCTTTTTCTGCTGCAATTTCTTCCATATCCATATAGCGATTGCCAATACGAGGATGGGCACGGCCACCATCAGAACCACCTAGAACAATGATGATTTCATCGGCTGCTGGCGCATCTTCAATGTGCATTTCTAAAGTGATGTAGTGAGAGCGAAAGCCAGCATCGTCTTTATGCATCATAGGGATTTGAATAGAGGTACCGGCTGGGCCACGTTTGTTAGTAAAGCTTAAAAAGCTTTTAGCATTAACGGCATCGCGGTAATGGTTGCCAAAACGTAACGTGTGAATAATAGCAGATGCATGTTCTATTTCACCCTCTAAACCAATCACTGCTGCTTTGCCATAGGCTTCAATGGCTTCGCCAGAAGGGAAATGAGATAGTATGGCAGCAACCATTTCTTCCCCTAGTTCTGAACAGCCTGCAGTAATTTCAGGGCGTAGGTTTTCTACAAAACCTTGACCTGCCCATGGGTTTTTAATGATATAAGCTACGCCCACCATTTTAATGGGTGTAGTGGCTGATTTACCTCCTTCAATACGGGTTTCTTCGATGTGGGTAACAACTTTACGTACTTCAAAATGCATTATTTATTCCTGATTAGAGTGAGTCATAGCTCTTAATTAAAGTTAGGCATAGCTCTTAATTAAAGTTAGGCATAACTTTGTCTATAAACAACTGGAGAGATTTTTTCTTTTCGGCATGGGGTAAGCCGTTATCGCTCCAAAAACTAAATTGGGTAATACCAAGTGCTTCGTAATGTTTAATACGTTTGGTGACTTGTGTTGGAGTGCCTATAAGAAGATTTTTATGTAAATCATCTAGGCCAAAGCCTGGTAATTCATCCATTTGTGCGTCAGTTAAAGGTTTTACAAAACCATTTACAGGGTCTTGGTCATTTTTAAACCATGCGTAAAAATAAGCGTACCAATCACGCAGGGCTTGGGCACCTTTACTCCAATCCTCATCTTCTTCATGCACCCAAGTGTGGCGTAGGGCAAGTAATTGAGGTGCTGGCTTGTCTGGGTTGTTAACGCAAGCTTGCTTAAAACGCTCGCAGGCTAGCTCAATACTAGCGTCACCTGCAATAAGCGGAGTTATCATTACGTTGCAGTCACTCTTTACCGCATAGTCATGTGACTCTTGCTCGCGTGCTGCCACCCACATTGGTGGAAAAGGTTTTTGTGTAACACGAGGAATAGCTGTAGAGGTTGGGAAAGAATAGTGTGTGCCATCATGGGCGTAATCCCCGGTCCACAGCTTTTGTAAGGCTGGGATCATTTCTCTCAGTGGTCCACCGCCTTCTTTAGCTGTCATACCGTCGGTCATACGATCGAATTCAGATTGATAAGCACCACGAGCAATACCAAAATCTAGCCGACCATTACTCATCATATCCACAAGTGACGCTTCACTGGCAAGACGAACAGGATTCCAAAACGGTGCAACAATAGTGCCTAAGCCTAAACGAATGGTTTTTGTGATAGGGGCAAGATAGGCCATAAAGTTAAGAGGGTTAGGGCAGATAGTGAATTCCATCATGTGGTGCTCACCAATCCATACGGTTTCAAAGCCCGCCTTCTCTGCCATTAATGTGAGTTCTACTAACTCGTCAAATAGCTCTTTATGAGGCTTGGCTGGATCTGAACGCTCCATGTGGAGAAACAAAGAAAATTTCATACTAATAATTCCCTAACCTATTTTTTATACAGACTGTAACTAGACTTGCCAGCTAACTAATATAGTGTTTGTATTATGGTATACCAAATATGCGAAGTGCATTTCACCACTGAGCTAATAAGAAGTCAAGCTGCATTTATAGTAGATATTGTGCTGTTAATTGTCTAGTCTTAGGTTCGCTGCTGGTCTCTGGTTTAATTTTTTACGGATGGTCCTTATGTTTCAATCCTTTTTTCCAAATCCTCGATGGTTTTTTATAACACTTATCGTGTGGGCAAGTTTTTGTATTGGTATTTGGTATGGCTGGGGAGACCAGTTAGGAACTTTATTAGGCTTTGAATTGCCGAACGAAGATGCTGAACCGGTGCTGGGTTTGGGTCATTTCATAAGCGCGGACTTTATTTGGTTTTACCTCTACTTTTTCATTACGCTAATGCTGTTCGGATTAGTTTGGGTGAAGGTTGCGCCCCATGAATGGCAGTTGTGGTCTATTTTTGGTACCGCCCTTATCTTGTTCAGTACCTATTTTTCGGTGCAAGTGTCAGTGGCTATAAACACTTGGCGGCGTCCGTTCTTTGATAGTATTCAAGCGGCATTTACAGAACAAGGTAGTGTGACAGCAAAAGAGTTGTACGACTTAATTATTATTTTTGGTGAAATTGCGTTTTTGGCCGTCATCGTATTTGTACTAACCCGTTTTTTTGTTAGCCACTATATCTTTCGCTGGCGCATGGCGATGAACCAATTTTACGCTACTAAATGGGCTCAATTAAGGCAAGTTGAAGGTGCCGCACAGCGAGTACAAGAGGATACCATGCGCTTCGCTGGCATTATGGAAGGTTTAGGTGTGTCGTTAGTGGATGCCTTTATGACCTTGGTGGCTTTTTTGCCTGTGCTCTGGTCATTATCTCAATATGTTACAGAATTGCCTATCATTGGCAGCATAGCGTCACCTTTATTTTATGCAGCTATCTTTTGGTCTGTTTTTGGAACCATGCTGATGGCTGTTGTTGGCATAAAACTCCCAGGTTTGGAGTTTAAGAATCAGCGAGTGGAAGCAGCATATCGTAAAGAGTTGGTGTACGGTGAAGACCACGAAGACCGTGCGCAGCCATTAACCCTATCTGAATTGTTTGGCAACGTACGTAAAAATTATTTCCGGCTG
>Ga0114995_10000450_pt1 | contig 28384 bp, 26 predicted proteins | sample ArcticOcean_MG_C_11_FD_87038 | JGI IMG/M metagenome (GOLD analysis project Ga0114995, IMG submission 87038) | Marine microbial communities from western Arctic Ocean - ArcticOcean_MG_CB2_154 | ecosystem: Environmental > Aquatic > Marine > Oceanic | place: Arctic Ocean: Canada Basin | collected... | reverse complement strand
TTATAAAAACCCTTATAAAAACCCTTATATCAACAAAGTTAAGCCGCTATTTTTTTAATGTAAACGGCAAGACCTCGCCAGCGTATCAACAGTAGGTCCGCTAGACAGTAGGTCGACCAGACGGGGTGTTATCAGAAAGACGCTATTCCGTACTCCGCATGGTAGGAACTTATCGCCTTAAGCTCGTCTTTATATGCTCCGTTTTCCTCAAGAAACTGAACGATATCGTTCAGCGTCACCACGCTAAGAACGCGAAGACCATAATCTCGCTCAACTTCCTGAATCGCAGACAGGTCTGCTTTACCTCGTTCCTGTCGATCAATGGCCACGATTACGGCGCTCGCCGTCGCTTTTTGACTATTTCCAAAAAACGACATAACTTCTCGGATCGCAGTCCCTGCAGTTATTACATCATCGACAATAACCACGTTGCCCTCCAATCGTGCGCCAACGAGTGTTCCGCCCTCACCGTGGCTTTTTGCCTCCTTGCGGTTAAACACGTACGGCATGTCAATTTGGTATTGATTTGCCATCGCTATAGAGGTGGCCGCAACCAGGGGAATTCCCTTGTACGCAGGTCCAAAGAGGCAATCCGCTGCCAATCCACTAGCCACTAGGACTTCAGCGTAATAAGAACCGAGGCGGGCGAGGGCACCGCCAGTCTTAAATTCCCCAGCATTAAAGAAATATGGGCTCTTTCGACCTGATTTAAGGTCGAATTCTCCAAATCTCAGGACATCATGGTCTAACGCAAACTCAATAAACCCCCTTTTATAGTCAGCCAACATTAGAGTTCACCGGCAAGCGCTGCCCGTTGGATAGCCCGAAGTTCAGCGGTGCCTTTTTCTGCCAGACGTAGCATTTCCATGAGTTCTTCCCGGTTAAAGGGTTCATCTTCAGCGGTACCCTGAATTTCGATAAATCGACCATCTTCAGCAACGACGACGTTCATATCAGTGTCCGCCTTGGAGTCTTCCACATATTCCAGATCCAGAACTGGCACTCCACCAACGATTCCCACTGAAACGGCAGAGATGAGTTGGGTATTAGGTGTCGTACCCAGCGTTTTTATCGCATCTAAAAGAGCGACACACGCGCCAGTAATTGAAGCCGTTCTGGTACCTCCATCTGCCTGAATGACGTCACAGTCAATACGCACGGTATATTCACCGAGATCTTTCAGATCCACCGCTGCCCTGAGTGACCGACCGATAAGACGCTGAATCTCTACTGTCCTGCCGCCCTGCTTACCTTTGGCCGCTTCTCTGCCCATTCTTGTATCTGTAGACCGCGGTAGCATCCCATATTCAGACGTGATCCAGCCCTGCCCACTGCCGCGAAGAAAAGATGGAACGCCAGATTCGACAGATGCTGTACAAATGACTTTGGTATCACCAAAACCAACGAGCACCGACCCTTCCGCGTGTTTATTAATATTCCTTTCCATTGTTACTTCTCGCATTTGATCAGGTTCACGAGATACCAGTCGTTTTGTGCTCATTATTGCTCCGTTGTATAAAAACTCCATTATACTTACCGATCGCAATAGATAACGAGAAATCCAATGACAAGAAGTATGACGGCGTTCTCCCGTCAGGAACATGGGGCCGCAGTATGGGAGATTCGCAGCGTGAATCATCGCTACCTTGACGTCAGTTTCCGCATGCCAGAGAACCTTCGACATCTGGAGACCGAACTGAAATCCCAGTTTAAAGACAAGGTCCAGCGAGGGAAAATTGAATGCACCCTTAAAATCAGCGCAGGAGAACTGAAGACTCGAATTAGTATCAACCAGAATCTGGTGCAGGATCTGCACGCCGCAATGGGCCAAATCGCAGAAATAACAGGCATGAAAGACCGTGGTGATATTCTATCTCTACTGCGCTGGCCCGACGTTCTAACAACAGAAGAATCAGGCGATGATCAGATGATAGACGCCCGCCAAGGCTTCAAACTGGCGGTGGCCCAGTTGGTGGAAATGAGGGAACGTGAGGGAACTGAGTTGGCCGGGCTTCTCGAAGACAGGCTCAGCGATATTGAGACGACCGTCGTAAAACTAAGAGCGGAGACACCGGCAATCATCGCTCATCAACACGAGAGACTGTTGAAACGGTTGAGCGATATCGATGTTGAGGTCGACCCTGGGCGCGTTGAACAGGAACTGGTCATTCTTGCCCAAAAACTGGACGTCGCCGAGGAATTGGATAGGCTGGTCACACATGTTTTAGAAGTCAGAAGAAACCTCAAGGTGAATGAACCCGTCGGTCGACGTCTAGATTTTCTGATGCAGGAACTCAACAGGGAAGCAAACACCTTGTCTTCGAAGGCCGCTGCAACGTCGACCACGATGCAGGCCGTTGACCTGAAAGTCTCGATTGAACAGATGCGGGAACAGATACAGAACATTGAATGAATAAACAACACAGGGCAGAAAACAGGGCAGAAAAAAAAACAGAAAACAGAGGGCAACTCTTTGTCATCTCTGCACCATCCGGCGCCGGTAAAACAAGCCTGGTACGGGCATTGATGGAACGCTCAAACACCACCGGTGTCGCCATCTCGCACACCACCAGAGCCATGCGGCCGGAAGAAGCGGATGGGATCAACTATCATTTCGTCTCCGTAGACGACTTCACCGCCATGGCAGACCGGGGTGAATTTTTAGAATCGGCAACCGTGTTCGAGCATCTTTACGGCACGAGTTCCAGTGCCGTGAATCTCATTCTACGGCAGGGCAAGCATCTTATTCTTGAAATAGACTGGCAAGGTGCAGCGCAAGTACGGCAAAAGTTACCGAGCACCCAGTCGATTTTCATTTTCCCGCCTTCCCTCGACGCCCTTCGTGATCGACTCGAAAACCGCGCCCAGGATGACGTAGAAACTGTTGATAAAAGGATGTCTGCCGTCTTTGAAGAGCTATCACACTGGCAGGAATTCGATTACCTGATCGTGAACGACCAATTCGATACCGCACTTGCGCAATTACAGTCGGTCGTCGCGGGCCAAGGGAGTGATCACCATATCAGTAAGCAGATGAAGGCCCTCGGACCTCTGATTGATGGTTTATTACCACAATAACAGTCATTTATTGTTTAATAGTATCGATGTGGCTACAATGCGCGGTCCTTGAACGCCTACCCTCTGCCTTTTGGGGGAAGCAACACTGAATTGAATGGAGCACCCATGGCGCGAGTAACCGTAGAAGATTGTTTGGAAAACGTAGCGAACCGATTTGAACTGGTGATGGTTTCCAGCAAACGAGCGCGACAAATTGCAACTGGCGGCAAAGACGCGCTTGTGCCAATCGAAAATGATAAGCCAACCGTACTGGCCCTGCGTGAAATTGCGGCAGGTCTGGTGACTGCAGCGATCCTTGTAGAGCCAACCCAAGAAGAAACCGAAGCATTAGCACTTAGTGCAGTACAGGACGGATTTGAACAACACGAACAAGAGCTCAACAACCTCTAGCGGAAACCAAAAAAATCCGGGCGGGGAATTTACCTGTCCAATTCTTAAGTCGGGGTTCTGCTACTTTGTAGCCCCCTTACCTGGGGTTAGTACACTGTGTTAACCCCGGATGAACTCACCATCGACTCATTCGCCAGCGATCTCGGCGTATATCTTGAGCCAGAACAAATAGACCAGGTCGTTAAGGCCTATCACTTCGCCGATAATGCCCACAAGGGGCAGAAACGAAAATCCGGCGAACCCTACATAACCCATCCGCTAGCCGTTGCTAATATCCTCGCTGAAATGCACATGGACCACCAGTGTTTGATGGCGGCGTTGCTCCACGATGTCATAGAAGACACGAGCATTCCCAAACACACCCTGGGTCAGGAATTCGACCACGAGGTTGCTGAACTGGTCGATGGTGTGAGCAAACTTAAGAGCATGTTCCATTCCAGGGCAGAAGCACAGGCCGAAAACTTCCAGAAGATGACGCTGGCGATGGCGAAGGACATCAGAGTAATCTTGGTAAAGCTCGCAGACCGTCTTCACAACATGCGGACGCTTGGGCACCTTGACGGAGACAGGCGGCGACGTATCGCCAAAGAGACGTTGGAAATCTACGCCCCTATTGCGCTGCGCCTGGGTATGAACAGCATTCGAATCGAATTCGAAGAACTGGGTTTCAAGGCGATGTATCCTCTGCGATCTAGCATGATCGAGAAAGCGGTCAGGAAAGCGAGGGGTAACCGTAAAGAAATCGTTACTAACATCCAGGAGTCAATAAGCAGCACCCTGGAAAGAGAAGGTGTCTCAGCGAAAGTGTTCGGCAGGGAAAAGCACCTGTACAGTATTTACGACAAGATGCGCAGCAAGCGGAAGTCATTCAACGAAATCATGGACGTATTCGCGTTCCGCATCCTGGTCGATTCAGCAGACAACTGCTACCGCGCACTGGGTACGGTCCATAATTTGTACAAACCAGTCGCCGGACGCTTCAAGGACTATGTCGCTATTCCGAAAGCCAATGGATACCAGTCTCTGCATACAACGCTATTTGGTATGCACGGAATTCCGATCGAGATTCAAATCAGAACAAACGAGATGGAGACGCTTGCCAACAATGGTATTGCCGGTCACTACCTGTACAAGACAAAGGATGGATCCACCAGTGGCTCGCACGAGCGAGCCCGTGAATGGATGAAGGATCTTCTGGAGTTACAGCAGAGTGCAGGAAACTCCCTGGAATTCATCGAGAACGTTAAAATTGACCTGTTTCCAGATGAGGTCTACGTGTTTTCACCGGTAGGTGAGATCTTCGATCTGCCACAGGGTGCAACACCCGTAGACTTTGCCTACGCACTGCACACCGATATTGGGAACAGCTGCGTCGCCTGCCGTATTGACCGAAGGCTGGCGCCCTTGTCGGCAACGCTAGAATCCGGCCAAACTGTAGAGATTATCCGCGCACCAGGGGCGCAGCCTAACCCTGCGTGGCTTGGGTTCGTGGTGACCGGCAAGGCCAGGAGTAGTATCAGGCATACGCTTAAACAGCAGCAAAAAAATGAGTCAACGATACTGGGCCGGCGACTGATGGAACGTACCCTTGATCATCACGGGTTGACCGTTGACGATATTGACCAGGCAAGGCTTGAGACAGTGCTTAAGGAGCGAAAAATTGACTCTATTGACGACCTTTTGTCGGAGATAGGGCTAGGAAACCAGATGGCTAGTATTGTCGTTAAGCGTTTACTTGGCAATGTTAAGGAACTAGAGAACTCGGAGGAAGGCGGTCCACTGGCAATCAAGGGTACCGAGGGACTGGTCGTCAGCTACGCCCGCTGCTGTCATCCGATCCCTGGGGATCCAATTATTGGACACGTTTCCGCAGGCAGAGGAATCGTCATTCATACGGATACCTGCAGAAATATGGTCGAACTCAGGAATAAGCCGGAGGAAATTATGGGCGTCCGATGGGAACCCAATGTCGCGCAGGAGTTCTCGGTAGAACTCAGAGTCCAGCTTGAGCACCAACGAGGCATCATCGCGGTAGTGGCATCAACTGTCACCGAGGCAAATGCCAATATCGAGCGAATCAACATGGTGGAAAAGGACGCGCATCTTGGCATAGTGAATATGGTGATCAACGTACAGGACCGCATCCACCTTGCCAACGTGATTAAAAGGCTCAGAACAATTAAGGCTATCAGTAGAATTGTAAGGGTAAGAAACTGATGAAAAAAGCGATTAGCACCAAAAATGCGCCCGCCGCTATTGGTACTTATTCCCAAGCGATACAACATGATGGGCTACTTTACGTTAGCGGCCAGATCCCACTCGTTCCAACCACGATGGAACTCGTTAGCCCCGATATTGAACAACAGATCAACCAGGTATTTGACAACCTTTCTGCGATCGCTGGCGCAGCGGGAACGACGCTTAACGACACGGTCAAATTTACGGTTTACCTAACTGATCTTGGTCATTTTCCCTCGGTTAACAAGGTGATGGTCCAGCGGTTGGTGCAGCCGTACCCTGCCCGCGTTGCCCTTGAAGTATCAGGTCTACCCAGATCAGCGCTGGTAGAGATCGATGCAATCATCTCGATTAGTTAGGAGACCCGGTCATGCCTGGCGACCTGGCAAACATTGATGTCACCAGCCTTAAAGGGGTTGGTCCAGCGCTGAGCGAAAAGTTGGCCAAGCTCGGCATCAAGACGGTTCAGGATATCCTGTTTCACTTACCTTCTAGATACGAAGATCGAACCCAGATAACGTCGATTGGCGCGAGTGTCCCAGGAGAATCCTATGTCTTGGAAGGTGAGATAGTTGCCTGTGAAGTCGCTTATGGCAGGCGAAGGAGCCTGCTCGCCTACCTTCAGGACAGCACAGGAAAGATTGGCCTGCGGTTCTATCACTTTTCAAGCGCCCAACACCAAAACTTAAAAACAGCCGGTGCCATTCGGTGTTTCGGAGAAGTGCGGGCAGGTGCGTCCGGCCTTGAGATTTATCACCCGGAGTATTCACAGCTGAGCAATGCACCGGATATGGAGGAATCCCTAACCCCAGTCTATCCCACCACCGAAGGCATCAGTCAGACTCGATATCGGATGCTGGTCGCGCAGGTCCTAGATCGACTAGCACAAACCGCTATTGAAGAACTATTGCCGGACCGCTGGAATACGTCCCTTGGTGAGGCGATAACCTATCTGCACCATCCACCACCGGATACTGACGTTGATCAGCTAATGGACGGCAAGCATCCATCGCAAATACGGCTGGCCTTCGAAGAACTGACCGCCCATCAGGTGAGTCTCCGAATCGTCAGGGAAAGGATCCAAGAACTGCACGCGCCTGCGCTTGATTCACCTTCAAGCAGTTACGCTGAGGTCAAACAATCATTTGGATTTACGCTGACTGGCGCGCAGCAACGGGTCGCAGATGAGGTAGCGACGGACTTGATGAAGAATCGGCCGTCACTACGCCTGATTCAGGGAGATGTAGGCTCCGGTAAAACCGTCATCGCCGCACTGGCGTCGGTACATGCTTTTGAGAACAATTTGCAAACCGCCCTAATGGCGCCAACGGAGCTTCTTGCAGAACAGCATTTCATCAACATGACTAGCTGGCTGGCGCCACTGGGCATCAAAACCGCCTGGCTAACCGGCCGGGTGACAGGGAAGAAAAGAGTCGCGGAGCTCTCTAAAATCCTTAAGGGGGACGCGGCCGTGATCATCGGCACACATGCCTTGTTCCAGAAAAATGTCATATTTAGAAATCTGGGACTGGTCATTGTCGATGAACAGCACCGGTTTGGCGTACACCAGAGACTGGCATTGCGAGAAAAGGGCAGTGCTGGCGGTACATCACCCCATCAACTTGTCATGACAGCAACGCCAATACCAAGAACGCTTTCAATGAGTATTTATGCGGATATGGACGTGTCAGTGATCAACGAGTTGCCACCTGGGAGAACGCCTGTCACAACCACTGTGATGTCCGATGAGAAACGAGATTCGGTCATCTCCCGGGTCGCGGATGCCTGTGCGGAAGGGCGTCAGATTTACTGGGTTTGCACCCTGATAGAAGAAAGTGAGGTATTACAGTGTCAGGCGGCCGAGGTGACAGAGAAAGAACTCGAAACGATGCTACCGGGCGTCCGGGTCGGACTGGTTCATGGCCGAATGGCATCAGCGGCTAAAATTGATGTCATGAACCAATTTAAATCGAGGCAACTGGACCTGTTGGTTGCGACAACGGTTATCGAAGTCGGCGTCGATGTACCCAATGCCAGCCTGATGGTGATCGAAAACTCGGAACGGCTTGGGTTAGCCCAGTTACACCAACTGAGAGGGCGCATTGGGCGAGGGACAATAGACTCTCACTGCGTACTTTTGTATCGAAAACCGCTTGGCAAGCTGAGTAAAGAACGCCTGGAGGTCATGAGACAAAGCAATGACGGCTTTTTTATTGCGGAACGGGACCTAGAAATCCGAGGGCCAGGCGAGTTGCTGGGTACACGGCAGTCCGGCGCCCTGCAATTTCGGATTGCCGACCTAATGAGAGACCAGGAGATGTTACCCATGGTCCGCGAGGCTGCCCTCAAAATGATGAGTGAACATCGAGCCAAGGCCAGTGTTCTGGTAGACAGGTGGATCAAAGACTCCGATAGCGTAGGGCAAGTGTAACCTTGTCTATAGGGTCAACTTGTCTATAGGGTCAACTTGTTTATAGGGTCAACTCGTGCCGGGCCGGGATTCCCCCTTGTAAAAAACCGACTCATCAAACTTGTCTTCGCTTTTGGCGACGATGGTGGCTACGGCAGCGTCGCCGCAAACATTGACGGCAGTTCTCATCATATCCAGGAGTCTATCCACGCCGATAATGAGTGCGATACCTTCTACCGGTAAACCAACCTGCTGTAAGACCAACGCGAGCGTAATCAAGCCAACACCGGGAACACCAGCCGTTCCAATAGATGCCAAGGTTGCCGTCAGAACAACCATCAGGTATCCCGTCATTGATATATCAACATCATAGGCCTGCGCAATAAACACGGTCGCTACCCCCTGCATGATCGCAGTGCCATCCATATTGATGGTCGCGCCAAGGGGCACGGTAAAAGAAGCCACCTCGTTCTTGACGCCAAGACGATGCTCAACGGTTTCGAGTGTTACCGGCAAGGTCGCGTTAGACGAACTGGTTGAGAAGGCATAAGCCATTACAGGATAAAAGTTACGGTAGAACACAATGGGATTAAGGTTTGCAACAAAACGCACCATTACTGTGTAGGTCAGCAAAAAGTGAAGTACCAGAACACCAGCAACGGTGAAAAAATACCTGATAAGGTCCGTAATAGCTGAAAATCCCATATTTGAAAACAGCGCTAGCATCAGACAAAAAACACCAATGGGTGCGATGGACATCAACATCATGATTAGCTTCATAATGATGTCGTTCCAGTCATTCAGGGATTCGCGAACACGCTGACCACTCGGCCCACTTTTTGCGATAGCGACGCCGACAAGAATCGCGAACACGATCACCTGCAACATGTTCCCTTCGGCCATCGCTTTCACTGGGTTCGTAGGAACAATGGCAACAATGACATCTTTAAGCGGAGGACTCTCTTTCGGGACAAAAACCGCATCGGTGGCCAAGGCCATTCCGACGCCAGGGTCAACGATGTTAGCGACAGTCAACGCGAGTGTTATGGCAACGGCAGTCGTGAAGAGATATAGGCCAATGGTTTTAATGCCTATACGCCCAAGGCTGGAACCGTCAGACAAATTACTGGCCCCGCAGGCAAGAGACACGAATACCAACGGCACAACCAGGAGTTTAAGGCTGGCAACAAACGCTTTGCCACCAACATCGAATAGCCCGTTGACGCCGTAAACCATCATCGGGTTACTGTCAGGCAAATCGATGGCGTGTATTAATGAACCGAGCAGCAATCCACCCGCCATACCAACCAGGATATGTCGAGTGAGTGTCGCTCGCTCAATCATTAATCCGCTTCCAACATTTCAAAATCTGCTTTCCCTACACCACACTCCGGACAGACCCAATCCTCTGGAATATCATCCCAAAGAGTCCCAGGAGCAATCCCTTCTTCTTCTAATCCTTCTGCTTCATCATAAATAAAACCGCACACAATACACTGCCATTTCTTCATCGGGTCGTGATTCTCCTAACTTTTCTTTTTTGATATTGCTTGTTGAACAATAATTCGAGCGACGGTCCTGCGCTGTTGTTGAAGGACCGGGTGAGCAACGTATACTACATCAAATATCCTTTCCCTGAAATAAAGTGACGCTGGCACCCAAGCAACTCAAGACTGCGATAAACCAACGCTACCCACGGTTGAAATCGTTCGTCTCCCTGACCAGAACTGATCGACCGATCGGTACTTACCTGCTGCTATGGCCGACGCTAACGGCGCTATGGATTGCCTCTGAGGGTTGGCCCGAGTGGCACCTGCTTCTGGTATTCGCACTCGGTACAGTGTTGACTCGGTCCGCGGGATGTATCGTTAACGATCTTGCAGACATGAGGTTCGATGGAAAGGTCAAGCGCACACAAGATAGACCATTGATATCAGGGAAAGTAGCGCCGCGAGAATCATTGCTTCTGGCTGGTTGCCTTGCTTTCGTCAGCTTACTGTTGGTGCTGACAACTAATCTCTATACTGTGTATATGTCGGTGTTCGCAGTGCTTATTGCCGTCATCTATCCTTTCATGAAACGCTACACCTACATGCCGCAGGCAGTACTTGGAATCGCATTTTCCTGGGGCATCCTGATGACTTTTACCGCGGTCAGCAATGAGATTGCGAACGTTGCGTGGTTATTGCTGATCGCTAATCTCCTTTGGGTCGTCGCTTACGATACACAATATGCCATGGTGGACCGGGACGACGACATTAAGCTAGGTATAAAATCGACAGCCATTCTATTCGCGGAACTGGATAGGCCCATCATTGCGATCCTCCAAATTTCGTTTCTCGGTACGCTATTGCTGGTGACCCGTTCCGTTGAGTTTTCCGTCTACTATTACTTGGGACTTAGCAGCGCTACTGGGCTTTTTATCTATCAACACTACCTCACATGGAACCGATCCCGCGAAGGCTGCTTTAAGGCTTTTCTGAATAATCACTGGGTAGGGCTTAGTGTCTTCTTGGGAACGGTTACTCACTACTCTTTAAATTAGATTTAAATATCAATAGGTTAAGACAAAAAATTTGGATCTGACAATATCTTGCGCCAAACGTCCATATTCGATATTGTGTGCCTAACATACTCACTACGTTTGTAGTTAGTACAAACCCAGCCAACAGTAGTTACCTTACGTGCCGTTAGATATGGACGCCTGCGAACAACTCAAATCATTAGGCTTTACCACTAATGAAGCCAAGTCTTACCTCGCACTGCTTCAGTGCCAACCAGCAACCGCCTATGAGATTGCGAAGACAGCCGGACTTCCAACGTCCAAAATCTACGAGACTGTCGCCCGGTTAGTGAGTAGAGCCGTCCTGCTGGCAAGCGAAGATGAAACCGGCACCCAGCAATACTATGCCCTTAACCCATCAGACTTGATGCAGTCCATACGCAACAATATCATCAAAGATACTGAGCAATTGTTACCCGAGTTACAAAAGGTTCCAACGAACATTCAGAGCAACCTAATCTGGCCACTGCTAAACAGCAACCAGGTTGAGCGTCGCACCCTGGAGATTATTAACCAGGCAACGACCAGCATTCTTGTTTCTTTGTGGCCTGAAGAACTCGATTGGTGTGAAGAGTCACTCGTGGATGCGGAGGCTCGTGGCGTCAATATTGCCCTTGTACATTTTGGCGAGCCATCTACAAAGATCGGTGCGACTTATCATCACCCTGTTCAAGAAACGCTTTATGCAGAAAAAGGTGGGCGGGGCCTCACGGTGGTTGTCGATGGAGCACAGGTGGTGATCGCAAATTTTCAAAGCAACGGTGAAATCGACGGCGCTTGGTCAAAAAATAAAAGTTTTGTCACCGTGGCAGAAGATTACGTAAAACACGATGTTTACATCACTAAAGTAACCCGATTTCTAGGTCCCGAAGTTGTCAAACGATTTGGCGAAAACTACGACAGACTTCGAGACGTTTTTAACTCAGAAGCCTAGGAGGTTCTTATGCAATCCTATTCAATCAACGGTGTCATCTGTGACGCCAGTGAAGCGAAGGTGCCGGTCAACGATCACGGCTTTCTATATGGCGACGGTGTGTTCGAAGGTCTTCGATTCTATAACGGGCGTATATTGAAACTCCGCGCCCATCTAAAACGCTTAGTGGACTCGGCCAAAGCGCTTCGCATCCAGCTGCCGATGTCCGCTGGCAAACTCGAGGAAGCTTTACTTGAAGTCGTCGCCGCATCTACCCATACAGATGGTTATCTTAGACTCATCGTCACAAGGGGTGTCGGACCACTTGGAATAGACCCTAGCCATTGTGAAGCAGGCTCCGTTGTCATCATTGCAGATCAACTTAAGATGGTAAGCGAGGAGGCCAGGGACAAAGGCGCGCGATTAATCATCTCGAGCGTGCGCCAATTGGCCGGCGACCAATTGGACTCTAGAATAAAGAGCCTTAACTACCTGACTCAGATCATGGCCAAAATGGAAGCCAATGTCGCTGCGGCCGACGAAGCCGTGGTGCTAAATCAGTCAGGCTATGTCGCAGAAGGCTCCGCTGATAACATCTTCATCGTCACCGGGGATACCCTTGAAACACCCCCCGTTACAGACGGCGCACTGGATGGGATAACGCGCGGTTTGATTTTGGAGATCGCTAAGAACCTGTCTATACCAGTGAGGGAGCGGTCACTAACCACTTACGACCTGTACATTGCCGACGAATGTTTCCTTACGGGCACTGGCGCCGAACTGATCCCGGTACGAGAAATATCCGACAGACAACTCAGCAACACGCCTGGTCCAATTTATTCTAGGATCAGGGAACAGTTTCACCGTGAGTTGCAGAACGACGCCTGGTTTGACTAAGCCCCGGTTATTCAAAATTGATCAATACCCCTAGACAGGCGTCTGTTCGTGCTAGTATTTCTCGCAGCCAAAGGGGGATTCGTTGATATCTCGACACCTACACATCGCGACCACTGCGATAGACACAATCAATCAGATAACAGGAAAAGTAGTATCCCTGCTCACGTTAACCATGGTGATTATCACCTGCGTGGTCGTGACAGCACGATACCTTTTTAATGTCGGTTCAATCGGGTTGCAGGAAAGCGTCATGTATATGCATGGAGCTGTTTTCATGCTGGGAATCGCATTCACGCTAAAGGAACAAGGCCATGTTCGCGTCGACGTTCTCTATACGAAGTTTCCACCACGCGTAAAGGTCTTTATCGATATTGCCGGTCACCTGTTGTTCCTGGTTCCATTTTCCATTTTCATTCTTTGGACAAGCCTGGATTATGTGTCATTTTCCTGGTCACTGAAGGAGTCTTCCGGGCAGCCCGGTGGCTTACCGGGTGTCTATCTGATTAAGGGTTTGATACCCGCTATGGCGGTTCTGTTATTGCTTCAGGGAATATCTGAAATATTGAAAGATTTGCGCTCACTAACATCGGACCCGAGTCAATAACATTGGCACCTATTCTTCTTGTCCTGGCGGTTTTCGCGGTACTGATTTTGGGTTATCCGGTAGCGCTCTCGCTTGCCGGAACTGCGCTGATTGCCGCTGCCATCGGCGTGGCCACCGGAGGTTTTGAACCCGCATTTCTCACTGCGATGCCAAGCCGTTTGTTCGGCATCATCACGAACCAAACCCTAATCGCTGTACCCCTGTTCGTCCTGATGGGCGTTACTCTGGAGAAAACCCACATAGCACGACAACTACTCGACGCCATGAGTCGAGTCGTTGGCGGCTTACCCGGAGGGCTGGGATTATCAGTCATCATCGTTGGCGCGCTGATGGCAGCAAGTACAGGCATCGTTGGCGCTACGGTTGTGACGATGGGCCTGATGTCTCTGCCCGCCATGCTGAACGCCCGTTACGACGTGCCCCTGGCGACCGGCACTATTTGCGCTACCGGAACATTGGGACAGATTATCCCACCTTCCATCGCACTGGTTCTTCTGGGTGATGTGTTGTCAAGCGCCTATCAACAAGCCCAACTATCAGTCGGCATCTTTAATCCAAAAACGGTATCCGTGGGTCACCTGTTTGCCGGGGCCATCATTCCTGGTCTAGTGCTAGTGCTGCTTTACACCCTTTATATTGTGTCCACCGCAACCTTAAGCCCTGAAAAAGCGCCCCCGGTGAAGGTAGATAACATTAGGTTCACGCTAATCCTGAGTAGCATTTTCCCGCCCTTATTTTTAATCCTTGCGGTGCTGGGTTCGATATTAGGCGGAGTTGCTACGCCAACCGAAGCTGCCGGTGTTGGCGCCATGGGTGCACTTGGCCTGGCAGCAAGCCGGCTAGAATTGTCATTAAGGCAGCTAAAGGAGATCGCTCTGACCACGACAAAGATCACCTCTATGGTGTTCTTCATACTGATCGGCGCATCAATGTTCTCGCTGGTCTTTCGAGGCTATGGGGGAGATGAACTCGTACACGCCTGGCTGGCCGGACTGCCGGGTGGCGTTATTGGCGCAACTATTGTGGTGATGCTGGTTATCTTCCTGCTTGGATTTATTCTGGACTTCATTGAGATCACTTTTGTCGTGATACCCATTGTAGGTCCAGTGCTATTGGCGCTTGGAATTGACCCTATCTGGTTGGGCGTCATGATAGCGATAAACCTTCAAACCTCTTTCTTGACACCACCGTTTGGGTTTGCACTCTTCTATCTTCGCGGTGTCGCGCCCCCAGAGGTCGCAACCAGTGATATTTACCGGGGCGTCATACCCTTCATCGGTATTCAATTGATGATGCTTGTCGTTCTGGCATTAGTACCCGAACTGGCTACCTGGTTACCATCCAGAATCTACGGCTAGTCAACGACACCAATACCTGCAGCCTCAGTGAACTCAAACACCTGTTCGAATCGGTACATCGCCTGCAACACGGAAAGATCGGCACGTTGCCTGCCGATAACCTGCAGCGCGAGTGGTAAACCTGCGTTACTCTTTCCAATTGGAACTACGCCGGCGGGGTTTCGCGTCATGTTCAGGCCAACCGTAAAACCCACCCAACCAGGGGTTTCCTGGCCATTAACCACGCCTTCATTTTCAACCGTCGGGGTATGGCCACATAGAGCGGGTGTCACTATTAGCGGTGCAGCTTCAAATACCTGCTCAAGTTTGTAGTTAAGATAATGCCCCGCATCAATCGCCAGTGCATAGGCTGCACCCGTCATCTTTGTACCCATCTCAATCATCTTCTGAAGCTGCGGGTCTATTCGTTCCCAATCCTTTGTACCCATCAGATGCTGCTGCGCTCGCGCCCTGGCACTTGTCCAAAACACCAGCCAATCCTGAACTGGGTCCGTTTCCCAAATATTGTTATTTTCAATAATGGTCACACCAGCGGCTTCCAATTTCAAAATCGCCGCCTCACTGTGCGCCATAATTTCTTTATCAACCGTCGCGAACCCCATCGTCGGTGACCAGACTATTGATTCCGGTAAACCAGCACTTTGCACTCCTTCCAGCCAGTTGTCCGGCTTATCACACTGAGCGAAGATATCTGAGGCGAGATCGCCAACAGTAACATCAAGGGCCGCCGCGGTTTCCAGGCTCGTTCTTGCCATTGGCCCCTTGACGGTCAGTAAGCCGCTACCGGGCGGTAACTTACCACCATTGGGGATACGGCCCTGTGAGGTCTTTATGCCACTCAGCCCGCACAATGCGGCTGGAATACGAATTGAGCCACCGCCATCCGACCCAGTGGCGAGCGGCACGAGACCCGCCGCTAAGGCAGCAGCCGAACCGCCAGATGATCCGCCCGGAGTACGATCAAGGCTCCAGGGGTTCCGAGTAATACCAAATGGGACATTGTCTGTCTTACCACGGTGCCCAAATTCCGGCGTGTTCGTCTTTCCAACCACCACGCAGCCAGCAGCCTTCAGCCTTCGGACGAGTTCAGAGTCCTGCTCAGCTTCCGGGTCACCGGTATGCAAGTCAGACCCGAAAGACGTTACATACCCGGCAGCATCTTCCAGATCCTTGACGCCGATAGGTACGCCCGCAAGCGGCAAGTTCTCGCCCCGAGCCAGAGCATGATCAATCGCTAATGCTTCTGCCAGGGCACGTTCGGGGTTCACCGAACAAAAACTGTTTAACTGCGGATCAACCTTCTCAATATTCTGAAGCGCAGCAGAAGTCACTTCGACGGCGCTCATGTCACCCTCACGAATTTGCTTGGCTAACTCAACGATATTTGTTTGGCGAAAATCCATCGGAGGGAGCTCCTTTTTATCTAAAGATAGGCTGAAATAGCCTGCGAATATTGATCGATAGTGTCTTCACAAATTGAGGCTTCCTCGTTTGGTGCAGTGAGGATCATTCTCTCGACACCATGTTCTAGTAAATAGTCAATATACTGCCGAGTTGGGGGTAAACCCATCGCTGAAATGATCGTCTTTGGTCTTCCCATTGCGTCTTCAAGGACTCGCAGTGTCTGCTGATCTTCTGCTAAGGATTCAAGCCGGGTCTGCTTACCCGCCAGCGAGTCATGCCACTGCATAGCAAAAACTGGCATCCAGCCACCCGCGATTTTTATCGCTCTTTTTAATATGTTCGGTCCCGCACCAGCCAGGGACAGTTCAGGATAGGGTGATTGAACGGGCTTCGGCCACATCCAACTGGGCTGTATATCAAAATGTTTTCCATGAAACTCGGCTTCTTCTTCCGACCAGAATGCCTTCATCACTTCGACAGATTCCTGAGTGACAGAAAACCGGTCACTGAAGCGAACGCCATGGTGTCGCATCTCAGGCGGATTCCAGCCCGCGCCGATACCAAACACCACCCGCCCTCTGGAAATCTGGTCAATCGTTGCAAGTGATTTTGCGCAGTTAATGGGGTTATGTTGGGGCAATATGCAGATTGCAGTGCCGAGCTTGATCGTGCTGGTGACTGAAGCGGCCGAAGCCAGCGCTACAAAAGGGTCATACATACTTTTGTAAACTCGCGGGACTTCATCGCCAATGGGGAAATCTGTGGATACCGGGATATGGGAATGTTCAGAAACAAAAAAAGACTCAAAACCTAACTGCTCCGCTTTCTGCGCTGCTAGGTGCGGCGGCATGCCGGTAGCGGTGGCGAATATACTGATACCAAACTTCATAGAGTTTTACCTATAGCGGATGAACCTGAACAGGAAGATTTGTAATGCCGCGGACAAAGCTTGACCGCAAACGCTGCGGCTCACCGACAACTTCTACCTTATGAAAACGCTTCAGGATCTCTTCCCAAACAATCCTCAGCTGCATCTCTGCTAGTCGATTGCCCATACATCGGTGAATACCGAACCCAAAGGATAAGTGGTGCCGTGCATTAGGTCGATCGATAATAAAAGCATCCGGATTATCGATAACTTCTTCGTCCCTATTGCCCGATATGTACCACATCAACAGCTGCTCACCTTTCTTTATTTTCTTGCCGCGAAGCTCTAAATCCTGGTTAGCCGTTCTTCGCATATAGGGTAGGGGGGTCTGCCAACGAATGATTTCTGACACCATGCCAGGAATAAGATCGGGGTTATTACGCAGTTTTTCGTACTCTTTCGGATTCTGGTTCAGTGCCAGTACACCGCCGCTAATAGAGTTTCTGGTGGTATCGTTACCGCCGACAATCAAAAGGATAAGATTGCCCAAAAACTCATAGGGTGCCATATTTTTCGTATCTTCCCCGTGAGCCAACATGGAAATCAGATCTGACCCTGGTTGCTCCATCGCCGCCCGTTCGTTCCAAAGTCGCGTAAAGTAAGCCAGACATTCCAATAACTCAGCTCTTCTTTGCTCAGCCGTGTCCACAATTCCGGTCCCAGGTGGGGCAGTTGCTACATCCGACCAGCGAGTCAACATACGGCGATCTTCGAACGGAAAATCAAACAGAATAGCGAGCATTTGAGTCGTCAGTTCAATAGAGACAAGATCAACCCAGTTAAAGGTCTTAGCGACTGGTAGGTTGTCAAGAATGCTACCCGCACGTTCTCTGATGACAGATTGCATCTTCGCTAGGTTGGGTGGTGCAACGGCGCTACTGACGGTCGCCCGCTGAAGATCGTGCTTAGGAGGGTCCATGGCGATGAAATTGGAAAAATTAAGCTCCTCGGGCCCGGGAGCGAGATCAATTCTCGGTCCAAGGGCTATGCCGCTCGCGGACGAGAACAGCTCATGATTCTTATCCACATACATAATGTCTTCGAATTTGGTAATCGACCAGTAGCGACCGGTCATTGGTAATTCGTTCATATGAACCGGATCTTCTTCTCGAAGGCGCTTAAAGTGAGCCTCGTGAATATCCATCTGGAACAGTCGCCCGTCGATAGGATTAATCTCTTCAATCGGCACCGAGTACGGGTCTTTAATAACAGGAGGCGCATCCGCTCGTAGAAAGGGATTGTTGTAGACGGAAGTTTCCGCGTCCTTTTTCTGCTCACTCATCTTTGTTTACTCAACAGTTGGAGTTTTTTCTAAGACACAGACCATACCAGATTGTATTACTAATGTTTCCAGACGAGGGGGGGTGTTTGCAGAAAAGGTTTTAGACCAGCCCGCGCCATGTCGTTCATCATCTAAAGGGACTTAGGTCCAACCCACTTCTATAAAGAGGGATACCTGCAGGCGCTTTCGCGGCATCTCATTTAAGGCAACTCAATAATAAGCTAGACGCAGGTTACTGAATCGGAACCCAATATTAAGTGTTTTTGATCGATCTATCGCGAGCGAACCAGATCGCCAATTTTATTGAGCAGCTCTGGCATTGATGTAAGCCCTCTCCGAGATTTCGTGATATGACACAACGCTTTCACGGTAAGTTTTGTACGAATTATAAATCCTATTCGCAAGCTCATCGTTCGGGTCAACAATTTCTGCCGTCATAGCATAGGAAATATCTCGAATTCCCGAGAGTACATCGGCTGGCAATTGACGCAACTCAACGCCATGTACGTCAACCAGTTCAAGCAGCGCGGCGTTATTTCGGGCTGTATATTCGGCGAGAAGATCAGCGTTGACTGCCAACGACGCATTCTCAACAATGGCTTTCAGGTCAAGCGGGAGCTCGTCCCACGCTTCCTTGTTTATGATCAGTTCAAGGCTTGGGCCAGGCTCCTGCCAGCCAGGGTAGTAATAGTACTTCGCCACCTGGTGAAGCCCAAACGCTAAATCGTTATACGGGCCGACCCATTCCGTCGCATCGATTACGCCGGTTTGCATACTCGTAAATATCTCGCCGCCCGGAAGATTAATGGCGGTACCACCGGCCCGGTTAAACACCTCACCGCCAAGCCCCGGGATGCGCATTTTCATACCTTTTAGATCCTCCAGGGAGTTGATCTCCTTGTTGAACCAGCCCGCCATCTGAACGCCGGTATTCCCGCCTGCAAACGGCACAAGGTTATAGTTAGCATAAAGTTCGCGCCAAAGTTCCATGCCGCCACCGTGGAACAACCAGCCATTCATCTCCTGAGCAGTCAGGCCAAACGGTAGCGTTGTGAAAAACTGAGCGATAGGGACCTTGCCTTTCCAGTAGTACGCAGCGCCGTGGCCCATCTGGACCGTGCCCTGCGAGACCGCCTCGAAGACTTCCAAAGCAGGAACAATCTCACCCGCACCATAGACTTTGATATCGAGCCGACCATTGCTCATTGTCTTTATTTTCTTTGCCATCGTTTCCGGCGCAAGGCCCATACCCGGAAGATTCTTTGGCCAGGTTGTTACCATTCGCCATTTATAGATCTTTAGCGGCGCAGCGGCACCATCGGCAGCAATGGGTTCTTGCGATCCTCCACAAGAACCAAGCAAAATTAACAATGACAGGGTGAAAATTCGTAACATCATAAGTTTTTGTTCCGGGACTCTATCGTTTCAGTTGTGTGGCGCGAATTGTGTGGTGCGGGGACTATCCGAGCGCCTCGAGATTAGCATACCCCATCACCAGCCACTTACTGCCTTCGGAAAAGTTAACCTGCACGCGGGCCGAGGAGCCCTCGCCTTCATAGTTCAGAATAACACCTTCACCAAATTTCTGGTGGACCACCCGTTGACCGATTTTAAGATTCGTGCCCACGACCTCATTGGCAACCCGGGAAGACGATGACCTTGGGGAAGGCGATGACCTTGGGTAAACCACTGATTTCTGTGGACGCACTGCTTTTATTACTTCTTCAGGCATTTCACTGATAAAGCGGGAAGGCCGGTTAAACGTTTCGCTACCATTGATACGACGAGACTCTGCGTAGGTCAGGTACAATTGCCTCATCGCTCGCGTGACACCGACATAGCAAAGCCGTCTTTCTTCTTCCAGCCTGCCAGGTTCTTCCAAAGACATCATATGTGGGAAAAGCCCATCTTCCAGACCCGCTAGAAACACCAAAGGAAACTCAAGACCCTTAGCACTATGCATCGTCATCAGTTGGACACAATCCTGATCGGGGTCACTCTGGCCTTCACCCGCTTCAAGCGCAGCGTGACTTAAAAAGTCATCCAACACGGAAAGCGTCGGCGCCTCTTGCTCGTCGGGGTCGGCGTCAAAAAGATAGTCTTCAGAGGGGTCATAGGTTTTTGCTGCAGTGACCAATTCAGCCATATTTTCGACGCGGGCTTGGCCACGCTCGCCGCCTTCTTTAGCATGGTAGTCTTTCAGTCCTGAGGCTTCGACAACAACCTCAACGAGTTCACCAAGGTCAGCTTCTGCAGTCTGCTCGTCCAGTGTTTCAATCATCCCAAGAAATACAGCAATGGCTTTCCTGGCTCGCCCGGTCAGCAGGCCTTCATCTAAGATTTTGGTGGCCGCCTGCCATAAGGGGATTCCGGCAGCCCTGGCAAGCAGCCTGATTTCCGCAACACTTTTCCCACCGATACCCCGTGGCGGCGTATTGACCACTCGCTCGAACGCTGCGTCAGCATCCCGGTTACCGACTAATCTCATGTAAGCCAACACGTTACGGATCTCTACCCGTTCAAAGAAACGTTGGCCACCGTAGATACGGTAGGGCATCTGAGCCCGCAACAAAGCTTCTTCCAGTACCCGTGACTGGGCGTTAGATCGATACAATATGGCTGATTCCGAGTAAAGGTTACCGCTATCAGACCAGGACTTTATCCGTTCGACGATATAACGCGCCTCGTCAATTTCGTTATACCCCGCATATAGCTGTATAGGATCACCGTCACCCATGTCGGTCCACAGTTCTTTGCCCAGACGACCAGTATTTTGGTCAATCAACCCATTGGCTGCTGTCAGGATGTTCGACGTGGACCGGTAGTTCTGTTCAAGCCTAACGGTTGAGGCATTCGAAAAGTCTTTAGTGAACTGCTGGATGTTCTCAATTTTTGCACCCCGCCAGCCGTAAATTGACTGATCATCGTCACCCACAACCATTAAGTTATCTTTGTTACCAGCAAGTACCCGGAGCCATGCATATTGAATGGTGTTGGTGTCCTGAAACTCGTCGACCAGCAGGGCAGAGAAGCGATCCTGGTAGTGCTTAAGGACCACCGGGTTTTTAAGCCAGAGTTCATGTGCTCGCAAGAGAAGTTCGGCAAAGTCGACCATGCCACCGCGCCGACAAGCCTCTTCATACGCACGGTAGATAGCCAAGTGGGTTTTCAGGTATACGTCACCATAATCCTCGATACTGCTGGGTCTAAGCCCTTCATCTTTCTGACCATTGATCCACCACAGGGCTTGCCTGGCAGGCCACTTCTTGTCATCGACGTCAAGGCTGATCATCACGCGTTTGACCAATCGAAGCTGGTCATCTGCGTCAAGAATCTGGAAGTTTTGAGGCAGGCCCGCGTCGCGGTGGTGGGCTCTTAACAAGCGATGAGCAATACCATGAAAAGTCCCTACCCACATACCTCTTGCCGGAATGTCGAGCAGTTTTTCGAGCCTGCCTCGCATTTCAGCTGCAGCCTTGTTGGTAAAGGTAACGGCAAGAATACTGTAGGGAGACAGCCCTTCCCGCTGGATCAGCCAGGCGATCCTATGGATAAGCACACGCGTTTTACCGCTACCTGCGCCTGCGAGAATTAACGAGCTACCACGAGGAGCAGCAACAGCTTGTCGTTGCTGCTCATTCAGAGAATCCAGGAGATGAGAGACATCCATGATTATTCGACTGTGACTGACTTGGCAAGATTTCTTGGCTGGTCAACGTCCGTGCCTTTAGATACCGCGACATGATAAGCCAGCAGTTGGACCGGAATCGTATAAACGATGGGGGATATCAAAGCGGGGCAGGAAGGAACTTTTAATACCGTGACGCGGTCAGCGTCCCTCATGGTGACAAACTCGTCGGCGAATACGATGAGCTCAGCACCCCGAGCACGCACCTCTTCAAGGTTTGATTTAAGTTTTTCGATGAGTGCATCCCCGGGCGCTACAGTAACCACAGGCATATCATCGTCCACCAGGGCCAGTGGACCATGCTTCAACTCGCCGGCGGGGTAACCTTCTGCATGTATGTAAGAGATCTCTTTCAGCTTCAGCGCCCCTTCAAGCGCAATGGGATAGTGGCTGCCACGTCCCAGGAAAAGAGCATGATTCTTGCCAACAAACTTTTCCGCTATAAGACGGATTTGCTGATCAAGTTTTAGCGTGGACCGCACAACATCCGGCAGAGTCTTTAAGGCTTCTACCAGTTCACGGTGGCCAACATCATCTAGACCGTTGTACTGACCTATTGCGCCCACGAGCAGCAACAAATCAACGAGTTGGTTGGTGAAGGCCTTGGTTGAGGCCACGCAGATCTCAGTGCCAGCTTCCAGCATCAAAGCTAGATCGCTCTCTCTGACCAGTGAGCTGTTAGGAACATTGCACAGACAAAGGCTGGCGATGTAATTCTTGTCTTTAGCATCTCGTAACGCCGCTAGCGTATCGGCGGTTTCCCCAGACTGGGAGATCGTTACCAACAAAGTCTTGGGAAGAACGACGGTTTTCCTGTATCGAAATTCACTCGCGATCTCAACGTGGCAGGGAATACCGGCATATTCTTCGAACCAGTACTTCGCAACAAGACCGGTATAGTAACTACTACCGCAGGCAACAATTTGGACAGTGGCTACTTCCTTAAAAACGGATTCGGCCGCGACTCCGAATGCATGGGTCAAAACACGCTTATCACTCAACCGTCCCGCAAGGGTACGTTCGATAGCATTGGGCTGCTCAAAGATCTCCTTCTGCATGTAGTGGCGAAAGCCACCCTTATCCGTAGCATCGTCTCGTTTATCCAACGTAACAGCGCGACTTTCAACAAGCGCTTTATCATGCCCAAAGATAGTGACCTCCGTGGCCGTGATTTCAACAAGTTCTCCTTCCTCAAGGAAAATGAATCTGTCCGTGACTGGTCGCAGGGCTTGGGGATCAGAAGCGATATAGTTTTCTCCAATCCCTATGCCGACAACCAGCGGGCTACCTAGCCGAGCTGCCATGATGCTGCCAGGATTATCCTCGTCGATCACCGCAACAGCGTAGGCTCCTTCCAGTTGCTCAAGTACTCGATTCATCGCCTCACGCAAACTAGAAGTGGTCTTCAGTTCGTGATGCAGCAAGTGTGCGATAACCTCGGTATCCGTCGAAGAATCAAACTCGTACCCTTTTTTAGTCAGCGCCTCTCTCAACGGCTCATGATTTTCAATGATCCCGTTGTGAACCACCGCAAGACCGCCAGAGGCATGCGGGTGAGCATTTGACTCACTAGGTTCACCATGCGTAGCCCATCTTGTATGGGCTATCCCAGACCTGCCGGTGGGCGGGTTTTTAAGGCAAGCATTACTCAATTCCGAGACCTTACCCTGCCTTCTGGTGCGCTGCAGTTTGCCTTCGTGGTTCAACATTGCTATACCGGCTGAATCGTAACCTCGGTATTCAAGTCGTCTCAAACCTTCAAGAAGAATTTCACCCGCCTCACGGTTCGCGACAACCCCGACTATTCCACACATAGTATTTCCTACTTCTGCTTTGCTGGTCTTAGCCAGTTGGCGATTGATTTCTGCTTCCCGCGGCCAAGCGCCAAGACGTTTTCTTCAACATCCTTCGTAATCGTTGAACCAGCGCCTATCGTTGCACCGGCGCCAATGCTAACTGGGGCTACCAGGGATGAGTTAGAACCAATAAATGCCCCATTACCAATATGGGTTTGATATTTATTCACGCCATCGTAGTTGCAGGTAATCGTTCCAGCGCCAATGTTAACGCCGGCACCAATACTGGAATCGCCAAGGTAGGTAAGGTGACTGGCTTTACTTCCTTTCCCTAGTTTAGTTTTCTTTATTTCCACAAAATTCCCAACGGCAGCCTCATCGCCTAATTCGGCACCAGGTCGCAGGCGGGCAAAAGGACCCACGGTACAGCGCGCGCCTACGATCACCTGTTCAAGCACAGAATTCGCTTTGATGACGGAACCGGCCCCAACAACACTGTCGGTAATCAGACAGTTAGCACCAATGGTGACATCCTCGCCTAAGATGACCTCACCTTCAAATATTACGTTGACGTCGATCGAGACGCCGCGGCCAACCGCCAAGTTTCCGCGCACGTCAAGTCGTGCGGGGTCCATAAGCTGAACACCCTGGTCCATCAATTTATGCGCTGTGTTGAGCTGCAAAGCTCGCTCTAGGCCCGCTAATTGCGTAAATGTATTGATACCAGTGACTTCGACCGGATCATCCGTTTTATAAGCTTTTACAGAGGAGGCTTCATGATTTGCATGACGAACAATATCCGTCAGTAAAAACTCGTTCTGAGCGTTATCGTCATTCAACAGCTTCAGCCAGGAAAGCAGTTTACTGGCATCGGCGACCATGACACCGGAATTGATTTCTTTGATTGATCGTTGGAGCGGGGTAGCGTCGCGCTCTTCGATGATATCCGTCACACGTTCGTGTTCCCTCAGAATACGCCCGTAGTTAAAAGGCTCATCCATATCTACACTCAGTACGGTGAGGTCAGCGTCAACCAAGAGCAGTGCTTCGAGGGTTGATTTTTTAACCAGTGGTGCATCACCTAACAGGATCAAAACCCTGGAATCGGGATCAATGCCGGGTACAGCCTGTTGCATCGCATGCCCAGTACCTTTCCGTTCTGCCTGGTAAACCCACTCAATATCTGTTCGGTCTGCAAACCTGGTTTTAACTTCTTCGGCTCCCTGTCCTACGACGACATGCACCCTGGTTGGCGATAAGGCGCTTACAGTTTCCAGTAAATGCTCAAGTAACGGCTTTCCAGCCAGCGTTTGTAACACTTTAGGCTTGTCCGAGCACATACGACTGCCGACGCCTGCCGCCAGGATGCATACTTCAAGGGATTGGGTCATCGTACAAGTTTACCTTAAAAACAGTATTCTAAACGGACACAAAAAAGGTGGCCAAGGCCACCTCGTGTCATTTTATTGATGTCATCTGCAGTTTGGACGAAAAGCCAATGGATTCGTTCTTCGAGGCACAACGAAAAGTCGATTGAGACCAACATCTAGACCCCTGAAAAGGGCCTAGTGTTTTTTATTACGGACCTTCTGAATGGTTCGCAACATCGCTGCTTGTTCCTGCAAGTCTGCGGCAACGCGAGCAAAGTCAATATCAGACCGCTGGTCTGACAACTCCAACTCAGCTTTCTTCTTGGCTTCCAGCGCTGCCGCCTCGTCAAGGTCATCGGCTCGCATGGCGGTGTCTGCCAAAATGGTGATGGAAGTAGGCTGAACTTCAATAAAGCCGCCTGAAGCATAGAAAATCTCTTCTTCGCCACCCTCAAGAATCAATCTAACCGGGCCGGGCTTCACTCCGGACAACAGAGGTGTGTGCCCGGGAAGTATACCCAGTTCACCTATGGTGCCAGACGCAACAACCATCTCTACCTGTCCGGCAAAGATTTCTTGCTCGGCGCTTACGATGCTACAAAAAACTGTAGAAGCCATTTAATTACCTATAGTGTTTTGGCTTTTTCGATGGCTTGTTCGATGCTACCAACCATACTGAAGGAAGCTTCTGGCAGGTCATCATATTCGCCATCCATAATACCTTTGAAACTGCGAATGGTATCTGCAAGAGACACGTAGACACCGGGTTGACCGGTGAACACTTCTGCAACGTGCATTGGCTGTGAGAAAAACTGGCTCACTTTCCGAGCACGGTAGACCGTCAATTTGTCTTCCTCTGACAATTCATCCATACCCAGAATCGCAATGATGTCCTTAAGTTCTTTATAACGTTGCAGGATACCTTTAACACCTTCTGCAACGTTGTAATGCTCGTCACCAACAACCAATGGGTCAAGCAGTCTCGAAGTAGAATCAAGTGGATCTACCGCTGGATATATGCCCAGTGATGCGATGTCTCGAGACAGGGTTACCGTTGAATCAAGGTGAGCGAAAGTCGTTGCCGGAGAGGGGTCAGTCAGGTCATCAGCAGGCACATAGACCGCCTGAATAGACGTAATAGAGCCCGACTTAGTCGTGGTAATTCGTTCCTGAAGAACACCCATTTCCTCCGCCAGTGTAGGTTGGTAGCCTACAGCTGATGGCATACGACCCAGCAACGCGGATACTTCCGTACCGGCAAGTGTGTATCGGTAAATGTTGTCGACGAAGAACAACACATCACGACCATCATCACGGAACTTCTCTGCCATCGTCAGGCCAGATAGCGCTACGCGAAGCCTGTTTCCGGGAGGTTCGTTCATCTGCCCGAATACCATCGCAATCTTATCGATCACGCCGGCGTCCTGCATCTCATGATAGAAGTCGTTACCTTCCCGAGTACGTTCACCAACGCCCGCAAATACGGAGAGGCCGCTGTGTTCACTTGCGATGTTGTTGATCAGCTCAAGCATGGTGACGGTTTTACCAACACCCGCACCACCAAACAGACCCACTTTACCGCCTTTGGCAAACGGACAAATCAGGTCAATAACCTTTACGCCAGTTTCCAGAAGATCTCGGCTACCAGCCTGATCCTCAAAGGAGGGTGGTGCCCTATGAATAGGCATACGCTCTGTTTCATTAATCGGGCCGCGCTCATCAATTGGGTTACCCAACACGTCCATAATACGGCCGAGTGTTTGTTCCCCAACAGGCACTGATATTGGTGCCTCGGTATTTGATACCGTAAGTCCACGACTGATACCTTCGGACGAACCCATAGCAATTGTTCGAACAACACCGTCGCCCAACTGCTGCTGGACCTCCAAAGTGGTGTTATTGTCGTCAATTATCAAGGCGTCATACACCTTGGGTACATCGTTGCGTGGAAATTCAACATCAATAACCGCACCAATTACCGATACGATATGTCCGCTACCCATTGCTAATTCCTCTTCTACTTAACTCTATGGAGGTGCCTGCTATACCGCTGCAGCACCACTGACAATTTCTGATAGTTCCTGTGTGATCGCAGCTTGGCGGGCGTTGTTCATGATCAGCTGTAGCTCATCAATCAAATCGCCTGCATTATCTGTGGCACTTTTCATTGCGATCATCTTCGCCGCCTGTTCACAGGCTACGTTTTCAACCACGCCTTGGTACACCTGAGATTCAATAAATCTGGTCACCAGGCCTTCAATCAACTGACGCGCATCCGGCTCATATATATAGTCCCAACGATGCTTCATGCCCTCGTCTTCCTCAGCGTCAAGCGGCACCAATTGCCTAATCGTAGGCGTTTGGGTCATGGTGTTAACAAACACGTTGTTTGCTAGATAAATCTTGTCGACTTTACCTTCCTCAAACGCGTCCAGCATCACCTTGATACTGCCTATAAGATCGCTGACCTGTGGAGACTCACTAACGTGAGAACTGGCCGCAACCACATTTCCACCGTAACTTCTGAAGAACTGTGCACCCTTGTTTCCAATAAGACAGAGATCGTATTCAATGTCTTGTTCGGACCAAGTCTTAATGTCACCGACCACTTTTTTTAGCAGGTTTACGTTAAGCCCACCACACAAACCCTTGTCCGTGGTAATAACAATAAACCCAACCCGCTTAACCTCCCGCTCCACCATAAACTGATGGTGATACTCAGGAGAAGCATTCGCGACATGACCGATTACTGATCTTATATGATCAGAGTAGGGCCGCCCCTTTGCCATTCGTTCTTGGGCTTTACGCATTTTACTCGCCGCTACCATTTCCATGGCGCTGGTGATCTTCTGCGTATTCTTGATACTACCAATTTGTTTTCGGAGCTCTTTGGCGTTCGCCATGCCTGCCTCGTTAGTTAATTAATGCTTACCAGGTCTGTGTTGATTTGAAGGTTTCAATTGCCTTCTGCATTCGATCAACGACATCTTTCGAATAAGCACCTTCAGCATTAACCTCGCTCATAAAGTCAGCGTGTTGAGAGTTCATGTAAGACATAAGGGCCGCTTCAAAGTCCAGCACTTTGTCTACTGCAACATCCTGCAGGAAACCTTCGTTCGCGGCATAAAGTACCACGCCCATTTCAGCCACTGTCATAGGGGCGTACTGTTTTTGCTTCATGAGTTCGTTGATTCGCTCACCATGCTCCAACTGTCTTCGGGTCGCTTCGTCAAGATCAGATGCGAACTGTGAAAATGCCGCCAGTTCACGATACTGGGCAAGCGCCAGCTTAATACCACCAGAGATCTTCGACATGAATTTCATCTGGGCATCACCACCCACCCTGGAAACTGAGATGCCCGGGTTCATGGCGGGCCTCTCGCCAGCATTAAACTTGTCGGATTCCAGGAATATCTGTCCGTCGGTAATCGAAATAACGTTGGTAGGGACGAAGGCAGATACATC
>Ga0114995_10000445_pt1 | contig 28480 bp, 8 predicted proteins | sample ArcticOcean_MG_C_11_FD_87038 | JGI IMG/M metagenome (GOLD analysis project Ga0114995, IMG submission 87038) | Marine microbial communities from western Arctic Ocean - ArcticOcean_MG_CB2_154 | ecosystem: Environmental > Aquatic > Marine > Oceanic | place: Arctic Ocean: Canada Basin | collected... | reverse complement strand
TCACGGTGATTGGAGAAGATTGCTTTCCGATGCTTCAGCAGGGCCAATTCTCAATTATGTAGATCCTCTAAGCAAACATGTTTATTTAGCTAATATCACCAATACCGAAACAGCTGATTATGTCCTTAAAACAAATGCTGATGGTACATATACATGGGCAGCTGGTGGCTCAGGTGGTGGTGGCGGAGATGTTAATCAAAATGCATTCTCTACTTTTTCTGTTGCTGGCCAAGACAGTATTGCAGCAGATAACCCAGAGGATTCAATTACATTTATTGCTGGTTCAAATATCACTATTTCAACCAACGCGACCAATGATGCAATTACAATTAATGCTTCTGTTCCTGGTGGAGGCGGTGGTGGCACTGATTTAAATTCTTTGGTAGGTGGAGACATTGATGTCGCCAGTGATAGTATTGGATTTATTGATGCCGATGCTAGTAATGCAAGTAAAAAGGAAAGTATTGTTGATATAGTTGCAGCCATTGCTGGCGCTAATATAACAGCAACAGCTGGTGTTCTTTCGGTTGCTGCTCCTACTAGTGCATATACTAATTCAGATGTTGATACTCATTTAAATATAAGTGCAGCAGGCACTAACGAAATTTTATCTTGGACTGGTTCTGATTACGCTTGGGTTGCTGACCAAACTGGTGGCGGCGGCGGTTCTGGTGCAGTACGTGTTTCCGAAACCGAAACTACATCCTCAATTGCAGATGGTGCTAGTGCTAGTGTCGCATATGCAACATTAGGTAAATCATTCTCATTACAAAAAGTTACTGTTGACAAGCAATGTTGGGTAAGAATATATTCTGATACAGCAGCAAGGACAGCTGATGCAAGTAGAACACAAGGTACTGACCCAGCAGATGGTTCTGGTGTTATTGCAGAATTTATTGCAACAGGCTCTGGCTCTACAGAATTTAAAATCACTCCTGCTATTTCAGGTTGGCTTGATGATAGTGAAACCGAGGTTCCAGTAGCAATACAAAATAATAGTGGTTCTGCCGGAACCGTACAATGTATAATACAAGCACTTAAATTAGAGTCTTAATATATGAGTAAGAAACTTTATAACTTAGTTCTTCAAGAAGGCACAGATGAAGCAGCCTTTATAAGTACTGAAGCAGCTGGCATGGAAGTACATGATAACTTAAGTATGTTTGACATGCTACTTTGTATGAGACTGACAGAAGATGAAGCTGCAATACTGGAATCAAGTGAAAAAGTTTTAGAAATAGGACCGGAAAGAACTGTTATTGAAACGATATCATATCCTAGCTCAACTCCAAGGTATGAAGGTCCAACCGTATCATATAGAACAAAATTCAATCCTAGTAGTGGTGCTGGTGCAGCCCATACTGGCTTAAATATGTTTTTTACAAGTGAATTTAATACAGCAGATGGAACACCACCTTTTGGATATTTTCAGGGTGCTGAATATCAATTTGATGATACTGTAAAAAGTAATTTCCTTGGTGAGTATGTTGATATAGTTGCTATTGAGGCAGGAGCTCCTCTCGCAGGTTATGCTGGAACTGAAGATCATGTTGATTTTGAAGAGTGGGATACTAACGATTCCAAATTTATTGCTATGGATTGGTCAGCTGTAAATGGTTCGGCTAGCTCAACAAGAAATAACCAGATAACAAATGGTTCTGCCAATACCTTTTCAGCTCATGCGATTGGTGTATTAAGTGCGGCCGGTGGCAAATATTGTGGTTGGGGTAAAAAATCAACTCTGAGAGTTATGTATTTGTCTGATGGTGTCGCGACAGCATACCAGACAGTTCTTGCCTGGCACAATGCTAAGTCTGTTAACGCTGAGACTGGTTTAAAAAACGCAACAATAGTTACAGGTGCTTGGGGATTTTCAGGCGTTGAACATGAACAATTTTATAAAATAGAAGATATTAAAACTTTTGTAACATATGATAAGGATACTGGTGCGTCAACAACACATACACGACCAGCAGGAACAGGTAGTGCTCAAACTATAACCTTAGTTGCATCTGCATCTGGTTCGAGTGATTATATTGTAAATGGAACTGATAGGAGCGGAACGATTTCCGGTAATGACCCGACAATTAATGCAGTTGTTGGTGATACAATTACTATGAATAACAATGCAAATGGTGCGCACCCAATGTATTTCAAGACTGCTGCCACAACAGGACAAGGTCAACAAGTTTCGGGCGCATCTGGCCAAGGCTCTGCTTCAATGTCTTGGGCCCCAGGTTCTGCCGGCACATACTATTATATTTGTGAGTATCATAGTTCAATGGTCGGTCAAATTATTGTGTCAGAATCACAACCTTCTGGTTGGGGAGACGACTACTCAGTATTCGCAGATAATCTTGCAATTCCTAGAGTTATCCTAGATACGAATGGACCAACAATTGATAAATGGATGGTTTCAATACCTGACCAAACAAGATATTCAACCTTTGATACTATAATGTCTAGTTATGCTTCAGCTGGTGGAATATATCATTTTAAATCTGCAGGTAATAATGCTCACGTAGGTGTAAGCCCAGAGGACCCAAGGCACAATAATCAAATTACTATTGAAAGTGGAAGTACATATGTTATTAATAATCCAGATAGTAATGGCTTTAACCAATTCAGTTCTGGTTCCATATCAACAGACACAAATAAATTTGTTAATAGAAATGAAATTGATGGTGGACCTAACCAATTTACAATTGCTGCATGTCAACAAGACGATGTAAATAGACTATTGGATGATTATAGCAATCGAGGCCCTATGTGCGATTTTGCTTCTTATGGTGCATTTACATGGACAAGCTATCCAACAGGCACATATTCTGATGGTCAATGGGGTTATTTTAGTGGAACAAGTTGTGCTGCGCCGGTAGCTGCAGGTTGTGCAACCGTATTTTTAGAATGGTATGTCACACAAAGAGGAGTTTGGCCAACAATGGCTCAGTTAAAAGAGTTAATGGTAAATTCAGCAAAAGAAAATTTAATAGGAGAGGATTTAATTAACTTCTCTAGTATACCAACTGCAGCAGATATATCTTCAGCAAAATTATATAGCTCATCAGAAGTGAATCGTATTAAGACTGGCGATTCCCAAAATGGTGGAGCAGATTTAACAGAATTATATGGAACACCACCATTAAGAGTTCATATTCCCTGGGCAATAAGAATGGGAACCGGCAAATATATTGCGGGTGGTGCAGAACAAACAACATACAAGAGACGACCTACATCAGGTTCGGTTTGGCCTCGAAGAAAAGTTATCTTCTCTTCTTAAAATGGAATATATGAAATGATAATAAATAAACATAACCACCCAGAAATTCAAATGAGCTAATCATGGCAGAAATATTAAGTAATAGTTTAAAAAGCGATTTAACCAGGCTATTTTTGTCTGATCTAAACAGCAATCAAGAGTTTTATATCTTCGTGAGCTCAGTAGATACTTTTGACCCTAATGATACTCTCAGATCAAAAACTGAATTTAAAGAGAAAACATTATTTGGTAAAAAAGTTGCCGATGCTGATATACATTTTTGTATTCCTTATTACCCTTGGCAGGTTGGCCAGGTATATTCAGAATATGATGATACAGTAGATTTAGTTGGTAAAAACTTTTATTCTGTCGTAGGCCCAACTCAAAATGATACGGGTGACTATAGAGTTTATAAATGTTTAGACAATAATAATAGCACAACGGTTTCAAATCCACCAAACTATAATTCAACAACGACAAATCAGATTTATAAAACAGCTGATGGATATGTATGGAAATACATGTACAGAATTACCGATTTGGAATTTGAGGCATATAATGCTCTAGGTTTTATTCCTTTAGTTGGCATGACAGCTAATAATGCAGTAATCCAACCATCTGACCAAGGCGGTTCTGTAATCTCTGATGTTATTGTAGAAAATTCAACGATTAATAATGGTTATGTTCAGGAAACTGGCACTTTGTCCGCCTCACCAACTGGTGACGAATTGGATATTAACCCTGATGGAACGCTAAGCCCAATAACAAACTATTATACTGGCCAATACGTTTATACAACAAACCCGAATGGTGTTTCAAGATTATTTAAAATCACATATTATTTCTATGATACAAATACCAATAAGGTTAAGGTAAGAGTAGGACCATGTCTATTAACTGGGTCTGCGAATCCAGGTGCTGCTGGTGTTGGTGATAGTGCATCAATTAGAATCTTTCCGGAAATTGAGATTAAAGGAGACGGAACTGGTGCAGTAGCTATTCCAAATATTGTTGATGGTCAAATTAATAATGCTATTGTAATACGACAAGGTTCTGGCTATCATAACGTCACGGCAAGAGTTGTGGATCCAATCTATGACTTTAATCCAGAAGATACTACTACAACAGATATAAGAGCTTCTGTAAGAGCAGTATTATCACCAGATGGTGGACATGGAATTAATCTGATTGATGAATTTAAATGTAAAAATCTGAGTATATATGGTTACATTTCAGCAGCAGATAATACAGTAATTGGAGACGTTAATACATACTCTGCAGTAGGAGTTGTAAGAACACCTTCATTTGCAAATACAGCACCGGATATTTTTGATAACCGAATTGCGGTGGTCACGAATGACTATGCGAAGGTTACAGCAAATAATACTATAACGCAACTTAATACCGACAACGAAATTATATTCTCTGCAAGGGTTCATGAAGTTGATGACACAGCAAACACCATTTACTTAGCAGAATATATGGGTCCATATCAGAATTATGCCAATACTGGAAATGGAGATACATCACTGGATTTAACTTTACCATTTAGAAATGAAACAGGTCAAGTAATTTCAATAAATACACCTATAGCAGATAATATTACAGTTTCAAATTACATTCAAAGGACAGGCGAAGTGTACTTTATGGAAGATTTCTTTCCACTTGCACGTACAGACCTTTCCCGAGAAGAATTTAAGTTTGTATTGGAATTTTAAGGAAAATAATTAAAGATGCCTATTAACACAAACCTCAATCAAGCTCCATATTTTGATGATTTCGATCAAGAAAATCAATATTATCGCGTTCTGTTCAAGCCAGGATTTGCGGTTCAAGCTCGTGAGCTTACTCAGCTGCAGACTACGCTTCAGGACCAAGTAGAGCAATTCGGAGACAATATATTCAAAGAAGGTAGTATTGTTAAAGGTTGTAACTTTACAGAACTTGATGATCTTCAGTTTGTAAAACTTATTGATATTGCTGGCTTTGACCCAAGAAATTATATTAGTACAAGGTCAACCGAAACTATTCTCGGGCAGACAGTAGAACTTGATTATGTTTATGAGGTCGTTGGTGGAACATCAGGGCTGACAGCAAACATTATTCAGGCTGCTCAAGGCTATCAAACAAATCCACCAGATTTAAATACATTCTTTATTAACTATACAAATACATCCACAATTTATAAACAGTTCCAATCTGGTGAAGCTTTAACTGTTAATCTTTATAAATTTAAAGTTGGCACAACCGATCCTATTCAAAACGTACCTAATGTTGCATCTTCAAGAGATGGTGTTGCCGGTCTTGCTGTAACAAGTTTATCAAACCATGTGGGTAATTCATTTGGTATCCAATCTGCTCCAGGCGTAATCTTCCAAAAGGGACATTTCCTTTTTGCAAAAGACCAAACGATTGTTGTTTCAAAATATACTAATGTGCCAAATGGCATATCAATTGGATATGAAGTCACAGAAACTCTAGTAAATAATCTACAAGATAATACATTATACGACAACGCAAACGGTTCAAATAATGAAAATGCGCCGGGCGCAGACAGACTTAAAATGACACCAAGATTGGTTGCACTGGTAACAGATGCTGGTGATACCAATTCTAATTTCTTTACTCTTGTTCGTTTCCAAAATGGAAACTCAGTTACAGTTCGTGATGTTTCCCAATATAATGTTCTTGGCGAAGAACTAGCTAGACGAACATATGAGGAATCTGGGAATTACATTTTAAGAGATTTTCCAATACAAACAGATGACAGAATTCCAGAAGGTGAAGCTACAAGTAAAGTCCATGCATTGGTAGGCCAAGGTACTGCTTATGTTAAAGGTTATAGGGTAGAAAATTCTGGTGATCGTGCATTCGCAATAGACCAAATTGCTACAACAGAACAAGTAAATGCACAATCTGTATCATTGAATTATGGTGGTTATTTAGATATCACTTCCATTCAAGGCACTGTACCACTTGATTATGCTAATGTCAATTTAAAAAATTCTGGTAATGCTACAATTGGTACTGCTACAGTACTTAATGTTACTCCAACAAGAATTTACCTAAGTGGAATTAAGCTGACTGGCAGTAATTCTGTATCAACGATCGCTAAGGTTGCAGGTTCTTCTGGTGACATTACGGTTAATGTTTCAAGACTTAAAGAGTCAAATATAAAAGCATTGATCTTTAACACAGGTTTAAAGAGTCTATTCGCAACAACAGATACATTAATACCAGTAAGGAAAACTGAGGCTGCAACTCAAACTGGAAACGCCATTACATTGACCGCTGACCCAGGCGAAGATTTTGCATGTACAAATGATGATGTTCTTGTTGTTGACAATACCAATACTTACATACCCGTAACAGCTGCTACAACATCAGTTAATAATAGTGTGTTGACCATAAGCCTAGACCCGGCTGCGTCGTCTGCGACGAATGTGACTGTGTACTATAACAAAAGATTGATAGGTTCATTAAATGGTGTAGAGCCACACAATAAAACTGCTCACGATACATTTATCAAAGTTAACTATACGCCTTCACAAGCAAAATATAGTTTAGGTTTCCCAGACGTATATAAAATTGTGAGTGTTGTTGATTCATCTGGTGAAGATTACACGAGTAGTTTCAGGTTAAAGACAAACCAAAAAGATACATATTACGATATTTCATATATGGAAAGTATTGCTGGCCGACCAGAACCTTCCGGAACTCTTACGATTAATTTAAAAGTTTTTGAGATTGAAAATTCAACTGGTGAATATTTCTTTACTATTAATAGTTATCCAAATACACTTGATAGTTTTGATATCCCAACATACCTATCTGATTCCGGAACTAGATATAATCTTAGAGAATGTTTCGACTTTAGGCCTCACCTAGCAAAAGAGATAAATGCAAGTTATACTGCTAACGCAGGATCAGCTGCTGTTATTACAACTCAGGTGGGCGCATATCCAATGACTTACTTTGGGTCCAATCCACCATTACTACCAGCTCCAGGCCAAAATATTACAACTGATATTGAATATTACTTGTCACGAGTTGATGTAATCGCTTGTGATTCTTATGGTCAAATTAATCTCATTAAAGGACAAGAGGAACGATTTGCAGTTCCACCTCGTTTGGATACTGACCAATTAGCTATTGCCAATATAACTATTCCAGGATTCCCTGCTCTGTCAAGAAGACAAGCAAATACCCAAGGCAAATATGAATACGCAATTAAGGCAAAGTCAACAGGCATTAAAGCATTCACAATGAAGGAAATGCATGAACTTGATAAGAAAATAGACAATCTTTCATATTACATTTCTCTCAACCAATTAGAATCTGAAACAGAAAATTTAACTATTACAGACGAAAATGGTTTAAACAGATTTAAAAATGGTTTCATTGTAGACCCATTTAATGATTTATCTCTTTCAAATGTGCAGGATAGTAGCTTTAATGCTGCTGTACCATTTAACCAAAAGATATTAACTCCGTCGGTTAAAACATACCCACTAAATTTAAAATATAAAACTGCTACAGGGTCGTCAATCTTTCCATCAACAAGTTTACCAAAGGCTGCAACAATAGCTAGGGATTCGAATGTTGATATTATTAAACAACCTTATGCATCTAATTTTAGAAACTGTGTAAGTAATTTCTACAAATATGAAGGCGATGGTGCTATCTCACCCCCGTATGATGCTGTTTATGATACTACAACAAACCCGGCAACTATAGATATTGACCTTGTTACGCCATTCGAAGAATTCCTTGACACTATTCAAGAATTCTTACCGATGACTGATACCACTCAAACAACTAATTTTGCTGCTGAAGGTAGGCGTGGTGCAGGAGTAGAAACAACAACGACCACAACAAGATCAAGTGAAATTGAAATTACTGGTGGTAGTGTTGAAACAAATTTTGTTGGCGACTTTATGACCAACTTCACTTTCGAGCCATTTATGGCCGGTCGTGATATTAAAATTTATATGGCTGGTTTAAGACCATCAACAAGACATTATTTCTTCTTTGACGGTGTAAATGTAGACGCTCATATTATTCCTGGAACTCCAGATAATACAGTTGAAGCAGTACAGAGATACGGTGTGAAGGGCGCAAGTGTCTCAACAGATGCCAATGGTGTTTTAAGAGCAGTATTTGCATTACCGAGAGAAACATTCTACGTAGGTGACAGAGTATTACAAGTTGCTGACGTAGATACTATTGGAAATATTGACTCTGCTGGAACATCAAAAGGATTCCTTACATACCGCGCATATAACTTTAGTGTTGAAAAAACAAGTTTAACAACTTCTACAAGACAGCCAAATATGGATGTCAATACAACTGTTACCACAAGAAATGTCGCGAGACGAAGACGTGGTCGTGATCCACTTGCTCAAACATTCTTTATTAAAAAAGGTATGGGTGCTGGATCCAATTCAGTTTATCTATCTGAAATAGATGTATTCTTTAAACGTGTCAGTACTGTAAACGGAGTATCGTTACAAATACGTGAAGTTGTAAATGGTTATCCTGATGTCGCAATTTTACCATTCAGTGTAGTACATAAAATTCCTTCACAATTAACCTCAGCTGTAAGTGATGATGCTTCAGTGGCAACAACATTTGCATTTGAAACTCCTGTCAGACTTGATGTTGAAAAGGAATATGCAATTGTATTACAACCAGATGCTTCTGATCCTAATTACCTTGTATACACATCTAAGGTTGGTGGGACTGATTTAACTCCAGGTGATACTCAAGGTTCTGCTATTGTACAAGACTGGGGTGATGGTGTTCTATTTACTTCGACAAACAATTCTGCTTGGAAATCTTATCAAGATGAAGATGTTAAATTTACAATCAGAAGACAAAACTTTGTAGGACCAACTGGTGTTGTCACAATGACAAATGCTGACCATGAATTCCTTACAGTTGAAAATTTAAATGGCAGATTTACTCAAGGTGAATTAATATACCAAGAAAAGGCTATTCAAGGTTCAACTGGTGCTAATGTAGCTATTGTATCTGGAAGTACTACAGTTACTGGGACCTCGTTGGATGATACATATGCAACTGGTGATTATATTAAGATCTCTCAAAATTCACCCGGTGTGTTGTATGATATTTTCAAAGTTACCAATGTTGTAAATGCTAATCAGATAACAGTAAATAAACCTTCATCATTTACTGCTAGTTCTGCTCCCGGTATTCCGGTTGTGGCTGGCCATTTATCATATTATAATATTAATAATCCATACGAAATGCAACTAGAAAATAGTACAGCTACTTCGACAAGAGGGTTTGCAGCTGCTGGAACGATTAAAGGTTTTGACAGTGCAAGAACTGCAACAGTTACAAGTGTAGATAATATTAATTTAAGTTATATACAACCTATGATAATGAAGACAACTGATTCATCATCAAAAACAAGTTTAACTGGAACATTTGTACCACCAGGCGCAATTAATACTACATACGACTTACCAATGAAATTTAATGATAATAATCATTTCAGTAAAGATGGTGTGGTTGTTTATAGTAAATCGAACGACCCTGCTGGCGCAAAGGCATTTGATATTAAGGTGAACTTGGATAATGGAAGTAATATTACATCAACACCATTTGTTGATATCGAGGCTTCCTCACTAATAGCCTACAGATATAATCTTACAAATACTGCAGCGACAACCTCTAAATATATTAGTAAAACAATAGAATTGGCAGCAGACCTTGACGCAGAGGATTTGGAATTAATTCTAACTGGTTACAGACCAACTGGTACTGATTTTAAAGTTTATATTAAAGCTCAACATGCGTTTGATTCAACTCCATTCGATGCTCTTGATTGGACTGAATTGGAATTATTTGAAGGTGTTGGCTTATTCAGTTCAACAACAAATATTAAAGATTATAGAGAATTTAAATACAAGATACCTGCCGCAAATAAAGTAGGAAGTGTGGCCAGTGGTGCATTCACATATACAAGTGATGCTGGTGTATTTGACCATTACAGAAGGTTTGCTATTAGAATAGATCTTCTTTCACCGAATATTCATAACGCTCCGACTTTACGTGATTATCGCGGCATTGCACTAACATAAGGATAATATTATGGCTTTTCAAAAAGATGAAAAAACACAGGCAGTACTGAACACAGATGTGGCCGCTTTGAATAAATATAAGATTGAAAGGACATATTATCGTAAAGTAGATAATCTGACAAATGATATTCTCGAAATCAAAAGAAGCTTAATTACTATCTGGGAAAGGATAGAGGAATTGGAAAATAAGTAATGGCTAAACCATCGTTAGGAAATATAACAACTACTCAGACATTCCAGAATTGGTTTGATAAGACAAATGAAGTAGTTGACTTAATTAAGAGTGATGTATTAACAGCATCTGCCGGTGCGGGGGATACGACTTCTGGTAATGCTACCTTAGCAGGAACTTTGACAACCACGAATTCAACTATTAATACATTATTGAGAACGAATGATATTGCTGCAAGAACTACTTCGGCAATTAATTTTCAAAATCCAATAACAGTTACTAGTTCGGTTGCAGCTGCAGCAACATTCAGCTTCGGTTCTGGTGGTAGAGTTAATTTTACAGACGGGTCTACTACCTGGGAAGCAGGTATGGAAGACTCCAACCCTGCGAACTTTATTATCGACACAGGTACTGGCCAATCTAAATTAGCACTTTCAACAGCTGGCCTATTAACAGTTCCAACAGCTACTGTTACAGGTTTACTTACTGTCGGTTCAATATCCATCGGTGGTGGTGGTGTAGGTTTCAATACCGACCAGATTACTGAAGGTACGACCAATCTTTATTATACAGACGCAAGAGCTAGAGCAGCAATTAGGGCTCAAGATCTTCCAAGTGATATAGACGCTGATAAGGTTGATGGCTTACATGCAGCTTCATTTATTAGATCTGATGCCGCCGATATCGCTTCAGGTAATTTAACTTTTAGTGGTACATTAGACATTACAAATGGTGCAACGTCAGCACTTAATGTCTCAAATGGTGCAACATTTGGTAATACTGTGGTTGTTGGTGGTGCTGTCACTATTAATAATGGCACATTACAAATAAATAATTCGGCCGGTGAAGGTGTACTTCAATGTAACACCAACGGCAATCTGATAGTAGCTGGTGACGTTACAAGTGCTGGTACTATATCAGATGAAAGATTAAAAGAAAATGTAGTTAGGTTAAATAACTCATTGGAAAAAGTTACACAAATTAATGGTTATAACTTTAATTTTAAAGATAACCCAGATGAAACAATGCTAGGGGTAATCGCACAAGAGATTGAAAAGGTGCTACCTGAGGTTGTTTATGAATTTGAGAAAGAAGATACAACATATAAAGCAGTTCGTTATGCAAATATTGTCCCTCTATTAATTGAGGCAATAAAAGACTTGAAGGATAAAGTAGATGATTTAGAAGGTCGTATTAATAGCGACAATAATAGTTAATTGGTCTAATAAGTAATAAGGGATAAAGGAAAGCTAAATGGCAAAAATTTCAGAACTAGGTGCAATTTCAGGTGCTAATACCAGGTCGGAAGACCTGTTCGTTATCGTTAACCTTGTTCAGGGCGACGACGGCACTAAGAATATTACAAGAAAAGAACTTGTACAGGCAATCCAGTATGAGGAATTTGACCGTATAAACATTACTGGAGGTAAGATCTCTGGTGTTGTAATGCGTGACTCGCGTTTAGACAATGTAGTAATTGACAATTCAGACATCGAAGATACAACCTTTGTAAGAGGTAGTATTGATGCAACTGTCATTACAAATTCCACAGCCAATAATATTAGTATTACTTACTCCGACTTTATTGATGGTGCGATCTATAATGGTACTGCAAATAATGTAACTATTAATCAATCACAATTCTATGCTGGTGTTGTTAATAATACAATCATCACAAGTTCCGAATTTAATGTTGGAACAATAGCAGACTCTACTGGTAATAATGTTGTACTTACAAGTTCAGAACTGAATGACAGTACAGCGAACAATATTGTCATTGAAAACTCAGAGTTCAATAACGGTACAGCCAATACTGTTATTATGATTAACTCACAGTTTAATGATGGTACAGTAAATAATTCAGTAATTGTAAATTCAACAATTCAAGATTCTACCGGTAATAATGTTGTACTTACAAGTTCACAACTCAATGATTCTACTGGTAACAATAGTGTATTCTCAAGTTCAGAGTTTAATCAAGGCACAATTAATGCTTCTGCCTTCCTAGATGGCACAGTTAATAATACAATTATCACAAGTTCCGAGTTCAATAATGGTACTGGTAATAATAACGTATTTACAAATTCCGAATTCAATGATGGTACTGGTAATAATGTAATACTTACAAATTCAACCATTGATGATTCAACATTTACAGATGGCACAATATCCAATACTGCTTTCCAAGGCACAATGGAAAATGTTGTAGCTACTGACATGACAATTAGAAGTTCATCTGCTGATGGACTCTCCTCAAATAATTCAAGCTTTGACAATGGTACAATGGCAGGGTCTGTATTCTCTGGTGGTACAATTGATAAATCTAAACTTGTCGACTTCGACATGGAACTCAATAAAGAGTTTGAACCACCACTTAATGAAGAAAGTTACTTCGCAATTCGTAACGAAAAAACTGGTGCTACCGAACAGATTAACTTTGCACAATTATTTGATGAAGTTTCTAAGAAGACAGCCCAAGCACTTAAAGTTAATGTAGACGCTGGATCTGGTGATGATGCAAATCCAGGTACAATGATGCAACCAGTAAGAACACTGGAAAGAGCATTTGAACTTTGTTTAGAAAAGGCAGGTGGTGACTTAAATCGTAACGCTGTTAATAACGCGGTTCATATTTCTGTTGGTCCTGGAACATATTACACAAAAGGTAACCTTATGTTACCGGATGACTGTTCTTGTACTTCTACTGCTGGTCAGTATGCAACAGTTATTGAATTGCTTCCTGGATACGAAAACAATAATGGAATCTTAGTTGGTTCTGGTGGTTATGTTCAGGGCTTTGGTTATCAGAACTTTGAAGTTGATAACTTTGATTTCCCAGAAGGTGGATTCGCGATTGCTTATCGACCTGGTGCTAAATTACTACGTTCTCCATATTTAAGAGATAGTACTCAGTTATCTAACTTCCGAAGACAGGATGTTGAACCACCTTTGAATCCTTATAATTCAAAAGGAACACTTGCTGACTTAGGTCGCCAATTCTATGTTGACCCATCTTATACTGGCACATTTGCTGTTGATGATGAAGTTACATTTAGTTCTGGTGCTGTAGGTTTTATTACCTATGTTGATACCCTTGCAACTAACAACGAAATATATGTAAGAAACCTTAAGAACGGTCAAGGATTTAAGGCTGGTAATACAATGACAGCCGAGTCCGGTGGTGTTGCTACAATTACATCTATCGGCATTGACGATTTCCCAAATAGATTGGTTGGTCGAGGCGGTGGTTGTGTACTTGCAGACAGAAGAGTACTAGATACAGACTCACTATATACCTACGTATTATGTTTTGGTTTCACACCTCGTACTCAAAACGGTTTGGGTTATGTTGCTAGAGATGGTGCTGGTATTAACGGTATTGGTTCTCTATCAATTTTTGTAAGATGTGCATTCTACGCCTTAAATGGTGGTCAGATGACATTGAACAACTCAGGTACTCAGTTCGGCGATATTTCAATGAGGGCGAAAGGTTCTACAGTCTTTATGCAACCTAGGAATACTACTGCTACCATTATCGGTAACACGGCATTCGCTGATACAATTGATACTAATGCTGATGATATTATTGATGATATGGTTGACTTCCTATCTGCAAATACTGCACAAGGTGGTTTAGACTACACATTATATGATTCAGTTAAATGTGAACGTGATAGTGGTATCATTTTGGATGGTGTTGCTTATGACATTGCGTTAGACACTAACTACTGGTCCAGACTTGCTGGTATTTCATATCGCTCTCCAATAAGTTCTAAAGTTATCGGTGAACAGCTTGATGCAACAATAGGTGCAAACGAATATCTCCAAGGTAGAGTTGAAGCTCTATTTGGTGACTCTAATCCTGATATTGTTGAACGTGCAAATACTTCATTCCAAGAACTTTATAACGTTGTAGAGTATGGCGAAGAAAACATTAATCCTGTTATCTGGAGAGACACAGAGAATCAAAACTATACTAATGCTAGAGAGTTATTACAAGACAATAAAGAATTAATCCAAGATGAACTTATAGATTGGATTGAAAACAATGGCGAATTTTATGCTTATAATAGTAAAGCATGCCGAAGAGATGTACAAGATTATATCCTCCCCGCTGTTGAAAATGACATGTTACTTGATACAAACTATAATACAGTTACTGCAGGTCGTGCTTATTACATGGCGACTGCTAAAACAGTTATGGAAAATCAGAACAATGAAACTGTTGCTGCATATAAAAGATTAAAAGACCAAACCAATGAACTTGTCGATGGTGATTCATATCTTGCCTCACAGAGACTTGATGTAGGGTTTGATGAGATCTTATCTATCCTTGAAAATAAAGGAACACAATTTACTCCTCCAGCTGCTACCTATGATCCGTCAACCGGTTTATCAGTTATCACACTAGGCACAAGTACAAAGTTAACACCAAGTACCGCTACTTATGACCCTGCTACAGGAATAATGGTAGCAACTATTGGAGTTCATGAATTAACAACAGATGATCATATTTGGTTTAAACCAGAAGGTATGACATTTAGTTGTGATACAGGTTCGGGCGTTACTAACCATGCTGTACCTGAAGCTCATCACCCATATTATAATAAACCTTGCCCAATTATTGCTGTAACCAATACAACAATTACAATGAACGTGGGTGTCGGTGGCACAACTGGTCAACAGGTTCATACCTTTGTCTCAGCTGTTAAAAACGCACTTGCCTCGGGACATGGTTTAGGAATTGGTAGAAAAGTATTACTGAGAACTGGTGGTCTTATATTTACATGTGACAGAGATAATAATGTCGCAAAAACTGGATACCCAAGAGCTTCTGACCCAGCTGCTGGTACTCCAATAGATGTAATCGGTGCAAATGAAACTAAGATTACAATTAATGTTGGTAAATCTGCAATTATAGATGACCATACATTTGTCGAGGCATTACCAAATTCAGTTTCGGTATTAGGTTCAGCACTAAGATTTAGTGATGATGTTGGTATTGGTGCTAATAATATTAATGCTAGAAAACAGTTACAAGCTAATAAAGAGTTTATCCAAGAACATATGCTTGGTTACATTGACTATAACTTCTTCAGATATGATTCTGATAAGTGTCGTAGAGATGTAAGTAAATATATTCTTCCTGCAGTCGAAAGAGATATATTGACAGGAACAAACTATAATGCAATTCAAACAGGTCTTGCTTATAGAAGTGGAACAACTCTAGCTGATAATGTAATTAACGAACAGTTGGTAGAAACTTCTGGCGCAATTACAGAATTAAGATCAAGAGTTAATCTTAACAATACAGAATCTGGATTTACAGTAACAGATGCTACTTATGACCCTGCGACAGGACGATTTGAAGCAACGATTGGTGCCCATACAATGGCAACAGGGGATTATGTACTATTCGCAGATGAAGGTATTACATTCAGTTGTGATATGGGGGCTGGACAAGTAAATCATACTTCACCTCAATCTCACCACCCTTATTATAGAACACCTTGTCCAATTACTAGTGTAACAGCTACGACTATTGTGATGAATGTTGGTGATGGCGGAACTGGACAATATCCACATACTTTTGTATCGGCTCTTGCTAACGCAATCACTCCTGCTAAAGGTGTAGGTTTAAGCTATACTCCAACTACTGCTTCTTATGATCCAGTTACTGGTAAGTTTACAGCTGTGATTGGACCACATAGTCTTAAGCCAGGTGACATGTTGAAATTCGCTACCGGTGGTGTTACATTTAGTTGTGATACAGGAAGTGGTCCACAGAATGACTCTGTACCTGCTCTTGGTCACCCATACTATAATCACCCATGCCCTATTGAGTCTGTAACAAGAACCTCAGTTTCAATGTTTGTTGGAACCGGTGGAACTAATGTTCATACATTTGTATCTGCCTTAACTGATGCTCTAACTCACATGGTAAGTATTGACGATAATGCTTCTGGATTCAGAAGTAATGAATCATTCGATGAAATACTTACAATCATGAATGACAGAAATAAGTTATACTCAACAACAAATGCTACTTATGATCCAGTCGGTGGTATGACAGAAATGACAATCGGCTCACATGATTTCCAAGTTGGAGATCAGATACTAATCGCACCTGATAGTTTAACATTTACTTGTGCGACCGATAGCAACGTAACTGAACATACATACCCAACCACAACAATAAGTACTTTCTCTCCGACTAACGCGACTTATGTACCCTCTACTGGTGTGTTTACAGCAACAATCGGAACTCATAAATTACAAATTGGTGATTTAGTAGAAATCGCTCCATACTCATTTACATTTACTTGTGAAATGGACGACAATGCTACAAATCATCTAGCGCCTGAACCACATCACCCATTCTATAAAAAGAAGATTGCTATAACCGCTATAACCGGTAATACAATTACAATGAATGTTGGGTCTGTTATAAATGGTGGCGGAGTACATACCTTTGTATCTGCATTACCTAACAGTATTGAGGGCGAAAGACAACACCCTGCTTACAAGAAACCAGTTACGGTTGCTGCAAAAACAGGAACAACAATTTCTGTTAATGTAGGACCTTCAACTGATGTTTCTGTTCATACATATGTAAGTTCAACAGCTGATAATATTAAACCAGCTCAATATACATCTGCATACACACCAACAACTGCTACATATAATGCTAGTACTGGTGTCTTTGTTGCAACAATTGGTTCTGGTCATAATCTTGTTTCTGGTGATTATGTAATGATCAAACCTGGAAGTGTTGTATTTACTTGTGCAATGGATGGAAATGTATACGAACATGCTGTACCACAAGGACATCACCCATTCTATAAAGTACCAGTTGTAATTAGTAGTGTTACTACTGACACGATTACAATGAATGTTGGTGCAGGACCTGGCGGAACTCATGTCTTTGTAAGTGCTGAGGTTGGAGCTATAGATTCAGACGCTATTGTTTGGTCGGATCCGGCTTCATATGTAAGTCACTTTACTCCAACAACTGCTACATTTGTACCGGCAACTGGCGACAGTGTTATTACTTTACCAACAGGACACGGTTTAACAACAAGTGATTATATTGAGTTCGCTCCATATTCATTCACATTTACCTGTGCTCAGGATGGTGACGCGACAGAACATTCATATCCAAGAAAAGGTGACCTAAACTATAGAGTACCAATGGCAATTACTGCTGTAAATGGTAACGATGTAACGGTTAACCTAGGTGCTTCAACTGGTGGACTCCACACATTTGTAAGTGTTGAAAAGGATGCTGTTTCTAAAGTTACTTATAACTCTCAAGGTCAATACGCAAGAGAACAATTACAAATTAATAAAACATTCCTAGAAGAGGAAGTTACATCTTACCTAGACAGTCAATACTTTGTATTTGATGGTGATAAGTGTAGCAGAGACACTGGCTTTATATTAGATGCAGTACGCAGAGATGTTGCAACTGGTTCTAATTATAATTCAGTCTTCATGGGTCTAGGATATCGCATTGGAACTAAAGGTTCAAATGAAGTTGTCACAAACCAATTAACAGAAACTGTAGGTGCAATTAACTATATTAAATCTCGTGTTGCTGCTGAGGCGAGTGTTACAGGAACTGCACTAACTCGTGCAAATGCTGCGTTTGATGAAATCGTTGACATTATGTCAAATGGTCGTGCAAATGCTGATGCTCTTGTTTACGGAACAGACGCAAGTGTAAGTGTTAATCATACTATAGGCTCAAACGCTCTAATTAATAATAGGGCATTTATTGTTGCTGAGGTTACAGCTTATATTGCCGAAACATTCCCAGCAATAACATATAATGTTGCAAGTTGTGAAAGAGATACAGGATATCTTATAGATGCAATTGTTTGGGATTTAAGATTCGGTTCAAATACTGCTGCAATTAACTTTGCAAGACTATACTTTGAGAATGCAATTTCTACATTGCCAGAGGACCAAAAACTTCCAACAGCTAAGACTTGGGAACATATTGCAAATGTTGCATATGATATCGTAAGAGATATAGCTGTTACTCCTACAACAGGCAATGGCGCGTCACAAGATGTGTCATTAACAGATGCTGGTGTTGAAGTTGGTGAGGCTGCAAGGGCAGGTATTAATGTTACAACTCAAATTATCAGAGACAATAACTTAAAATCACTTCCTACAATTAATGAAGGTTCTGTTGAAGCTGCAATGGCTGGAGCTGTCACTACTATTGACGGTATCGCTGAAGGTTTACAATCAGGTGTCATTGACTTCCTTAGAGAGGAATATAATGGGCTTGCATATGCTAAAAATGTATGTAAACGTGATGTTGGAATCTTGGTTGATGCTGTGTCTCGTGACATTGAATATGGTGGAAATGAAAATACAATCGAAGCATTACAATACTACTTTAAGAGATTCAATAATCAATCTGCCGATTACGAACAACAACGTTCGACTAACGTATTACCACTTGAGGTAAAAGGTCAGTTCAGAACATTATCTAATTACGAAGATACTGCTAACGTTTCTGGTTTAAGAGAAGCAGTTAATGTTCTTCCTTACGAACAACGTGAATCAACAAAACTTGCATTTGCTCATTTGGCTGATGTCGCTGAAAAGGTTGTTAAAGAAGTTAATCATACAACTACCTTTGCTAAATTCACTCCAACAGATGCTACTTATGACCCAGCAACGGGTGTGTTTACAGCAACGATTGGAGCTCACAACCTTGTAAAAGGTGATAGTGTTTGGTTAAAACCTGAAGGCTTTGTATTTAGTTGTGATATGGGTGTCGGTTCTTCGAACCATACTTCACCTCAAGCTCATCATCCGTTCTATAATAAAGCGATAACAATTACTGATACATCAACTACTGTTATTACAATGAATGTTGGTGGCGGTGGTTCAGGTCAATTCCCACACACATTTGTTTCTGCTGATGCTTTATCAATTAGTGAAGGACCATATCAAAATGTTGATGGTACTGCTGCTGATACAACTACTGGTACTGCTGTTCATGATTTATTAAATCTTGTCTCCAGTCTGGTTGATGATACTAATATCGAAACTGCTCAATTGCCAACATTGGTTAAAGCTTCATATGATTCAAATAGAACTCTTGCTAGAAAACAGCTACAAAGAAATAGAGATTTCATCATTGAAGAAGTTCAAGGCTATATTAAAGACAGATATTACACATTCGATGGTGATAAGTGTAAGGCTGACCTAGGATTTATTCTTGATGCAGTTAAGGCTGATGTGTTAACAGGTTCTAATTATAACTCCATTTATGCTGGCCTTGCTTACAACATCGGAACTACTAATACAACTAGAGTATTGACCGAACAGTTAACAGAAACAGTTTCTGGTATTAATTATGCTAAGAAACTTTGTATTGAAGCTGTGACAGACGGTGCTGCTAAATTAAGGGTAGAACAAAGCTTTAATGAAATTATAGACATTATGACTAATGGTAGAACAGCTGCTGATGTAATCAATTACACTTCAACTGCTTCTAATAGTACTAGGATTAATGCTAGATCTCAATTACAAAATAACAAGTCATTCCTAACAGCTGAAATAACAGCTTGGCTTGCAGTTAACCGACCATCACTTAGTTACGATGTCGCGAAATGTGAAAGAGACACAGGGTACTTAATTGACGCAATAACATTTGATGCTCAACATCAGGGTAACTTTGCTACTATAAACTTTGCTAAATTGTATTTTGAAAATGCAATATTAGTTGGACTACCTGAAAGTCAAATTGAACCAACAACAGCTGCGTATAAACACTTAGGTGATTGTGCTTCACTTGTTGTTCAGGATATTAATCTTGCTGGATTAAAATCGGCTGGTAATGCTGCTTCCCAGGACTTTAGTGCTGCTTCTGCTGGTGCTCCTATCGGAAACGAGGTTGAAGGATTATTTGACATCGTTGCTAACGCAATATTAAATAGTACAATGTTGTTAAGTCCTCCAGTTACTATGCCAACTCTTACTACATATTCTGCAGAAAATCAATCTTCATTCGGTGAAATTGAAAATGTTAAAAAGACTGCTCAGAATGGTGTATTATCTCACCTTGCTAAATACTTTGAGGTATTACCATATAGTGAAGTTAAGTGCCGAAGAGATACAGGTTATATTGTTGATGCAATATCACATGATATCCAATATGGTGGTAATGCAGCGACAGTACAAACAGCTGGTATGTATTTTGAAAATGCTGTTAACACTGGCTTACAAATTGAACAAAGAATGGGTTCAAGAGATGCATTCCTCCACATGGCCAAATTGGTCGAACATGTAGTTGGTGCTAAACATATTACAACAACTCAGTTCCCTAAAATTAAAACATATTACACAGGTGATATTTTAACTCAATATGATTATTGGAATGGTATGGAATCATATCAGTCAATAGAAACTCAGGATACAGCTGTACATGGTGCAAATCCTAATACTTCAATTGCTGCAAGAAAACTTGCTGAAATTGTTGCTAATGCTGTTGATGATAATGTCGAGGTTGGCACAACAATCCCAGAAATGATTGATGTTGATCAAACATGGCAGGGTCAAAACTATGTGGTTGCTAAAGAAATAATCGAAAAGAGTAAAGTAGATATATCTGAAAAGATAATTAGTTACCTTTCAAATGTCCACAGTGGTTTATCATTTAGAGATGCTAAGTGTAGACGTGATATAGGTTACCTCATTGATGCTGTTTCACACGATATTCAATATGGAACTAACTTTGCTACAAGACAATCTGCAGGCATTTACTTTGAAAATGGACTATCTGTTCTACCGGTTGACACAAGAGCTCAAACTGCAACAATTTACGACTACTTAGGTACCGTGATGAGTAATGTGGTTCAAGAGATTGATGCTTCAAATACTACATATTCAATCTTCCCACAAGATACAAATGGTACTGCTGCAACCGCTACTGAAGGTGCAAGAGTTGATGTATTGATGGGTTATATTGAAAGTGTCATTAGAGCTAATGATACTGATGCATTACCTGCAATTGAGGCTCCAACAACTACTTGGGTCCCTGCTCCACTTGTTAGTGCTAAAACTAAGATTATGGATAATTCAGAAACACTTGCTTCTGATGTAACAGACTTTATTAACTCTAGCTTTACTGTTCTTGATTACGACAGAACAAAGTGTAGACGAGATACTGAATACTTAATTGATGCATTTAGTTTCGATATGAACTTTGGTGGTAACACTGCCTCAAGATGGAATGCAGATTTCTACTTCTGGAATCAAGTTTATAGACTACCTGAAGATCAGAGAATACCAACTGCAAAATCTTATAGACATCTCGGAAGAATCTGTAAAGACATAGTAATCGGTGAATATGCAGGTCAAAAAGTCCTTGGTGGAATTGCTTCAGTGGTTGAATCTACTAAGGTTCAAGGTCTTGCAGATATGTTCTATAAGACACAATTATACAACGATACGAAATATCTACAGGGTAAAGAAGAACCAACATATAGTTCTCCCGTGTATAAAGATGCTTCGGATATCATTGGACAGAATAGAGTTGCATTAAGTAAAGATACTGTGAGGTATGTTGGTGCAACTTATAAATATATAGATGGGAACTTAACTAGAAGAGATGCTAGAAACCTTCTAACAGCTATACAAAATGACTTTAAATATGAGGATGTGATTGTTCCATCACCGAGCTATACAACGAATGGTAGTTCAAATGCAACAATGACTTATACTGCTTCATTCTTTAACTTTGACGGCCGACATGTATTCCCGGTATTTAATGGTCAAAGAGCTAAAATGAAGTATCAGGGAAGTATACAAGGTCCTGTTTCAAACGGTGCCCTTGCAAGTAAAACTGGTATGAAACCAGGACATGCTTATATTATTGCTGATGATATGAATGTAAGTCATTATACAGGCACTATATACTATTGGGATGGCAGTACTTGGCAGCTTGATGGACCAAATAATACTGACCTATTGGATGCATTTGCTGGAGCTTGGGACAGAATGAGAACGAATCTTGTAACTAATTACTCACCAGATTCAACTCACAGTCTCATGATTGAAGGTCTATTTAATGACTGTCTGAAAGGCAATGTATTGAAACCTAGTACTCTGATATTTGGATCATTGGTTGAATCCATTGCTCACCAGTTTAACGGTGCTTCGGCAGGTGTTAACAGAAATGCATTACCTCTGAACTTTAGAAACTTAGGTTCTGCAATATCGGCTATCGCTTCTGTCCTGAATGAGGATGGTGGTAGAATTAGATGGTCGGGTGCTGACGAATTGAATAACCAATATTTTGCAAGAGGATTGAAAATTAATGGTCGAACAGGAAGAATTGAAGGACGACCATTTACATCATCTGTAAGAAAACTTGCAAGAAGAGCCTCAAATAGTAGAGCTAATATTTAAACATAGGATAAAAGAAAAATGTCAATAGTAACAATCGTAACATCGCAGGCGCCGGACGCTAAACCGGTCGCGGTCAATTTAGTTCTATCAACGAACTGGCAGGAAATTATTAATGTACCAAATTATGAAGTTCCTGAGCTGGTGTTTGGTGGAAGTACTACAGTAGAGCCTGGCGTAGGAGAGGTTATTTCTCCTTTGGTTCTTTGTAATACATCAGCAAATACCGTCAATGTGGATGTGCAAGTATATAGATTTGATACCAATACTAATTTTTATCTCATACGAAATATGCCTATACCTTCATACGACACAATTCCAATCCCACTAAATGGACAGTTTCTAAAAAGTGGTGATATACTCGAGGCAAAGGCTTCAGCAGATTTGGCAGTACACAGTACACTATCATTCACCCTCGGTCAGTCCGAAGAAGATGATGTTGTCTAAAGAACATAAATAAGATATATTAATGATGACTATGCACCCAGGAGAAACTTTAAATGTCAAGTAGATTTGGAACCCTTTCAGGTAAGAACCTTGTTATCGGTCACGGTATTCCGCAGACGTTTCCTATTCAGTTGGACCCAGCTCCCTTTGAAGGGGCTTTGGTTTATGCCGATAATGGAGAATTAAGATACTCCGACGGCACAAGCTGGCTTACAACCGGAACAGGACCTCAAGGTCTCCAAGGTACAACTGGTATCCAAGGTACTCAAGGTGTACAAGGAGATTATGGACCAGGCTTTACAATTATTGGAGCCGTACCAGACGTTAATGTATCTCCACCAAATGATGAGCAACTTACTCTTAATAATGCCTTCCCAGCAGCAACTGTTGGCGATGGTGTTATTGATAACACAGATGATGAGCTATGGATTTATGACGGGGCGACCTGGGTAAATATTGGTTCATTCCGTGGTGTTCAAGGTTTCCAAGGCGTTCAAGGTACTCAGGGTGTTCAAGGAACACTTGGTAATGAAGGTATCCAGGGCGAAAGAGGATTCAGAGGCTTCCAGGGAGAGGCTGGCCCACAAGGTGTTCAGGGTGTTCAAGGTAACTTAGGTATTCAGGGTATTCAAGGAAGACGAGGCCCACAAGGTGTTCAGGGTGTTCAGGGCGACTTAGGTATACAAGGTACTCAAGGTTTACAAGGTATCCAAGGACCTCAAGCATTCCAGGGTGTTCAAGGTACAGACGGTATTCAAGGTTTACAAGGGTATAATGGCGACGATGCTGGCATGATTGTCCAGTATACAATGAGTGAGGGTTACAATAAAGCAGACCCTACTGGTGGTTTCTTTAAATTCAATTTACCAGCTGCAGATACTGGTGCTCTAACTGGTGTAACAACAATTTGGATTGATGATAGAGATACTTTTAATATTGATCTAGATCCATATTTTACAGCAATAGACACTTCAACAGCTGTTAATAAAGCATATTTAAAAATCACAAAGCGTGATAACCCATCAAAATATATTATTCTTACAATTCAAAATTTAACAGACGAGACAGGATATTGGGAACTTGCAGCTACTTATGTTGCAGGTACGGCAGTCAAAGAAGACTTCGTAATTGAGGATACTGGCAATCCAGGAACTTATATTTCATATCCGGCTATTCTGGCATTTAGTGTATCAGGCGATACTGGTATTCAAGGTGTTCAAGGACCTCAAGGCCCACAGGGTTTACAAGGCTTACAGGGACTTCAAGGTTTACAAGGTTTACAAGGACCTCAAGGAACAACTGGTATCCAAGGTGATACTGGAACTCAAGGTGTTCAAGGCCTTCAAGGTTTACAAGGTGAAATAGGACCACAGGGGGTTCAGGGTACGCAAGGGGTTCAAGGTTTCCGCGGAGACTTTGGTGGACTTACATATGATTATACCTATAATACTACTGTAGCAAATACAGCTCCAAGTAATGGTAATTTAAACTTTGATAATGTTTCCTTTGCTGGTTCAACCCAATTATTCATTGCCGATAGAGATGATGGTAATATCAATGTTATGGATGGCATCATGGCAGAGCTCGATAATGTCGTTGGTGGCATTAAAGGGTACTTTAAACTTATAGATGCTAGTAATTTATATAACCAAGCAACATTTAGAATTGACAGTGTTGATAATAGATCTAACCATTGGATGGCTAATGTAGTACAAATTAATGGTGTTACATCAATGGCTGATGGGCTTGATGTTCGTATTTCTTTTGTTAGAAATGGCGACCAAGGCATTCAGGGTGTACAAGGTGTTCAGGGCGTCCAGGGTGATTTCGGTATCCAAGGAACACAAGGACTTCAAGGAGGAACTGGTGTTCAAGGTGTGCAAGGCATGCAGGGAATCCAGGGTGTTCAAGGTGAGTCGATACAAGGTGTACAGGGTGTTCAAGGAACAACTGGTATCCAAGGTAATCAAGGTTTACAAGGAAGTTCAGGCGCAACTGGTGCTCAAGGTGTTCAGGGAACAACTGGTATCCAAGGCGATACTGGCATCCAAGGTATACAAGGTCATGTCGGCCAATATGGTGGTTTAACATGGATATGGAACTTTAGTACTAACACAATTGGTGGTACAGACCCAGGCACAAACAACTTTAAATTCAATAATGTTAATCCACAGAGTGCAACATTAATTACTCTTGATGATATTCCTTATGATCAATATAACCAAGAAATAGATGATTTCTTAGACTTTATTGATGCTCAGCCTGGAGCAGTAAAAGGTTATCTAAAAATACAAGAAGGTAATTATGACGGTGGTGTCGGCCCAGCTGGACATCATTGGCTAGTGTATGAAATTACAAATTGGACATGGGACGGTGCTGGTAAAACTTACGGTTATTTTGATGTTAACTTTGTTGATGGTACCTCTACTAATTGGCAGACCGATGTTGGTGCTCCACACGGACCAGAAACATTAATTACATTTGTTCCAAGAGGACCTGCTGGTATTCAAGGTGCTCAAGGCACACAAGGTGTTCAGGGCCTACAAGGTAGGACTGGTGCTGGTACACAGGGTGTTCAAGGTTTACAAGGTAACTTCGGTATTCAAGGTACTGAAGGTTCGTTTGGTGGTATTACATTCGACTATACTTGGAAAACAGATACAATTAATAACGATCCTACTCCAGGTTACTTAAAACTTAATAATTCAACATATTCAAGTGCTACTGCATTATACATTGATGCCAGAGATGATAACTTTGTTGATATATCACCATTCTTAAGAACAGTTGATGATTCAACTACTCCTATTAAAGGTCATTTTAAGATTACTAAAAAATCTCAACCAGAGGTTTTTCAAATTTTTACAATTTCTGCTCTTGCGGAAATCGGAAGTTATTTCAATATTACTTCAGCCTATGTAAGTGGTAACGGAACATTTAGTGCAGATGATGATATCACAATTACATTTGCCAGAACTGGTGATGTTGGTGCTGATGGATCTTCAGGACCACAGGGTGTTCAGGGCTTACAAGGTACTGATGGTATCCAAGGTTTACAAGGTACTGATGGTAATGGTGCTCAAGGAACAACTGGTGCTACTGGTGCTCAAGGTACTCAAGGTATACAGGGTGATGATGGTGCATTAGGATTACAAGGAACACAAGGTATTCAGGGTGCTGATGGTACTCAGGGTGCTGGAGGCTTGCAAGGATCCGCTGGTGTCGGTACTCAAGGTTTACAAGGAACGCAGGGTGGTCAAGGAACACAAGGAATCGGTGGTACTGGTTCTGATGGATTCCAGGGTACTCAAGGTATACAGGGTTCAGATGGTAACGATGGACCTCAAGGTTTACAAGGTGCCGATGGTGATCCTGGTCAACCAGGTGGAGCCGGTTCGCAGGGTCTTCAAGGTTCACTCGGACCACAGGGTGTTCAAGGTTTACAAGGTAATGATGGTGCTGGCGGTGCTGGTTCTCAAGGATTACAAGGAGTTAGAGGTTACCAAGGTGTACAGGGTGCTGACGGCGAAGGTGCTGATGGTCTTCAAGGACCTGAAGGACCACAAGGTATTCAAGGAACTGATGGTTCTGCTGGAGGTGGTACACAGGGTATTCAAGGCTTACAAGGTTTCCAAGGATTCCAGGGTGGCCTAGGTATTGGTGGTGAAGGTGCTCAGGGTGCTTTCGGACCTCAAGGTATTCAAGGTGTTCAAGGTGGTGGTGGACTAGGTGTTCAAGGTTTCCAAGGTATTCAAGGTGACTTAGGTTTCCAAGGTGCTCAAGGACTTGCTGGTTCAGGTGGCGGAGATGGTATACAGGGTGCTACTGGTATCCAGGGATCTGATGGAGCTCAAGGTGGGGGTGGACCTGCTGGTGTGGGTGTACAGGGACCTCTTGGCCCACAGGGTGAACAAGGTTTAGGTGGATATGGACCACAGGGTGTACAAGGACCTCAAGGTGAAGTAGGTGTTGGTGGATCAGGACCTCAAGGTATTCAGGGTAATACAGGTGACCCAGGCCCAAATGGTGGTGACGGTATACAGGGACTTATCGGTTATCAAGGAACAAATGGAGGAACTGGCGCAGCTGGTCCCCCTGGTCTCCAAGGTGTTCAAGGACCTGCCGGAACTTTAAATGCTAGTACAATACAAACCAGTACGATTCATGGTTCGTCGCTGAATTCAACTCCGATGTTTATCACATTCGTTCAGGATAGTTCAACAGCTAGACCATTATATGCTACAACTTCTCCAAACCCAGGTGGACAAGAGAACTTCTACTATACTAATAATATTGATGAATTAAATTTAGAGAATATTACAATTGGTGGTTCAGCTACATTAGGTGGCTCAACAATTACATCATGGCCTTCAGGTGGTAGTACTCAAAACTTATTTGATAAAGTTGCTGTGTCTGGTCAAACTACAATAGCAGCAGATAATACTGCCGATACACTTACATTTATTGCTGGTACCAATGTAACAATTACTACTGATGCAACGACTGACAGTCTTACAATTAATTCTACGGCAAGTGGTGGTGGTGGTTCACTAAGTAATGTTGTCGAAGATACTACTCCTCAGTTAGGTGGTAATTTAGATCTAAATGCAAAAACTATCAATGGTACAGGTACTATAAGCTTTACTGGTGATTGTTCTGCAACCAACTTTAACTCAACGTCAGATGAGTCACTCAAAACAAATGTTGTGACTATTGAAAATGCACTTGATAAAGTTAGTAATATGAGAGGTGTTAACTTTAACTGGGTCGAAAATAGTCAACCTGGAACTGGTGTAATTGCACAAGAGATTGAAAAGGTATTGCCTGAAGTTGTTATGGAAAATGATGAAGGTATAAAACAAGTTCAATATGGTAATATAGTCGGTACTCTAATTGAAGCAATAAAAGAACTGAAATCAGAGATCGAAGAATTAAAAAAATAAATAATTTGGTATGAATATATGAGAGTAATTTGCTCTAAATCGCAATAGGATATGAGGGGCATTTATATGCCCTTTATGTTTTATAGGGCAAAAAGAATAAATAGAACATAACAGAAAG
>Ga0114995_10000443_pt1 | contig 28545 bp, 49 predicted proteins | sample ArcticOcean_MG_C_11_FD_87038 | JGI IMG/M metagenome (GOLD analysis project Ga0114995, IMG submission 87038) | Marine microbial communities from western Arctic Ocean - ArcticOcean_MG_CB2_154 | ecosystem: Environmental > Aquatic > Marine > Oceanic | place: Arctic Ocean: Canada Basin | collected... | reverse complement strand
GTCAGTATGGTATGTAATAAAAAAGGGGCCGAAGCCCCTTTCGTTTAACCTGACAGTATATTATTTTGTTAAATTACCATCAATCCCTTCTACGTAGAAATCCATTCCAAGCAAAGTTCCGTCATCAGCTGTTTCACCAGCTTTTAACCACACTGTACCATCTTGCTTATTGATTGGTCCAGTGAATGGATGTAAACTACCATTAGTAATAGCTTTCCTTGCCATATCCGCTAGATCACGAACAGACTCTGGAACTGCCTTACCGTAAGCCGCTAATTCAACCATGCCTGTATCGAATCCGCCCCACGTGACATTTGATTTCCAAGAACCATCGAGCATTGCACCAACTCGCTCTACATAATATGGTGACCAATTATCAATGATTGCTGTTAGTTGAGCTGTAGGACCAGCTTCAATCATATCAGAGGCTTGGCCAAATGCATAGACCCCTCTTTTTTCAGCAATTTGCATTGGAGCTCGGGAATCAGTATGTTGCATTAGTACATCGACACCTTGATCAATTAGAGCAGTTGCAGCATCAGCTTCTTTACCTGGATCAAACCAGCTAGAAATCCAAATGACTTTAAATTTCACATCCGGATTGATACTCTTTGCAGCAAGATAAGAAGCATTAATTCCACGAATCACTTCAGGGATTGGGAATGATGCAATGTAACCAATCGTATTGGTTTTAGTCATCTTTCCAGCAATTAAACCAAGGACATGTCGTCCCTCGTAAAACCGAGATGAATACGTCGCGACATTACCAGCCTTCTTATAACCTGTTGCATGTTCAAACTTAACACTAGGAAATGATCTTGCAGATTTAAGCGTCGGATTCATAAATCCAAAAGATGTGGTGAAAATAATATCCGCACCATTATTTGCCATTTGCCCGATCACACGCTCTGCATCTGGGCCTTCAGCAACACTTTCAACATATGTAGTCGTTACTTTATTACCAAAAGCTTTCTCAACAGCCTTACGCCCTTGATCGTGCTCATAAGTCCATCCACCATCAGCGACTGGGCCGACGTAAATAAAGCCTACATTAATAGGATCTGCAGCAGACGCAAATCCAAAACTAAAAATTGCAACTAAAGTAGTCATTAATTGCATCATAATTTTATGCATAGTATTTTCCTTTTATATAAAAAAATGGGTGCGATAAGGTCAGGAGGGTTTTTCCTCCTGACACATTATATATTAGTCGCTGTTTGCTAACTTTGCGAAGTACGACATAGTATCATCTTCATCTGTATCAAACGGGATTGCATCAGCCGTAACTGGCTGAAGAGGTTGAGGCGCTGGTTCATTCATCATTGCTTCTTGTCGAAGCGTAGGTACACCAGCATCTTCTGCTTCACCCAATACCCGCATTAGCTTAGTCTTAAGTTCTGCATAAGACTTATAGTTAGCCGGGTCTTGGAATTCAGACAGCTGATGTAATTTTCCGTATACTTCTTCTAACTTAGCATCATCATCTGATAGTGCTACCGGAGAAGCAAATTCCGATTTATCGTAATTGCGATAACCTTCTACTTGACGGATTTTTAATTTAAAGTCTGCGCCCTGCCAGAAGTCAAACGGATTGATAGGAGTCTCATCGGCAAATGATGGTTGCATAACATCCATAATTTTATCAAAGATTTTTTTACCAAACTGAAATAACATGACTTTACCTTCGTTCGAAGGATTGCCAGGATCACTTACTATTAGCACATTAGCTACATAATGTAAACGACGCTTTTGCGTACGTGCACGATCTTTATCGGCTTCAACACCGGTATTCCAAAGACGTGAATTAAGTTCACCAACCGGATCATCTTTTCCAATTGATGTGAGCGAACGTTCAATATACCATTGACCAGTAGGACCTTTAAATCCGTGATCCCAGTACCTTACCCATGGCAGGTCTTCACCTTCACCCGCTGGTAAGAACCTTAGTACAGCATAACCATTACCTGCTTTATCGACAGTTGGTTTCCACACACGGTCATCACCGTATGATTTCTTTTCTCCACCACCGGTGGATTCTGCTGCATTAATAAGTTTATTGATTTGATCGCGATTGCGTTTTAGATTTTCGAATGACATTATATTGTCCTTGTTGCTGAAATATTACTGTATTATACACTGTATATGCACAAAAGTACACAAGTTTTTTATACAAACGCTGAATCTAGCGTATTGTATCGAGGTAAGAAGTTTAACCTTCTAGCCTCAGCCTCTAATTTATCTTTAATGATAGGCGAGATATATTTTCGGCAGTCTTCTATCTCAATATTATGATTTTCACATAGCCATACTATGGCATCCATATAAGATAGACGTTTTTCAATGACGGTGAATTCCACCAGCTTTGAAAATTTGGATTTAGTTAAAAAGTTTTGTTCTAGCGTCATTTAATTTTTCGTTTCCTTTTTGCCTTTGATTCTTCTTTAAAGATTTCTAGTGATGAAATCATGTTATTAATTTCTTTAATACGACGTGTTAGTTCACGTTTAGTAAGATGTTTGTATCCATCCTTTGCATCTTTGCAAGAACCAGCATGAGCATCTTCATAATCTGGTAACATGCTTTTTAGATATAATTTGACCGGATCAACAGCCATACCTTTAAGCTCATTGATACGAAATTTTGCAACGATATCAAGCGAAGTTTTTTCACCACGGTACCACTCATCTTCTAGATTGTCAATATCAAGCATAACGGTACGATTGATTTTAATGATGAGTCTTTCTTTTGGAGAAAGTACACGCTTGGGTGGACCCTCTGGTATTTTATCTTTTAAAAGTAACTTACCCTTTTCAAGGAGATCTGCAAAATAATTTTCAATATGCATCGGGTATTTTTCGTATTCTTTTGAGAATTCTAATCCATTAGACATCCAATAAATAGCAGCAGCTATTCCTGAGTGCATGTGGAAATTCCATTCAGGATTTGCAAGGATAGCAGATGCATCTGGCTTACTATAAGTTTCACGCACCCATTTCTTTACAATATTGACAAAATCTTTCTTTTCTAGATCATAACTAAAATAGTAATCGCATTTATTAAAACCTTTATTAAGGGGGATACCCTTCATACCAGTTTGAATACGTTTTTCTTTAGCCATTAGTTCCGCCTCATCGTTGCATAATCTACAGGATTATCGTTTTTACCTACTGGGACGATATTACTTTTGTGAAGGGTAGCAAGTCCGGTAACGTAGTCTCCGGAGTACTGGGGTCTTTCTTTTTTATTGGTGTTACCGCGGATGGTTCCTTCGTAAGAGGGGTAGACTTTGCTGGCATTGACCAGTTGCAACGGCGACCTGCACGGAACATATTCTTTAAACTCCTGTATAACTATTGAAGAAGAAAAACGCTTTGCGCGTTTCAGTGCTGAACTATACATTTTTAACTTACTTTCACGAAGTAACTTTTTTCTACGGCTTATTGCCATGCATCATATTCCTTCATTGCAGTATAGGTATCCATGACACCTGAGCTTTGAATAACATTATAAGTTTCGATTTCATTCATGTAGACAGAATTTTCATAAGCAAGTTTTTGTGCGACTTTACGCTCGCGATCAATCTTCTTCGCGATTTTCTTGATTAACTTTAGACGGCTTGTATTTTTCATAATCTAATTTCCTTTCATATTCATATCTAATTGTTTTTAGCTCTTCGAGCTTTTCTTCAATAATCGGTGTTTTAATTGATACTTCTTCTAAAAACCCTAGCTCTTCATTAATAGCATTGAGTTTATCTATTATTAGCTGTCTTTTCATAGACTAGATTTCCACGTTCATCTTTTACCGTATACGATATAACACTCTGTGTGCTATTTAAATGACTTTTTGCAGCTTGTACTGGATCTAAATCTAGTACACAAGGGTTTCCAGGGGTACTTAGATCTATAACTTCATAGTCGTATGTTGATCCGTCTTCCCATGTAGCTGTAATTAAATATTTTTTCATAGTGCCATTATACCATAAAGGTTAGAGCATGTACACAACTATTTTCAATTATTTTTATAAATGCCATATAGATGTGTTTCGAACTGTTCGACCTTATCAATACGATTTGGCCAATATATGTATTCTTTTTCTGGATTCTTTTTAAGATTATTGAGTAGTGGAATGACCGCGTTATATAATTTATCGATCTTTGTTTGTAGGTCATCAGCTGATGTAGAAGCAGAAACTGCGGTTTCTGTTGCTTTTTGCACGGCTTCAAGTTCTGTCTCATCAACAGCGGTGAAGCCAAAATCGAAGAATTCGTCTGACATAATAGATTCCTTTAACTCTATTTATCATATTTAAATGGTCTCGTTGGCAGGATTCGAACCTGCGACCAACGGCTTAGAAGGCCGTTGCTCTATCCACTGAGCTACAACGAGAAAACTTATAAGAATGACTACTCCTACCGAAATGAGAGAGGAGAGAGATAGGCAGAAGTAGCCATACTTATAAATTCACTCAGGCTCCTGATTAATATACGTATCAACTATTTGTCTAAATTGATTCATATCGATTGGTCCATAAGATGTAAGATCAATTCTGCCATCTGAATCAGTCATTTCGAAAGTGTTTAATTGCATATAACTTTTTTCACCATATGCACGATAGATATAACCTTTATATGCGTAGATTGGATTTGGAGTTGCCATTACGCATACTCCTCCAAGTCAGCGTATTCTTCATAAGGAAGAGGTTCGCAATCAAGCTTAAGACCTTGAGTACCAACACGCTCCTCTTCGAGACGCTCCTGCTCGAGCTCAAACTCGTAGTTCAAGCTATTGCAAATAACTTCGTATTCCTCACGAAGTTGCTCGGTGGACATAGAAGCCCAATCAAGACGCAAACGACAGCCATATAAGTCTTTCGATGCATCGCTGATACCAGAAATCAATTGATGACGTTCGAAGTCATTAACAGTGTAAACATCACACTCTGCCCAATAGGCAAGATCGGTAGTCCACATAGAACACCAAAGGCCAGGCTCAGCGTCCATACGTGCCTGAGATTTCGCATTGCTTGATTCTAAGTAAGTTTTTAAGTCCGTCATAATGTTATCCTCTCTCATTCAACACAAATATCCATCATCAGGTCGGTGACCTCTGTTAATCGCACAGTAATCTCACTAGCAGGAACCACTCCTGAGAGTCGATCCGTGTTGACGAGTGTCGCCAACGTTCTTGCCTCTTCAATTAATGACTTCATTCTACTCATATCGTTCAAATTCATAATGTTATCCTCTCTCATTTGATGTAACCATTATACCACGATTAGCACTGTGTGTACACAACTATTTTCAATTATTTAAAACTTTTTGTTTGTTTGATTTCAATAACTTATAGTCATAACATAAAACTTCTTGAAGTTCGTATGCTTCTTTCTCCCAAGGGAAAGCTTTGTATTGATCAATAGTATTGTAAAGAGAAATATACTCCTCACCTTTCCACGATTTAGTGAATAAGTTGATATCTTTCGTTTCACCACGAGCATATTGCTTCACATGAACCATCTCATGAGTTAATGCAGTAATGAAGTCACTACCTTCAATCCGAGAATCGACTTCTATCACAAATTCTCTATTGGTTACTGACAAACAATATCCATCAGCCCTATCCATATCTTTAGATAATTCAATACAAATATCTAAAGTGGCCATCTTTGGCATCATTGTTTGTATGCAAAAGTTAACAACCTCCTCGGCCAACTTTCTTTTCTTTTGAGTTGACCCCCAGGCCTGAACGACGTTCAATTTAAATCTCGCCACTTAATACTAAATACATAAATGACACCCACGTAATAAACGTAAGCGTCAGAAAAAACATGTCAAACTGTTCTTGACTCATCCTTAGCTCCAATTAACTTTATTGTTTAATACCTTTAGTCTAGACGGTACACTTACTAGATCGAGAATCAGATCAACTGCATCTGATATGCGCATATCCTCGTATTCCATAATTTCAGTTGTATCTGCAACTTCCGTAACATATAAAACTGCATTTGCTGCATGCAATGGACAAACTAGACCAAGCGTAGTCATCTCGTTAATCTCTTCAATCATATGGGTTACACTACTCATAACGTCTCTCCTCATTAATTTATAGTACCATTATACTACGATCGCTACCACCTGTACATCACTATTTGCAATTTAATATTATTAACAATATCAATATATTATTGGCCTTTCTTAGAATGCACTTCAATTGTTACGTTTTGGCCAACCTTCGCTTTTATTTGATCGTGGAAATGATGCATAACAAATTCAGTATTTTTGAACTCATTAAAGATTCCGTTCCATATTGGTCGCCAATTATTATTGAGCCTTACATTACTATTAGTGTCTCGCGGAGATTCAAGATAGAAATCAGTACAAGATTTTAGATTCATATCAAAGATAGAATCAAACCCCCACATGTGTACAATATCAGGTTTAAATTTGTTGCAAGCGTAGTGTGTTGCCATGTGGCCACAATTAAAGTTTGTATAGTTTCCTGCATATTTTGGTAACGTAAGATAGAACTCTTTAATTTGAGTTGACATCCTTACATACCATTCAGGTTTTTTCTCCATCCAAATCTTTGGTCTGTATCCTAAAATCCAGTCACCTGGGAGCGTTAGTTCACCTTTAGTTAATGCCTGCATCATTTTAAAATCAACCATTACTGTTCCATAAGCACCTTCTACAGGAAATGGTGGAATATTACAAGTTAGCTTTAATCCCTTCCTTGGCTCACTGTTATAGAAATAAGCAGAATCGCCATTACCAACAATATGTACAACTCTAGGCATTCATTTTGCTCCTAATTTCATCTTTACCTTTACTTCCTGTCCAATGAATAATGACAGGATTTTCTGGCACATTACCATCATCAACATCAATTCTTAATACATTATACTTGTGTGGAAGATCTTTGATGTATGTTATTTTTGTTATAGGACTTAACATGGCGTGTAATACTTCTTGATCACCCCGGCATTTAGCCGTTGTAACTTCATCCATCCAAGCACGAAGAATGCGTGGTTTTCTATAGAATGCTACAACACCTGAGTTGTGCCATAACTCACCACGTCTTTTTATCCATGGATGATCTTGAACCATAGCTAATTTTTCTGGTTCTACTAGCTTGAATATTGGTTCTACATTACCCAATACTTCGCAGTCAATATCAATCCATACCGTAAATTGAGAATTGCACGTCATCATAGCTTTTGGTTTAAGGAACCATCCCTTTTCGTTATTCTGTTTGAGATTAATAATCTCGGCAGAATGCTTTTTTGCGAATGTTAATCCTTTCGGTGTCATTCCAAAATCAGCCATAACTACAGGTAGTTTATTATGTTTTTTATAATTTTTAAAAAACCATGGGAGCATCCACTCAGCGTTATGATCTGCTCCTGTCAAAACTACTCTTTCATATAATTTCATATGTTTCGCCGTAGTTGTGCTTAGCTAAACAACCAGTTTCATTTTGAATTGTAGTAAAGCTATCACGAGCTTCTGCACACCATGGGTAATATTCTTTTAGATCACTAAAATTATCTAGATTGATAAAAATATCTGTAGGACCAGCAACAGTCTTTGCTTTATCAAGTAATTGTTGTGCACCTTTTGGTGTGATATAATACGCGTGTGCACCTGGGAAATATCTCTTAGATACTAATGGGCCTTCACCTAAATATTTTGGAGTATTGTATCTACCATATGATGGTTTTCCGATATTAACAATATCACCTTTTAGTACCGGAATACGGTCAAAGACAACTGCATCGTGCTCAAATATAATGTGTGGCATTGTACCGGCTGCAGTAATTTTCCATAACCAATAGTGAGATAGAAAAGCTGATAAGCACTTGTCAGCCCTTGAGTATTTTTCCTCAAATAATTCGATCGGAATATTTTCATGTGACGCGACTCGAATCGGAGAATCTTCGGGAGTGAAGGCTTTAAAATAATCTACTACTAGACCATTTTGTGCAGCAGATTTTATACAACGATCGGCTACTTGACGGGACTTTTCATTTTCAATAAGTGTTATTACAGTTGCTTTTACCATGATGTTGTTGACTCGAGTCCTTGTACTTTTGTATAATATTCTCTTGTTACACATAGACCTTGAACGAGTTGCTTACACATTAATGCGTCATTCGGCCATGCACCATATTCTTTTACCAAGTCTAGCATTTTCTTAGCACCACTTGGTTTAATTATATATGCGCTGTTTCCAGCAATGCCCTGTGGTATAGTTGGGTCATCAATTGTAGGAGTAATTTGAATACGTTGAGGTTTCTGTTGAATCTTTTCGTGAAAAACCTGGGCTTTTCGAGTTGCTCCACGTGGATCATTAATGCCAACGATTTCACACTTATCATCTAAGATATATTGATAATCAAGTGGCTTAATAAAAATAGCATCATGTTCTAATATAAGAACCGGTTCATCCAGTGTAATACATTTTTTCCATAGTGTATAGTGACTTAGAAAACACGCAACTCTTTTAAGCGGCTCTTTTGTTGGATACGATGTTTTTTTGAGGCCGGCTTTTAAATCGTATTCTTCTCCCTTCCAAGGGTAATTCCATTTAATAGCATAATTCAACGTTAGTTTTATTGCGCTTTGGTCAGTAACAGCATCGAATGTTTCTATCGGAATATTTGCAGATTTTTTACAGCGTTGTGCTGCTTCTTCTGATTTGATATTTCCTTTTAACGTAATGATATATGCTTTCACTTTACGCCTTCTACGCATAGTGTTTCCCATTCACGAACTCCATTAAAGTCTTCAATTCCATTAAAGGCTTCATGGTCACTTTTGCCGTATTCAACTTGTTTTACATTTTTAAACCCAGCTTTTTCCATCTGCTTAATAAGCATATCTGCAGTTGGTACCCAATAATGTCCTTGCTCGAATAATGTACGCTGTAAAATGCGATTTCCATCTCCAAGTCGAGGTTCTCTATTAAAGATCTGACGACAATAGTTTTTTACAAACTCATGGTTATCTTGACCCTTTAACCCTTCGGCAAACGTTCTATCCGGACATGTAATTCTTGCAACTCCGCCCTTCTGTAAACAGCGATGAGCTTGTTGTAACATACTAAGTCCTTTAGGTTCATGCACGTGTTCAATCATATGTTCTGATAACACATATTCAAACGTACCATTTTTATATGGCCATTTAATTGTGGCATCCATAAATGTAATAGGATAATTTTCTCTTTGCGGTTTTTGAGTATTGTCAGTATTTAACCAACCGTCTCTACACTCCCATCCGCATCCAACATTTATTTTCATATAAGGTCTCCATGTAATTCTTTAATTAATTTCTTTTTACCACCAGTATAGTGAATAAAATTTATATCATTGGGCGCTCGGCCGGGATAAAATCTAAATCTTGGGTAATGATTCCATTTTAAATTAAGTTCTGTGTAATCTAAATGTTTTATCACTTGGCCATTAATAAATGGTTGATCTAAACATATTAGGCGGTTTTTATCCTTTAATGTATTATACCATTTTTCCCAATTCATAAAAAGCTGTCTTGCTTTTTCACGGCCTTTTTTTGTCCAAACAATAACGCCACTATTCATCATTAGATACGGTGATTTTACAGTTTTAGGTTTAACATTCGGTAAGTCAAACATTTGTGCACATTGCGCATACATTCTTACATAGCCAGGAAGAGAAAATAAAGGTGGAGAATCCATACCAAGTAGATGATACTCCGGAGCAAGAGCAACATCTTTAATATCTAAATCAAATATATTTTCTTCCATGTTTTCCGGAATGACATCAACATCAACATAAAGTATTTTATCATATTTTAAATATTCGTCTTTATATACGATTTTTAAATTTTCGAAATAGTGATTATTGCAGTACTCAAGTTTTCCTGTAAATTGGTATTCAACCCCGTGTTTTTTTGCGTATCTTTTAAACAGCTCGATACTGATTTCTGCCCACTCAGGGATTGGATCATCACTTATATAATATTGCACAATTAAGTTTTTCATAAAAAAATTGAATTCACCGATTTATCTGGATTAGCCCAGCCTGCAATACACCTATGACGTATTCCACCACTCAATACTTGCCACCAACCATGTTCTGCAGCAATTAACTTTTTCTGTTGATGCATTTCAAACACTTTAGCAGTATTTAATAAGTCGTTATAATATATGATTAGCTGGTCAAACAAAAAGCTTCTATGATAATCATTACCACACTGTTCTTGTATATTTGTAAATCCATTTGTATCAGTTTTTATTTTTAGCACAGCAAACCCAATTGCACACTGGCTAGAGTAACTGCTATTAATATACTGCTCAAAATTTGCACCGTTGTATACTATCGTATCGTATCTGCATCTTACTATTATATCATACTTTTGAGGTAAAGTGTTAATTAATTTACAATGAGCAATAATTTGTTTTGTTTGATGGGAAGACCTTTCCCTAAATGCTAAATTGCTAGTTGCATGTGATATAGATTTATTTAGCTTACCCATATTTTCATCCATATCTATATCGATGAATGGATGGTAATGCATTTCAGGCTGATCAAAATAAGTTACATTTTGATCTGAAAAATGTTTCTCGACTATAGCTTCATCGCCTTTCCATGCGCCGTAATAAAAATCGGCATCAGGGAAACAGATTTTTAGATTATCGTAGTTTCTTCTGAAGTCTCTATTCTTTACGCCGGACCTACAGGCCCCGGACACACATACTGCTATTTTCATAATTCAGGAAATTGCCTAGGAATATTAAAGCGGTAGTCACCAACGTAATGTGCAAAATTGCAATTACGATTTTCATCTTTAGTAGGAAATCTATTCCATTCGATTTCTAATTCAAGGACATTAAAGTTATGTTTATTCCACATAGCATTTAGAAACGGTTGATCTAAACAGTGCGAACTATGTCCGAATCCAGACCACTGTGGATCAAGCAATGCATTTTTATGTTTAAACCAAACTTCATGATCCATAAATAATTCTCTTGCTTTAAGTCGGGCCTGCTTAGACCATAACATAACACCGGAATTAACCATTCTTAAATTGCCACCATGTGATATTGGTCTTACTAATGGAATCTGAAAATCATTAAATCGAGCTGCGATCATACCAGCCGACCAGTTCACTTGAACGCCAATATCAGGGTGCCGATGTTCTGGCCATCCGGCAACATCAACAACAGGGATATCAAAAACATTGGCATCCATATTTTTTGGCATAACATCGACATCACAATATAATACTTTGTCATATTGATCAAAAACTGGGTCCATGTAGACCCGGGTTACTTCAAAAAAGTTTGACGTGGCGTTAATAAACCTATCACGAAAAAAATGATAGTCTGCTCCGTGTTTATTAGCGTAATGCTTAAAATAATTAACCGACCTTGTTGCCCATTCAGGTGTCCCTTCGGTAGGATAGTGATGCCCTTGTTTTCCAACACCATTAAAGTTTAAAAAATATTGAAAAATTGCATTTTTAGCCATGTTTAATAATTTCCAGAATATAGCTATCTGGCTCACCAGATTTTGACCTAAAGTCGTGTTCTTTTATTTCTAAATTATATTGGTCTTTAGCTTGGTTTAAAGATGTTACAAATCTATTTTGTTCAAGTTGATTATATCTATCTGGATATTGCTTGAGCCAGACATGCTCTAACTGTTTCATAGTCATTCTATCAATAGGCCACACATCTTCAATAACGTATATCCCACCTTTTTTTAAATACGGAATAAAATTCTCAAATGTCAATTGATTTGCTTTAGGATAGTGTGCACCGTCATCAATTATAATATCAAATTTTACGTTATTGAAAGCTTTCATGCAATTAATTACAGAAGTCTTTTCCATAGAGTTACATTTTTCAAAATAAACTTGACTATTTGCAGCAAACCGGTTTCTACAATTTTGGATGTCAACTCTTTTAAAAATGTCAGCTCCGTAAATAGAAGCTTTAGGCAAAGACTCTTCAAAAGCTACAGTAGAATCCGCTTTAAATACCCCAATCTCTAGAAAATTTATTTCTTTATCTACATGTGCATCGACAAGTGGCTGGTAAAACAGATCATAACAATGTTTCTTGCTTTTATCGCAACCGTGCTTATTAAATAAATCTTTTATCATTATTATTTCCTATCAGTATGTAGTAAGACGAATACGTTATCCATCAAATCTGTTTCAATCAATTTTTTAATCCACATTGGTTTATATTTAGCAAACACTTTCTTAAAGTATACAGGATCAGAACTCATCTGAGATTCTAGAAAGCTACCAGCGTTGCCGACCGGAGGTTCTTCTCCATTAACATTTATCATTTCTATACGGCAATCACCCTGTACTATTAAATAATAAAAGAATAAGATAAAATCAAATGACTCATACGTTAATTTATTCATAGTCTTAGGGCTACTATAATTAATGTATTCTAGAAACTTTAAAAACCTTTCCTTATCATATACCTGTATATCATTAAACCAAATATATTTTTTAAAATCATTGGTAGCAAATCTTATTTTCTCGTAGTCAATGTCCGAAAAAAAGCTGGAAGCCGTTGCCTTTCCTATTTTCTCATTAATACCGATATTAACTACATTGCTAGCAATGTATACCTTTTTATCTATTTGATTTTTAAATAGCTCATTATAGTCTTTATTTTTAATAAATTTAGAATCTACATCTACTATAGCAACGTATTTAAAATCAGTATTATTAAATACATAATTCGCACCAAAGAATTTCTTCTGCGTAATAGGCTTACTACCTATTAATGTTTCGGTGCACACAACCGATTGGTATCTTAGATGCTGGGTCCTAGATTCAAATAGATTTTTCTCTTGATCGTTCGTGAATACAATGAATAGATGGTCGTCATCAAAATTATTATTATACGATTCAACAAACTCTATGCCACGCTCAATATGGTTTCCAACGTGAATTGGGGCTACAAAACAAGACTCTTTCATGACTATACCTTATACTTCAAAAATGTTTCTAGATCTTCGGGGGTTCCTAATCCCCACATACCGGATGCGGTATAGGTTCGAATCTCTTTGCCATCACCAATAGCTTCATTAAATACCGGACACACATAAAATTCATTGTTGACTCGGATATCCTTTTCAATCATTTGCTCAGCGTATTTTACAAAATCAGATCCTTTTTTCCAGTAGTAATAGCCAACTGTAGCATTATCTGATATTGGCTTCTTCTCGGCAACCTCTGTTACAAACCCATTTTCATTTAGTTTTGCAAATGACCATTTCGGATGGGTCGCTTTAAATATAACCATTCCTCCGTCAGCATTCTTTTCTTGCATGCTGTACATAAATTCTATTGGATCCCATTCTACAAATTGATCACTATTGGCAAAGAAAAGAGGTGCATCGTTATCAATATATTCTTTAGCTAATAGTGCTGTACAAGCTGCACCTTCAGTTATACCAGAAGTTTCTATAATAGTGCAATTAGGAGTAATAAGCTTTAGCATAGTATCTAAATTATATTTTTCACGATGTTCTTTTTGCACAACAAAAATATAATTTGCTTCTAGTCCAAGATTATCGGTAACAACCTGAATCATTGGCTTACCATTAATATCAATTAGAGGTTTTGGAAATGTATATCCAGCTTGCGCGAATCTAGATCCTGCACCGGCCATTGGTATTAAAACATTTAACTTATCATCTACCCATTTTTCTTTCATTGGTTCACCTTTTAATTCAGGAAATATTCTTTCACACGTTACTTCATATGGATTAGCAACTCTAATGTATTTAGCTCGAGAACGTGATGCGGCCAGAAGTCCAGGTGGTGAGTCTTCAATAATCAGAGTTTCTTCAGGTAGAACCTCCATAATTGACATTGCTTTCCAATAGATTTCTGGATGAGGCTTGCCATTCTTAACATCATCATTAGATAAAATAATTGAGCAATGCTCAATCAGATTTGTTTTTGACAAAGCAGTTAAAGCAGTTCTCCGAATAGAATTAGTACATACGCCAATAAAATAGTTAGATCGTTCGAGCTCTTGAAATAAGCGTTTGATCTCAGCAATAGGCTTTAAATAGCTTAACTTTTCCATCGTAATAATTTGCTTTTTTGCAAATATTACATCATGGTCGCTTATTGGTAATCCCTTTTTTTCTGTTAATAAATTTAATTTTTCACGCGTCTTTCGGCCGTCATATAAGTTATGATGATCATCTTCGCTAATAGCATATTTTAGCCCTAAGGCTTCGTTTAAAGCCTCGTAGTGGATTTGTTTTGCATCTATTAATACACCATCTAAATCGAATAGCACTAATTTGATCATTTTCGAAATCCTTCGCTCATAACTTCCCTAAGTTCTTCTAATCTAACGCAATTATAGCAATCACAATTATACCACGATTGACAGCCATGTACAATAGTAGCACGAGGATATGGCAACGAAAATTTAAAACAAAATGGACATGAGTAATTATTTTCTATATCTTCAAGGCCGGGTTCATTACAAACAAGCATTGACTCATTCCATATCTCAAGCTTAAGTTGTGGTAAAGTTTGTTGATCGCTATCTAACCTCAACCTTTACACCATTATGTGCTGCACGTTGAGTGTGATGAGACATCCATCCACGCGTAAATAATTTTATTTGACTTGGTTTCATATAGATATTAGCTAAATGGAAAAGGCCAGAATCTGTACCTAAATGATAATCAGCTTGTGATAAAGCGAATGCAATATTTTTTAGATTACCTGCACCTCGTAATCCCGGGATTTCTGCATCTCCACCAATAAACACAATGCTGTATCCTAATGATGTGTACCTATTTAATATCATGTTGACATCCATGTAAGGTATTTTTCTGCTATCATGTAGATCATCTTTCCAGTATGGCACGTTGTTTGAATCAAATTGTGCAGTTACAAATTTCTCTGGTAAATCAATATCGCGGGCTTCTGCAGGAAGTGACGGATACGTCAGATATTTAGATGCATTAAACATATTTAAGCCTGGAACATAATTGAACTTAAAATTTCCATCTTTATAGAAATAGGTTTCTGCATCGATTCCTTTTCTTTTCAGAAAGTCTATCCAAACTTCTTCTGGTAAATTTTCTACTTCATGCGCCATTACACTTAAAGCTTTTTCCGGAAAGAGCTCTGCTATTTCATTCCATGATTTACTTTTCATGTCATTGGTAGAGCCTTTAGATCTACTCCATTTATCATCTGTCAAATGCAGCGTTACTGGTTGCCCATGAGCCTTACCGTAATTATATGCCATATGTGCAGAGTGTAGCCTATCGCCTAAGCCTGGAGAAGTGAATGGTGCAGCTTTGATAAGGCTTCTAGATCTCGCCGCAATATGTATCATACTTGAGCCATTAAATCTTTTACATTTTCACCGGCATTTGGCAACTTATCTTTTAAGAAGAAATGCACAAAATAAGCAGATTTTGGGTCATTCACAGCCGTATACAAAGCATTCCATTTCCATTCTAAATGTTGTTGTTTCATTTCTTGCTTACGTACCCAATAATTTAAAAGTGTCTGATCAGTTGACCACTTCCATGGACCTTGGCCATCAACAAAATCTTTAAACTCTGAGCGAGTAATAAAATCTCTTGCTACTTGGTTAATATACTTATAGATGCTTCTGTTCATCACCATAAGACCCATGTTATAAAATTCAAACCCTAATTTATTTGGTGCAAAGTTAACTGGGCCATGCAATGAAGAATATTGCATACGTGAGTAATTAAGAATCTTTTGTTTATACCACTCTTGAAGAGGCATTTCTCTCTCAACTACTCCAGCAAAATCAACCTGAGGATCTAATTCATTGAATATATTAGGAGAGTTGGGGCGAATCCAGATATCTGCATCAACAATTGCAATCTGCTCGTATTTTTTAAAATAATCAAACGCATTTTCTTTCTCATAAATCGGTAAAAAGCCTCCATGTTTTTCATAGGATTCTTTTGATCTATTTGTTACGAAAATATCTGGCTTGATTTTGAGAATTGGAGTTTTTTGAACTATATGATCAATACCATGTTCCTGGCAATATGCCGCAACAGATTTTATGCAATGATCATATAATTTAGAACGTTTACCGAGGTAAACCTGGTATATCATTTGTTTCATTTTTTATCACTTTTTCCATTCAACACAGATATATGTATACTTAGCCTCCGAGAGCTCAGTTACCATTTCTGTTCCCATCCATTCACATTCTTCCGAAGTGACGAACTCACCTTGATTATACGTGATCAGTTCGCCCCCGGATGTGAAAAACATCATCAAAAGTACCCACATAATTTATTTATTTTTCCTATTTCTTTTTTGCCGATCCTGCTGCAGCTTTTTTACCTAATGCATCTGCACCAAAGAATGCTGAAACCAAAACCGCAATCGATGCAAAGTAAGTTGGTGCAATATCAGCAATCAATCCTGCAGCTTCTGATAAACCAAAAGCCGATGTTAAAAAGATTGCCATTGGATACAATAGTAAACCAAAAAGTGCAAACCAGGCCATCTTACGAATTGCATCTCGCTGCGCATCTTGATCATCTAATTCTTTACGCTTGAACTCTAAATACATTGCATGTTCTTCAGGTGTTACTACTCCATCCCCGTTGCTATCTGCGGGATGAAAATCATTTTCTTCTGCCATATCCGTCTCCTCACAAGTGGATATAGCTATTTATGCAATTAGGCCTTTAAAGCTTCATTTAATTTGACAAATAAGTATTCAACAAGATCATCTTCATTTGCTTGGTATCGAATACCAATACCGCCTTTATCTTCCCATGCTTTAATATTGGCTGGCTTATCATCAACAAGAATATTTGGCTTACCATCAAAGGGGGCAGTCGCATAGTTTTCTTTATGCTCAGTTACAATAAACCGATTGCTACCAGGAAACCATTCACGATCTTCTAGCCACCGACGTTTATGATAAGCTGAGTTATCGCGATCACCAGTAAGAGGCGAAGTACAGATTCCCCAATTGCCCTTTGATAACGCATTAACATAATTAATTAAAGTCGTTGACGCGTTATCCCCTACGTAGGGATTTAAGCGATAGAAGAAATTTGTACCCTTTAAGGCAAAGATCTTATGTTCTTCTATTTCTTTCCAATGAGAAACTTTATAAAATTCTGCAAGGCCAGTAAAGAAGTCTACTATGACTCCGTCCATATCCAAATATATCATTTGCCCTCCCGCAAAATCATGATCCGCGAAGGGTTACGAGTGTTGGGATTCCCATCACGATCGATTCGCGTTAGTTCGTCGTTCATTGAGTAACCAAGCATTGGGGTAGTGAATGTATCACCAGCAAGAACCTCACACGAGCCATCTGGAAAAACAGCCTTAGTCGTGTTGATTGTTAAAGTCTTCGTATTCTCACAAATTGCAGCAATACGACCTTCCATGTAACAAGCGTCAGTGTTAACGAAATCGAAAGCGCGAACCAAAGTACCTAAATTCATAATATAATCTCTCACATGTTTATTAATTTATGGTACCATTATAACATAATAAGAAGATTTGTACACACTTTTTTTCAATTAATTGCAAATTAACATTACTAATAATATCAAAGACTTATGGCCACAACTTACGGCGTTTGTACTTTTCAATAGTTTCTAGAAGCATTTGAGACCAATTATCGCGATGCTCTTTAAAGACTAAAGGCTCGTTATCATCGACATCCATTACAACAGCAAGATTGGTTACAGGAAGGCCTGTCCGTTCTTCGAACATAATTGCGTATGCCGCCATTTGACAGAAGTAGTTTGATATTAGTGATTTCTTTTTTGGATAACGTGAAGTTTTCCAATCAACAATCGAAACTACACCATCGAACTCAGCAACAGCATCAACACGGCCAGCCAAACCAAGGTGCTTGCTGTATAAAGGAACTTCAAGCCCAAAGATACGGCCGATGCGTGTGTCGAGTATCGGTTTGAGGTTTGATAGGCTTTGCCTAATATGCGGTAAATATTCTGTTGTATCTTTTCCATTCAAGTAATCCTCAATAATCGAATGTACTTTCGTACCTCGGCCTGAGGCACGACCACTTATTCTATTTGCTTCTTCTTCGCCAACTCTGTTACGCCATGCCTGGATGGCTTCTTCTGAAAGGATTGAAAGCACTGTGGTTACAGACGGGTAATCTCCATCTGGCGTATTATATATACGTGAATTGTTTAAACTTTGTGCAGTTAGATCATTATAGCCTAAATCAATTGGCTCATGTACAAATTTCATATTATACTTTAATCGTGTTACCACGTCCTGATTTCTTTTTAATATTCCCTAACAAATCTTTCCATTCATTACCAGCTTGAGCAAGGGTACCTTTTACGGCTGAGACCATGCTAGGGGATTTAATAAGATGTTTTAAGTTAGGCTCAGCTTCCAACATTTTTGTTAAAGTATCAAACGAACAAACTTGCTCAAATTCATCACCGGTTTCTTCGTTTCTTAAAATATACGTTGGCATTACTCTTTTACCTCCCAAGGTGATTGATACTCTATAGCATGTCGGCATGACCAAATATAGTCTTTATCTTCTTCGGCTACCATTGGCCAAAATTTACTTATTGATTCAATCTGATCAGACACTTCAGCTGGGTTCTCTAAGTGTGTATTGCTTTCCATCATTTCCTGCAACTTATCCATTCTATCCAAGATTTTCTGGTTGAATTTCTTTCGTATCGCCATTAAACCACTCCGGTATTTCTCGCTTGGTCCACTTCATTGCAAACCGTTTTTGTTTAGTTTCATAAAACATTCTATATGATTTTACTGGATCTTCTGGGAACATACATTCTGGATTTGACCCCATGGCCAAGCGAAATGGTGTTAACGGACCTTGCTTAATATTGCGAGGCAACTCCATTAAATACGGTATTAGTTCAGATGACTTATGGACTTTCCCATACCTGTATGTATATTCATCGCATAATGCAACAAAATGCACAAGGTGCCAACCATAGTTAGTAGTTGATTCCATTGTCCATTGTGTGCATGGATGACCTACATGCACGGCTGAATATAGAGCATCTTCTCTTTTACCAGCTAAGCACCAGTATTTAACATTTGTTTTACCAGATTTTGACGGTCGTCTAATTTCCACGCCATCAAGCATACGGTGAGCGGTAGAAAGCATCTGACCGGATTCTACAATCATTTTCACGACATGTTTATCGCATTGAAGCCTGGCAGCTGCGTCTGGATCTGTGTCTAAAATAAATAAATTCATAATGTATATTATACCACGTTTTAACCTTTAAGTAAACCAGGAAATGCTTCTTCGACAATAGGTTTTGTTAAACCAGCTGGTGTTTTTTTATTGATCATATCAACAACTAATGCAGCATCGCCAGGATCAACTCCTTCTAGAATACCAAAAAGTATACTTTCACGTTTATAAGGCGGTAAGTCATCACCTTGAAAGCCTTTACGTAAATACGCAAATTTAGTATTTTCGCGTTGCAAATTTGCCGGAGCGTTCTGAGGCTCACACGCAGTATACGGAGGATCCCCACCTGGAAGATTCCATACTACTGTAGGATCCATGGACCCACGAATGATATCTTTTAGCCCCCATGTTTCATTTTGTTTTAAGACCTTAATTTTGTCTTTTTTAGTTTTTTGTTTATTAACTTCTGTTAAAACTTCATGTATCAATTTAGACATTTATAAATTCCTCTACGCATTCAATCAACATTTTGCATCTATTATTTATTAGGTACGGAAGGACCTTCTTTTTATTTTCGAACTGGTCTTGTGATATATAACTATCAAGAATTTGTGTTTGCAAGTGCTTAGGTGTTCGCGATAAGTCAATTAACATTTCATTACGTTGAAAGTTTCTCCACCAGGTTTGCTTCGAAGGATCGGCCTCTTCCAGTGCACTAAACATTGTATCAATTTTCTTTTTAGTAACCGGAGTCTGACGTAATCCTTCGATAAATACATTATCATCAGATAGAACATTAGGAACTCCATCACTTGCATCTCCTCTTAAAATATGTTCAGTAAGCTTAACTCTTGCATGATCTTCTTTAATGAATTTTTTAGTAAGTGGTGAAAACTGTGCAACATGACTATACTTTTGTAATTGCACAAAATCCTTATCAGCTGACACAATCATGACAGGTTCGAAATTGCCAAACTCATTAGTATTCTCAACAAGTACACCAATAACGTCGTCTGCTTCACAACCTTCTATGTGTACTAATTTATACGGGAAATTATCACGGATTTCTTCACGCACCATATTAAGGATACGGAAAGCTTCAGGCCAATCAAACGTAGATTCATCACGTCCTTTACGTCGATTTGCCTTATATTGTGGGAATGCACTACGACGCCAGTTATTGGGGCCGTCAGCTGCAATAACCACCTCACCGTATTGTTTATGGAATTTAGATCGGTACATTCGAATAGTATTAAGAATCATATGTCGAATCATGTTTTCATCCAAATGCTTTTGGACAATGATAGATCCTAATGCAATTCCATTAAAGTCAATAATAATCATGGGTATACCTTCTTCCCGCTAAACAACTCTACTATTATACACCGTTTATCAAGATATGTACACAACTATTTTAAATGTTTTGCATGAATTTTACAACCAATAAAAGCATTGTAATAATCATCAGATAGTAGGACATCATATTCGAATTGAAGTTTGGCTTCATAATAAGAGCATTCGCCCTTGGACTTACAGAGCCTTAGGATTTCTCGTAAGAAATCTTCTGGTCCCTTTGATTCAACCAATTGCTTGAGTGTATCATTAGAACCAAAATATTCTCGCCAGTCGGATTCAACACGAGTTTTAACCCGTCTCTTTCTAGTTTTATTAATAGGTAGGATTTTTGGCTTCCAGAAGAACTTCTTGCCAATGTATTTTTTTCCAGTTGATTTTTCCGTTATGCAATAAACAAACCCCTGATATTCATCAGGGGTATCTTGGAAAGCTTTATTTTCGTAAATCCACATGCATTTATATATCATCCTTTTCGGATATGTCCTCTGGTTCCGCACGTCGCCCACAAGACGGACAAAACTCGACCACAACATATTCCTCAATGACAACATGAGTTTCCATATCACATTCTTCACACAATATACGATACTGCTTCATGCGACATTTTCCCAGCCCCAATCGCCTTCCATTCCGGCTACAGAATATTCGGTCACTCGCTTCTCAAAGAAGTTATCGTGTGATGCGCCATTTAATATCCAATCAAGCCACGGAAGCGGATTATTTTTTTGTTTGAACTTTGTTTTCATTCCTAATTGAAGCAAACGCCTATCAGCAATGTGTCTGATATACTGCTTAACATCTTCTTTAGTTAGTCCTTGAACCTCATGGCCATTATATGCCAACTCAATAAATCTATCTTCTAGTCTAACCGCATTCTTTGCCATTTCATAGATTTTAGATTTAAGCTCATCATTTACAATACGTGGATGCTCTACACAAAATTCACGAAATAACTTTGCATTCCCTTGCACGTGCAATGTTTCATCACGGATAGACCATTCAACAATAGTACCCATACCTTTCATTTTACCGAAACGTTGGAAGTTGAGCAGCATAACAAATGATGAGAATAGACTCATGCCTTCATTAAATACAGATTGTGCTAAAGCAAGAGCAAGGCCAGAATGAGTACTAGTATCACCATTTGACATGAAATCAATCTTATCGGCCATTTCTTTATATTCAAGAAAGGCATGGAATTCTTCATCTGGTAAACCAAGCGTGTCATTCAGCAATGCATACGCGCGCTGGTGCACACCCTCACGCGAAGCAAAGGATGCTAACATATTACGCACTTCGTTGTTTTTAAATTTAGGGATTAAAAGCTCATGATAGTTTTCCCCAACCTGAACATCAGATTGTGTGAATAATCTTAGAACTTGTGTAATAAATTCTTTTTCAGACGCATCAAGTTTAGTTCTCCAATCCTGGATATCTTCTGATAATTCTGCTTCATCTTCGATCCAGTGGATCTCCTCATGCTTTTTAGTTAAATCTACAGCCCAAGGGAATTCGAATGGCTTATACGCCTTTGAAATATTAAGTAGTGACATGTATTTCCTCTTTCATTTTTTCTTTTGTTAAATAAACCATTAACCTTCGCATGCTCTGCATTCTTCGGTATCTAATTCAATTGGCTTATTGAAGTGTTCCATCATTTCGTCATAACTACCAATATACTGACCTTCAATATAAATTTGTGGGACAGTCTTAACTTTACGGCCGGTAACTTCGGCAGCTGTTTTACTAATTTCTTCTAAATCTATTTTTTCAAAGGGAATATTACGTAGCTTTAATTCTTCCATTGCCATTGCGCAAAATGGGCAGGCCTTCTTAGAATAAACTAAAGTCCGCATATCATTTCCTAATGCTACACGTTCTACCTTTTCTGAGACGTTCTCAGCCCGATTTTTCGCTTCAGTTCGGAGATAATATAAGCCTTTAAGCTTTTCTTTCCATGCTTTGATATGGACCTTATTAACATAAGATTTGCTCGAACCCGATGGAAAGAATAAGTTAACTGATTGTCCTTGACATATATGCGGTTGGCGATCTGCAGCGTGTTGAACAACCCAGTTTTGGTCGAGCTCTTGAGCTGTTTTGAAGATAGCCTTTTCACCTTCAGTGAGTTCAGGTAAATGTTGTACCGAACCCTTGTTAGTAATGATTGATGTCCAGGTAGCTTCATTATTTATACCGTGTAAGTCAAGAATTGGATCCAAATATTTATTTTTTACCAGATGCGACCCTGCACGAGTTCGATGGGTGTACGCATTTGCTTTGAGTGGCTCGATTGATGGACTTGTCCCAAGAATAAGTCCAGAAGAAGCGTTGGGTGCGATAGCAAGTAGATGAGCGAAACGTAAGCCTGTACCAAGTCCATCTGGGTATTCTCCTCTTTCTAAGGCTAGCTTTTCAGATTGAGCAACAGCCTTTGTTTTAATACGACTAAAAACAACCTTATTAATCTCTTGAGCCTTTTCAGACTCCCAGGCGACGCCATGCTTATGGAGTAATGAGTGGAAGCCCATGGCTCCGAGACCAATCGATCTTTCTCTTTCTGCACTCCAACGCGCACGTCTAATTTCATCAGGTGCATTCTCAATAAAATATTCAAGTACATTGTCCAGCATAGTGACGAGATCTTCGATAATACTGGTATTTTTCCAGTCATCATAATATTCGAGGTTGAGACTCGATAAGCAACACACCGCAGTCCGTTCAGGACCGGTAGGTAAATGTATTTCATTACATAAATTTGAACCATGAATTTTCAATCCTATATCTTTTAGCGACTGAGGCAGATGCCTATTTGCTTCATCAATAAAATTAAGATATGGCTCACCTGTCCGGAAACGAACTTCAATAATACGTTCCCATAATTTACGAGCATTGACAGTCTCTGCAGCCTTATCCGTACCAGGATCAATAAGATCCCAATCATTATTATATATCACTGCTTCCATAAAAGCATCTGAAATATTAATTGCATTATGCAAATTTAAAGCTTTACGTTGAACATCCCCGGTTGGAATTCTCATATTTAAGAATTCTATAATGTCCGGATGTGATATATCCATATATGCAGCATAGGAACCTTTACGAGTTCTTCCTTGGCGATACGCAATCATATCTGCATCAACGGTATGTAAAAAGGGCATTGGTCCTGGAGCTTTATCCGAAACAGTACGTACGTCAGACCAATGTCCTCCTACGCCCCCGCCCAATACTGATAACCAACGTAGCTCAGCACTATGATCAATAAGTCCATTAAGAGTATCAGGAACGTAAGTAAGGAAACACGAAATGGGTAATCCTTTATCGTTGGCAGCTCCGTTAGGAGCGTTTGATAAGACAGGACTAGCAAACATAAACCACTTATTACTAACATAATCGTATAAGCGTGCAGCAAGGTCATTATCCATTTCTCCTTTGTATTTTGACCACGCAGTTGCTGCTCGGGCATAAGCTTCTTGAGCCGAAGTTTCGCTACCTCGCATATAGAAATCTTTGAGCATACCTATAGCATAGTCAGTTAATAGGTCATCTCGTGTTTTATCAATTTTCAAAGTCATAAATGTTTGCCTCGTGTAATCTGCTATTATACACTAGTTTGTGGTAAAAGTATACTATTATTTTTTAATATTTGGTGGGCTAACTGCTTCTTCATAATATAGTATAATCTCAGTTTGCTGGTTTATATATCTTCTGAGTTCAGCTATGTTTAAAGCTAAATTTTCGTAATCTTGCATAGATAAAGCAACGAATGCTACTTCTCCATGAATTTCAGAAAATTCTTTTATAAATTCATCAAGGTTTTCTTTATTGACGACATAGACCTTTGTGTCAATCAGTTGTACTGGTTTCGGCCTTTGGACTGTCGGTACTATTGTTCTCTCGACCTTGGTTACTACCTTGATCTCTGGTTCCGGCTTGCTCACGAGGCTGCAGCCACTCAGGAAGCTCACTATTAGGAGTACCACCAGTATCGGAAGTAATCGCACGCCATAACTTTGCTGTTGCACCATTCATTTTACCTTCTAGTTTCGCTGCATCTTTCAATGCATCCTGTACTAAATCCATTTGCCTTAGTTTATTTCTAAGATCATCGCCATATTTTTCAGCTTTCTGTAGATCATTAGAAAGTTTATTCATTAATTCTTGGTTGCGTTCCATTGCCTCTCGGAGGGTGTCAATGCTTTGTTCAGCCGTCTCAACAGCAATTTCTAGTTTGGCATTATTTTCTCTAAGAGTAGCAATACGTTGTTGAGTATCTTTATAGTACCAAACAGCCCCGTAACCAACGGAGCCCAACAAGGCCAATACAATGAGGAGAGCATAAATTTTGATCATTATCTATCTTCGACGTATTTTCTAAATCGTTTCAATAGGACAGGGATTTGATCTTTCTTACGACGGCGATCAGTAACATTCGTCACTTTCAGGCGAGGGCCCATTGCGGTATCGGCCGGGTTTGGAATTGAAGCTGTAGATGTTGCAGGTGCTTCTTCAGTTTGTGCTGAACGAATGGCATCAGGAGTGGGTGCACCCTTGTCCCCTTTCTTTCTCATTTTTTCTCCACGTCTTCTTTTCGAGTGGATGTTAGCCCAAAGGCCTTGTGATTTTTCGTTCATTTATAAATCTCGTTAGTAGTTACGTATACTTTATGGCGAGTGCGGGTGTGTTCTGCCACGTATATATCTATACCAAATATATTTCCTATCGGATAAGAATCCTCGTAAATTCTAATTTGGTCTTTAGCAAATGCTAATTCTTCGAACGTTTTATTTAAAATCTTATCTTCTCTTAATCGATACACACCTGGAGACAGTTGCTTATTGCTAAGTACAAACCACTCACTAGATTCTAACATTATATCTAGTGTATCAACACCAAATTCATCTAGGATTTTTTCAAGTTGTTTATCAGAAAGATTATGATTTTCTTTAATCAGAAAGAGTGCTGCAGCAAGACTTCCAAGCTTTGATCCTCCACCTGGAATTTTAGAGAGCAAGCGCTTAACATTAGCAGTAAGACGAATGAATGGAGTATATGCCGACTTTTTTTCATCGTTATCTAATAGCTCGTTTTTATTTCTTTTGCCATCTTCATCGATAATATTAAGTTTATATGCATCCCAGCTTTTCCAATCTAAAACTAACATGCGTAGAAACCTAAATGTAAATGCGAGGTCGGCAGCTCTTTTAACTATTCCCATTAATCTTTCTCAATCTTTCTACCACAATTTTATCCATTTCTATTTCAATATACTGCTCATTAGTAATATAATTTAGAAATATTAGAAATGGTTTTATAACAGGCCAATGTCTTTTATCTAATTTCAAATTTAACATATTAAGACCTGCTTCTATGCCAAATGAATTAAATACTACGATTAGATGATTTAATATTAACCTTTCGGCTAAATCATTTTGATCTAAATGACGATTGACGAGTCTTTTAATATATTTAAATCTTTTCAGATCTTCATAAAACTCGTCAATGTCACCAAAGGTCGGATTATTGTAATGTTTAGCAGCATAAAGAAACAAATTAGCTTCATTTAATTCTTCAATTATAAGCATTCTATACCCTTAAATTTATAAGAGTATTTATTACTCTTTTATTTGTTCTCTTTCATTGATTGATATGCAGCTGCAATAGAATGTACGGTTTTCTTAGAACGGGCCCAAGCGCCGTCAAAGCTTGTCTCTTTTACGACAGGATCACCTTTACCAGACTTAGTAACATCTGCTACAGGCTTAACAACCTTTGAGTCGCCTTTAGTATTGTTTTTATCTGTTGGATTTGCACCCGCAGCTTTAGTCACACGACCTGCTTCTGACGCATCATCATGAGACTGCTTTTCTAAATCAATGGTCACAGTGTTTCCATCAATATCGGCTTTCATTTTTCTAGCGCCGGCACCTTTTAAATTATTATCCATTGGTTCAGCTTCTGCTGCACTTTTATAGTGATCATTATTGCGTTCTACTACAGAAAGCAACTTATCTCTGATTGACATATCAGTAGACTCCTTTTTAATGACTTCTTTATCCATTGGTACCATACGAGTTTTAGTTTTACCGTCGGGCCCAACATAATCTTCTGGCTTTTTATCCGCGCTATTTAATGATTCTTTCTGCTCTGCCCGGTCACCATTACTAGCTTTTGGGTTCATAATGGCAGTTTCGCCACTAGTACTCTCAGGATCATCTTTACCAGATTTCTTCATTGCCTTTTTAATAGACTTACGACGGTTGTGCAAATATTTATCTGACTTATCAACATCGCCATCATTATCAATATCAGCATCTGCTTGACCGACCGGATCCATATTTGTTTCCGCTTGCTTTCTATTTGCAACTTGCACCTTTTCTAAGACGTCTGAGTAAGACTTGGCCAAGTCCTGGATGTCTTTAATATTCATGAAAATACTCCTAATTGTGTTATGATCGACCCTATAACGGCCACAGTTACTACCCAAAATAATTTATTAATTACGCAAATCGTTCTATGATTGATATCTACAGTACGTTGAATTTCATCTAATTTCTCAGAATGTTTATTCATACGTTCGTGTGTATTTTTATGATCATCTTGCAGACTTGAAATTTTCTCTTCAGCTCTGGCCATAGCTATCATGGCTTCTGTTAGATGATCTAGTTTTTCTTCAATTCTGTTTAATCTATCTGTTGTATCTGCCACTACCATGCCTTACACGACCAATACCGCGCCTTATCTTTTGGTCCAGGTGTTTCGCATTTATGCCGCGCCCTAAACGATTTTCGGTTAGCCGGAATGTGTTTCTTAATAGCTACACCTTTCTGGCCAAAATTAACTTTCTTTGCTTTCCCATCACCATCAGGGTCAACATATACTTTTGATTTAGCCACATCACCAGGCATAGGTTTATTTAATTTAACCGTTCTCCCCTGGTATTCTGCTTCATCTACAGTACTTTGACCAGGAGTCATTTTTTGTGCATGCTTTCTAGAGGCATCAGTGCCCCATTCATACTTATATTCTTCAGCAAAATCTTTAAACTTTTTCACTTTGTTTTAATCCAAGCAAAAGGTTTAGTTTTAGGTGGCTCTACAGAAACAGGCTTTCTTTCAAACTTTTTAGGTTCATATTTTTTCCGTGTTTCTGAATCCATTTTACTCTTATAAAACTCGTCATTCTTACCAACACCATGCTTTTTCAGAGCTCTATCCATTCTGATCTGTGCAGTTGATTCGTTTTTAATATAGTCACTAAACTTTTTCATACATGGTTCCATAAGCATGAGTGTATTTATACGCTTTACATACTTGATAATTCATATGTACTTTTAATCTTCTGTCTGAGATGTTCGACCTTGTTCACCGGCAGGGACTGTAAAGCCAGTTACATATTTACAGGTTCCGGCAAGTATTTGCACACCCTCTATATTTCCAGCAAATGGATAGGCCGATGCATCACCAAGACCACCAGATCCTATGTTAAGCGGATTACCGGCTTCATCATTCGCAAATAGATCAGTTGTAAAAGATGCAGAAGTTCCCGTAATAACACCATCCACAAAAATCCGCAGGTTGTTACTTGCATCGCGTGTTACGGCGATATGATGCCATGTGCTTCCCGTAAGCGCCGCTCCTGTTGATAGTACAGACGAGCTTCCTTGATAAAAGGTAAGCCCTGCCGTTGTCGCTGTTTTATAGATCCGCCAGCCGCCTGTACCACCATAATCTCGCGTAAGAATGCTTTGCCATGTCCCAGCTGCGGATGTTGAATACATCCAAAACTCAATTGTAAACTCATACTTCCCTAATGCGGGAGCGCCTCTGACCTCATAAAGTTTATCGTCACCGGTTGCGCCACAATCCATTGACGATGCCGCATATTTTTTAATTGACGTATTTGTGAGTGGCGCGCCCGCTGCGGCTTGAGTAGGCGCGTAAAATGTTGTAGTACTTGTTTTATCAAATG
>Ga0114995_10000432_pt1 | contig 28809 bp, 22 predicted proteins | sample ArcticOcean_MG_C_11_FD_87038 | JGI IMG/M metagenome (GOLD analysis project Ga0114995, IMG submission 87038) | Marine microbial communities from western Arctic Ocean - ArcticOcean_MG_CB2_154 | ecosystem: Environmental > Aquatic > Marine > Oceanic | place: Arctic Ocean: Canada Basin | collected... | reverse complement strand
ATGAGCCCAAACTAATGTCTCAATCAATTCTTGCCAATAACCACGCCAAGAAATTAGGAACATGAAACCTGTTGCCCAAATTAGGTGACCGAAAAGGAACATCCAAGCCCAAACAGCTTGTGCATTCATACCGAATGCATTATAACCGTTAATAAGTGGTGATGAGTTTAACCATAGGTAATCACGTAACCAACCCATAATGTAAGTTGATGATTCGTTGAAAGCTGCAGCATTACCACCCCAAATTGTCATATGCTTCCAATGCCAGTAGAATGTAACCCAAGCAATTGTGTTTAACATCCAGAACATAGCTAAGTAGAAAGCATCCCAAGCAGAAATATCACAAGTACCACCTCGACCAGGACCATCACAAGGGAAACTGTACCCGAAGTCTTTTTTATCTGGCATTAACTTCGAACCACGTGCATCTAATGCTCCTTTAACAAGAATTAAAGTTGTTGTGTGAAGACCTAGAGCAATTGCATGGTGAATTAAAAAGTCACCAGGACCAATAGTTAAGAATAAAGAGTTTTTACCGGAGTTAATAGCTTCAATCCAACCAGGTAGCCAAATTTTACTACTTGCTACACTTGCAGCACTTGTTGATGAAGAAAGTAGAACATCAAATCCATAAACTGCTTTACCCGATGCTGCCTGAATAAATTGAGCAAACACAGGTTCAAATAGAATCTGTTTTTCAGGCGTACCAAAGGCAACACAAACATCATTATGAATATAAAGACCAAGTGTGTGGAAACCAAGGAATAAAGAAACCCAACTTAAATGTGAAATAATTGCTTCCTTGTGTTGAAGCATTCTTGCAAGTACGTTGTCTTTGTTAACCTCGGGATCATAATCTCTTACAAAGAAAATAGCTCCGTGAGCAAAGGCACCAACCATTAAGAAACCGGCAATATACTGATGGTGTGTATAAAGAGCAGCTTGTGTAACGTAATCTTTAGCCATAAAAGCATAAGAAGGAAGCGCGTACATGTGCTGTGCAACTAGAGAAGTTGTAACACCTAAACAAGCTAAAGCTAACCCTAACTGCATGTGTAAACTATCCGTAATTGTCTCAAATAGACCACGGTGACCAGCTCCTAGACGTCCTCTAGGTGGTACGTGAGCATCTAAAATTTCTTTCATGCTGTGTCCAATACCCCAGTTTGTACGATACATGTGACCAGCAAAGATAAATACAATTGCAATTGCAAGATGATGGTGAGCAATATCTGTTAGCCACATCGATTGCGTCTGTGGGTGGAACCCACCAAGGAACGTTAGAATTGCAGTACCTGCACCTTCTGTTGTACCAAAAATATGTTTTGCTGTGTCTGGATTCTCTGCATAAACACCCCAATTACCCGTAAAGAATGGTGTTAAACCTTCTGGGTGTGGTAATGTGCTAGTGAAATTATCCCAACGGATATGTTGTCCACGTGATTCAGGAATCGCTACATGAATTAAATGTCCTGACCAAGCAAGCGAACTCACACCAAAAAGACCTGATAAGTGGTGATTTAGTCTCGATTCGTTATTTTTGAACCAAGCTAATCCTGGTCGGAATTTTGGTTGTAAGTGTAACCAACCTGCAAATAGAAGTGTTGTTGCTAAAACAAGTAACCCTAGTGCTCCAAAATATAAATCAGTGTTCGAACGCATACCAATTGTGTACCACCAGTGGTAAACACCAGAAGTCGCAATGTTTACTGGGTATGAAACGCCCCCACGAGTAAACGCTTTAATTGCAGATTGGCCAAAGTGTGGATCCCAAATAGCATGTGCAATTGGTTTTACTTTTAATGGGTTTAAAACCCATTGTTGGAAGTTACCTTGCCATGCTACGTGAAAGAGATTACCCGATGTCCATAAAAAGATTATCGCCAAGTGACCAAAATGTGAAGCAAAAATCTTTTGATAAAGACTTTCTTCCGTCATTTCGTCATGGCTTTCAAGATCGTGAGCAGTTGCGATACCGTACCAGATTCTTCTAGTTGCAGGATCTTGTGCAAGTGCTTGACTAAATTTAGGAAATTTAGTAGCCATAAATTTTTATTTATTTATTTTAATTAACCCACTGAAATAATTCTTGCTAAGAAGAAAGACCAAGTTGTACCAATACCACCTAGAAGGTAGTGAGCTAAACCAACAGCACGTCCTTGTGTAATACTAAGTGCACGCGGTTGAATAGTAGGTGCTAATTTAAGCTTGTTATGAGCCCAAACGATAGATTCAATAAGCTCTTGCCAATAACCACGTCCACTGAATAAGAACATTAAACTAAATGCCCAGATAAAGTGTGCGCCTAAGAAAATAAGACCATATGCTGAAACAGCAGAACCATACGATTGAATTACTTGTGAAGCTTGTGACCATAGGAAATCACGAAGCCAACCATTAATTGTAAGAGCACTGTTAGCAAAGTTACCTCCAGTAACGTGTGAAATTTTACCTGCGCTTGAAATAGTACCCCAAACATCAGACTGCATTTTCCAACTAAAGTGGAAGATTACAACAGAGATACAGTTGTACATCCAGAAAAGACCTAAAAATACGTGATCCCAAGCAGAAACTTGACAAGTACCACCACGACCAGGACCATCACAAGGGAAACGGAAACCTAAGTTAGCCTTATCTGGGATTAAACGAGAACTACGTGCAAATAGAGTACCCTTAAGTAGGATTAATACTGTTACATGAATAGTAAAAGCGTGAATATGGTGAACCATAAAATCAGCTGTACCTAATGAAATTGGCATCATAGCAATTTTTCCATTTACAGCAACAACGTCTCCACCAAAGGCATAGCTTGATGTTGCTAAAGCATTAGGCGCAGTGTTTCCAGGAGCTAGTGTATGAATTGATTGAATCCATTTAGCAAAAATTGGTTGCAGTTGGATTGCTTTATCCGAGAACATATCTTGTGGTCTTCCTAATGCACGCATTGTGTCATTATGAATGTATAAACCAAAACTGTGTGTTCCTAGGAAAATACAAACCCAGTTTAAGTGTGAGATAATTGCATCACGATGACGTAACACTCGGTCTAAAAGGTTATTGTACGATTGAACTGGACTGTAATCACGAACCATAAAAATAGAAGCGTGTGCACCAGCTCCAACTACACAAAATCCACCAATCCACATGTGATGTGTAAATAATGATAATTGTGTCGGGTAATCGATACCGATATACGGATATGGAGGCATCGCGTACATGTGGTGAGCTACAATAATACTAAGTGATCCCATCATAGCTAAGTTAATAGCTAGCTGAGCATGCCACGAAGTAGTCAAAATCTCGTAAAGACCTTTGTGCCCTTCACCAGTTAGTGGACCTTTATGTGCTTCTAGAATCTCTTTCATACTGTGACCGATACCCCAGTTTGTGCGGTACATGTGACCAGCAAAGATAAATAGAACAGCAAGTGCTAAATGGTGATGCGCCGTATCACTTAACCAAAGACTTCCTGTAATCGGGTTTAAACCACCTTTAAAAGTTAAAAAGTCTGAATATTCACTCCAGTTAAGAGTGAAAAAAGGTAATAAACCTTTCTTAAAACTTGGGTAAAGTTGACCCATTAGTTCCTGATTGAAAAGAAGTTCGTGTGGTAAAGGAATTTCTTGTGGGGCTACACCTGCATCAAGAAGTTTGTTTACTGGTAAACTAATGTGAATCTGGTGCCCTGACCATGATAAACAACCTAGGCCTAACAGACCAGCTAAATGGTGATTCATCATAGATTCTACATTTTGAAACCACTCTAATTTTGGTGCTGCTTTATGGTAGTGGAACCAACCAGCAAAAACAAGAGCTGCTGATAACAATAAGCCACCGATAGCAGTCCAATAAAGTTCTGTCTCGTTTGTAATACCTGCTGCACGCCAAAGTTGGAAGAAACCAGATGTGATTTGAACTCCAGAGAATCCACCACCAACATCACCATTTAGGATTTCTTGTCCTACAATAGGCCAAACTACTTGAGCACTTGGTTTAATTGTCGTTGGACTACTTAACCAAGCTGAATAGTTTGAAAAACGTGCACCGTGGAAATACATTCCACTGATCCATAATACAATAATTGCTAGCTGACCAAAGTGGGCGCTAAAAATCTTTCGTGAAATATCTTCTAATGAATTAGTCTGACTATCAAAGTCGTGAGCATCCGCGTGTAAGTTCCAAATCCAAGTTGTTGTTTTTGGTCCTTTAGCTAATGTACGTGAGAAGTGTCCTGGTTGAGCCCATTTTTCAAAGGACGTAGCAACAGGATTTGTATCCACTACAACTTTAACTTTCGTCGCCTCTAATTCTTTCGAGCTAATTTTCATTTTTACTCTCCTTTTATGAGACTTACAAATACGAAATCTTTAAATAGTTTTTAAATATAAACAGAATCTAGAGTAATAATTAAAATAACAAACCTTAAAACTAGACTTTAAAAGACTATAAATCTTCCTACTTATTTATTTTACTGCAAATAAAATAACTTTGTAGATTTTATTTAAATTAAAACTATAAATTCGGAATATTTTATAAAATAACTTTTGGTTAGAAAATCCATGAAAATTTATTATGGTTCTAAAAACTAACAGTTTGTCCCCAACACACTCAAAACGGAATTATCCAGTAAATTAGAACGTGAGTGTCACATAGCTTACTTTGTATAAAGTAATGGTAGTAAAAAATGGATTCAGGAGTAAGACCCTTATTGTGAAAAATTAACGAATCTATTACGTTGTAATAATTTATTTTGCAATGTTTAAAGTATGGATTTAGGTTATATGAATGGAAAATTTGATTGGTAAAATACAAAATATTTATAGAAAAAAATCGAATTAGTAGACGGAAGTACGAAACTTCATCCTAAAATTTATTTTGGCACCCGCTTGTTTTTTAACTTTTCGAAATGAAGTGATTATGGTCAAGAAAATTTTAAAACTAAAAACATCTTTTCTTTTTCTTATTTATAATAAGAAAAAGAAAAGATGTCTTTAATCTGGGAATGACTTTAGAAAAAGTTATTACATTGTTTTTGCACCTGCAATTGCTGTTTTTAGTAATTCTTCACTTTCAGGAGAAATTTTCTGTTCACTCTTAATAGTTGTAAGAAGTGTTGGAACTGAACTCTTCATGTAAGCACGTAGCTTAAGAAGAAATGCTTTAACTTCGTCTACTGGAACATCATCAAGATATCCATTAATACCCGTGTAAATAACAGTAACTTGCTCTTCTACAGGAATTGGCGAGTTTTGCGCTTGCTTTAACATTTCACGTAATCTTTGACCACGAGCTAGTTCATTTTGTGTAGCTTGATCTAGATCTGACGCAAATTGTGAGAAAGCTTCTAATTCAGCAAATTGTGCTAATTCAAGCTTAAGCTTACCAGCTACTTGCTTCATTGCTTTAATTTGAGCCGCAGAACCTACTCGTGATACTGAGATACCTACGTTAATTGCTGGACGGATCCCAGCGTTAAATAGATCACCCGAAAGGAAAATTTGTCCGTCCGTAATACTAATAACGTTTGTTGGGATGTATGCTGCTACATCACCCGCTTGCGTTTCAATAATCGGAAGAGCAGTCATACTTCCACCACCTAAGTCATCACTTAGTTTTGCTGCACGCTCTAATAAACGTGAGTGAAGATAGAATACATCACCTGGGTATGCTTCACGTCCTGGTGGACGACGAAGAAGTAGTGACATCTGACGGTATGCAGATGCTTGCTTTGTTAAATCATCGTAGATAACGAGTGTTGCTTTTCCATTGTACATAAAGTACTCAGCTAAAGCTGCACCCGTGTATGGAGCGATGTATTGTAACGTAGCAGGAGCATCTGCGTTTGCAGCAACTACAATTGTGTATTCACTAGCACCTTTTTCTTCTAGTGAAGTACATACTGTAGCTACTGAAGAAGCCTTTTGGCCAATTGCAACGTAAACACAAACAACACCTTCACCTTTTTGGTTTAGAATTGTATCAATTGCTACTGATGACTTACCTGTTTGACGGTCACCAATAATTAGTTCTCGTTGACCACGTCCAATTGGAATCATAGCGTCAATTGCGGTAATACCTGTTTGTACAGGCTCACAAACTGACTTACGAGTAATGATACCAGGAGCCATAGCTTCTACTAATCGATTCTCAGTACTCGGAATATCACCTTTACCATCAATTGGTCTAGCTAATGAATCCACTACACGACCTAAAAAGGCTTCACCAACAGGTACTTGAGCAATTTTACCTGTAGAGCGAACTGAGCTTCCCTCTAAGATATCTAAGCCACTACCCATTAATACAGCACCAACGTTATCATTCTCTAGGTTAAGTGCGATACCAATAGTCTTATCTTCAAACTCAAGAAGCTCACCAGCCATAACTTGCTCAAGTCCGTAAACTCGAGCAATACCGTCTCCAATTTGAAGAACTGTACCTACGTTATCGATTTGAACTTCTTGATCGTAGCTTTCAATTTGTTGACGAATGATGTTACTAATCTCGTCAGGTCTAATGTTGATCATATTTCCGTCTAGATTTCTTTTTAATTAAGGGGTCGTTTAAGTTCGAATGAAAAAAGTTAAGCTCCTAACAGAGTACTAATCTGCTTTAATTGGCCACGGATACTTGTGTCAATCATTTTTGAGCCAATTTCAATGGTAAAACCACCAATTAATTGTGGATCTACTTTTAGCGCAAGCTTAATCTGCTTAGCACCTGTAATTGCTTTTAATTTTTCTGCTATTTCTTTTTGTTGTTGAGCAGATAACTGAATAGATGACGTAATCTTAGCTATTTCGATTGATTCTTGCTTGTATGATAACTCAAGAAATTTTTGAGCAATGCTCTCAAGAACTTGAACACGATTACGATCAACAAGGAGTAATAAGAACTTTAATGTGTTACTACCGATTTGTTCGCCAAGAATATCTTTAACTACAGTTTTTTTCGCAGTTCGAGTAATTAAAGGATTTCCTAAGAATTTCTTTAAATCATTCGAATTTGCTAAGAATTGCGAAACGATATTAATATCGTTTGTTGTTTCTTTTAATGCGTCATTTGATACAGCTAAATCGAGAAGTGCCTCAGCATATGGCTCCGCAACTTTACTTAATACAATTGACATAATTTATTAATCAGCTAATTTAGAAATATTTTGATCAATGATTTTTTGTTGTAAACCAGAATTCAGTTTACCTTCTAATTGCGTTGTGATTCGCTGTAGGGCCAAAGTAACAACATAGTCAGAAATTTGTTTACGAACTCGAGCTTCGATAGTACCAATTTGAGATTTGGCAGCAGCAGTTAAGCGTTCGATTTCTGTTTTTCCATCCGTTAAGATTGTACTTTTTACTTGTTGAGCAGTAACAGTTGCATCCTTACCAATAGACTCGATAACCATTTGAGCTTGTGCTAATTGCGTTTCACTTTCAGTTAATCGTTCCACAGCTTCCTGGAGTCTTTCCTCGGATTCTTGAATTGCTCCAAGAATTTTTTCTTTACGTTCTGAAAGGCTATCCGTTAAAGCACCACCTAAAAGATAAAAGACTGCCCCACCTAAAATTATTAAGTTAATTAAGTTGGCTTCAAAAATATCTGTGTTTAAGGATACTCCGCCTTCAGCGATTTGCGTAGAGAAACTATTTAAAGTTTGACTTACTAGATTCATTTTTTGAAAGAGATTTTATAAGGACAACTAATATTAAAGAACGACTTCTTTACCTAATAGTTTCTCTTTGATAAGTTGGCTAATTTCATCAACTTGCGTTTCTAATTTTTGAATTGCAAGAGATTTTTGTGCCTCTAATTCTTTATTAGTTTGATCAATTAAACGCGCAGCATCAGTACGGGCTTGTCCAATTTCTGCAGCAACAGCATCTTTTGCTTCTTTTTCAGATTGTGCAATTACTGATTGTGCATCAACTCTAGCAGTCTTTAACTGCTCTTCATACTGCTTATAAAGATTGTCAGCCGTTAATAACTTTTCAGAAGCACTAGTTAGATTAGTGTTAATAAAAGTTTCACGATCATCTAAGACTTTTGCAACGGGCTTGTAAAATACAAATGTTAAAGCTACAGTTAGCAGGATAAACTGTATTGCCATTAACGGTAATGTTGCATTAAAATCAAAAAGTCCTCCAGCCCCTTCAGTCATAGCTAACAAATGTGTTGTTGGCATAAAAAGAGAATTCATTTTTATTTGCTATAAAGTAATATTTGTAGGCTTAGTTAAGGGTCAACTAAAACTGAGATTTTGAAAAGAGCGCTTAGTAATTATTACTAAGCGCATCATAAATTCAAAATAATTAGCCAACAAATGGGTTAGCAAATAGTAGACAAAGAGCAACTACTAGACCATAAATTGTTAGAGACTCCATGAACGCAAGAGAAAGAAGAAGAGTACCACGGATTTTTCCTTCTGCTTCTGGCTGACGAGCAAGACCTTCAACGGCTTGAGCCGCTGCAGTACCTTGACCAATACCAGGACCAATAGCAGCTAGACCAATAGCTAAACCTGCAGCAATAACTGAAGCACCTGAGATGATAGGATTCATAGGAGATTATTTAATTATTTAATTCAACGTATATGAAATGAACAAATTTCTTTGTAGTAACTAAACTACAGAATTGTACTTAGATTTCTAACTTATTGTAGATTATTCTACACATTCAGCAATATAAGCCGCTGAAAGAGTTGAAAATACTAAAGCCTGTACAGAACTAGCAAAAAGCCCTAGTGCCATTACAGGAAGAGGTACAAATAGCGGTACTAATAGACAAAGAACTGAAACAACGATCTCATCCGCAAGAATGTTACCGAATAAACGGAAACTTAGCGAAAGAGGTTTCGTGAAATCCTCTAGAATATTAATGGGTAAAAAGATTGGAGTTGGCGAAATGTAACGCGCAAAAAATCCTAAACCCTTTGCTTTAAAACCACCATAGAAATAACTAATGGAAGTTAGTAACGATAAAGCAACAGTAGTATTAATATCATTTGTTGGCGCCGCTAATTCACCAGATGGTAATTTAATAAGTTTCCAAGGTACTAGTGCACCTAACCAGTTTGCTACAAAGATAAATAGGAAAAGAGTTCCGATATAAGGAACCCAAGGACGATATTCGTGCTCTCCTAATTGGTCTTTAGCAATACCGGAAACATATTCGAAAACAGCCTCAACAAAGTTTTGTAAGCCAGTTGGTGCTTGTTGCATGTTTTGAGTACCAGCGATTGATATCCCTAGAATAATGGCAATAACTAGCCATGTAACTAATAATACCTGCCCATGTACTGCTAAACCTGCAAAGTTCCAAATTAAGTGTGTACCTACTTCAACTTCAGCTAACGAAAAAAACATAGACAAATATATAATTCGACGTGAATGTGAATAGTGCAAATTTTATGGTTTCCTAATAAATAATTATACCTAGTTAGCTGAACTGGGTACAAAAATTTCAAAAAATCTCGCTAGTTATTACAGAAAGTTTCACAAAATTAATTAAAACGTTGCTTGTCTTCCTAAAATAATAGCATCAGATAAAGTTGAGATTATTAGTTTAATCGAACGAACCGCATCATCATTTGCCGGAATTGGTATATCAACCATGTTTGGATCACAATTTGTATCTAGGATTGAAATTATTGTAATTCCTAGTTTTTGACATTCCGCAATTGCTGTACTTTCTCGTCTGGGATCTACAACGATTGCAATATCAGGAATTTGGGTCATCTCAGTTAAACCACCTAAATTTTGCTGTAATTTATCTTGTTCTCGTCGTAACATTGCAGCCTCTTTTTTTGGTAACTGATCAAGTTCACCATTCGCGTCGCGTTGATTTAATTCTTTAAGATAACTTACACGATTTTGAACTGTTGACCAATTCGTTAAAATACCTCCTAACCAACGATTATTTACATAGTGTCCACCACATTTTTGAGCTTCTTCAGCAATAATTGCGGCAGCTTGTCTTTTTGTCCCAATAAAAAGGAAACTTTTTCCTTCTTTGGCTGCTTTTTGAACATAATTATACGCATGTGTTAATAATCGAGCTGTTTGTACAAGATCAATTACATGAATACCATTCTGTTCTGTATAAATATAGGGGAACATCTTTGGGTTCCATCTACTTGATTGGTGCCCAAAATGGACTCCTGCATCTAATAATTCTCCTAATGTAATTAATGTCATAAATTTTAATTCACCAAATTTGTGCTAAGTGCTAAGTAACTTTTTAAAACTATCGTTATATAAATCTTTTGTTAATTTTACAAAAGAAATTTTTAGATCTTACGTGAGTAATACTCGATTACAAATAGCTCATTTAATTTTAGAGCAATCCATTCACGATCAATAACGCCTAAAACTTTTGCTGACAATAATTTTTTGTCAAATTCTAAATTTTGTGGGATATTTGATAACGCCGGTAATTCTAAGTTTTTTGTAACTAATTGCTTTGATGCTGCCGAATCTTTAATACTGATAATATCACCAGGTTGACATTGGTAACTTGGTATTGAAACACATGAACCGTTTATTAAAAGATGTTTATGAGTTACAATTTGTCGCGCGGCGGCAATTGTTGATGCCATACCTAAACGAAAAATTATATTGTCAAGTCGCATTTCTAAAAGTTGCAGAAGAATATTTCCACTCGCACCTTTAATTTTTTTCGCTTGACGAACATAGTTCATTAACTGCTTTTCGCTTACACCGTAATTAAAGCGAAGTTTTTGCTTCTCTTCTAATCGAATTGCATATTGCGTCAATTTTTTTTGAGTTGCACCGTGTTGTCCTGGTCGTTTTGTCAATTTACTAGTTTTACTTGTTAATCCCGGAAGATCTCCTAAACGTCTAGTAATTCTTAATTTTGCCCCTCGATATCGAGCCATAAAAATATAACCTCCTTATTTATGTTCTTAATAACTTAAAGTACTATATAAAATCCTAAAAATCAAAAGTTGAACATGAATTTAATCTGTTCGTGATGTTAAAATGGCTTCTTTTACTTGACCCTGAGCAAAAGGTTTAACTAATAAACTTAAAGAAGGATCTTTTCCAACTTTCTTTAAGTTATCAAAACTATTAAACCCTGTCCCAGCAGGAATTAGTCGACCAATAATAACATTCTCTTTTAAACCATTTAACCAATCCTTTTTTCCTTCAATTGCAGCTTCGGTTAGAACCCGAGTTGTCTCTTGAAAACTTGCTGCAGAAATAAAACTATCACTATTCAACGAGGCTTTTGTTAACCCTAAAAGCATAGGCTTATATAAGGGTGGTTCCTCACCAACAGCAATTGCTGATTGCGTAATCATTTCAGCTTGTTTGATATCCAGTATTTCACCAGGTAATAAAGTTGTATCACCCCCAAAATAAACACGTACTTTCGATGTCATCTGTTTAACGATAACTTCTAAATGTTTGTCGGCAATTTGAACTCCTTGTGAACGATATGTTCGCTGTACTTCATTAACTAAAAAAAGTTGAAGGTATTTTAAACTTTTTTTACATGCTGTATGACTAGGGTATTTTAATTGATAATAGTTAAATAATGTTTCTAGTTTTTCATGTGAACTTATCGGGCCATCTGTTAATGGTTCTAAAAAATTAACAACTTTACCGTTACTGAAATTTGGTTTAGTTTGTGGTTCTATCTCAATACTAACTATTTCTCCCGTCGGTTTTGTTATATCTATTCGAGTATTCGTGAAAACGGCTTTACCTTCATGTGGCGCTAGGATGCAACCATTTTTAATTTTCCGTGCTTCTAAAATTTCTTCGACTTTGGGTAAACCTTGAACGATATCAACAGTTTTTAATTTATCGTAAACTAGTGTTGCCAAAAGATCTAATTTTTCAACTAAAGAATTTGTACCAACGTTTAAAACCGTACCTTCAGAAATTAAATACGGTCTACCAATCCTAACATAAATTAAATCGTTTTCGATTTTATATATTTGACCAGAATATTTAGATCGTTTTAAAGATGTTAAATAAGTACCAATTCGAACCAAATCCCCTTTTTTAACACAAAGCGTTTCTGTGCTAGGGTTATACTTACATCTTTTTATTGCCGTATCTTTAAGAACTAAAATATCGAAAACATTATTCTCCTTATTAGTAGCTACTAAAGTTCCACCAAATTGAGTCAAAATTTCTACTTTAGCAATGGCTGTATTCTTTATAGCATACTGATTATTCTGCATTAAAAACTTTAAAAATGTCGTATCCTCTGATTTAAGAATTTTAAAGTTTGTCTCATTAGTTTTAATTCGCTCGTAAAGATTTACTTTTAACTTAAATTCAAGAGGAGAGAAATCACTTGTTTCATGCGTTAATCGGCTGTATTCAAGTTGGGGCTGTAAAGTACCGTACTTATTTTTTATATCTAAAACCAAAAAGGTTTGTAATAAGTCCACTCCACCTTTATTACTTTTCACCCTTTCACCATCTTTATAGAATATTCGTTTAACTGTTATAAAAGAAATTCCCCTATAAGACTCATTTGGAAAAAATCGATGCTTAAGTAAAAACCCTTTATCTTGTGGTACTTGATATGTTGTGACTGGGCGTAAAATAATATAATCAATATCCTGAAAAGTCAAAACTTCTAAATAAGAAAGTTTTTGAACTAAAATATTTTTTTGATTGTTTATAACAACTCGTTTACCAGGCTCGATAAAACGGCTTGTGCGGTTAAAATCATTAGATTTTAACTCATTAATTTTATATAATTCACCAGGTTTTATAATAAGTTCAGACGTTACATCATTAAAGTGTGCAAAACCTGAAGTATTTGAAAAAATACCTGGTAATACTTCGGTACCCTGTTTTATAAAACTTCCTTCTTTGATTTTTAGAGTTTCGGATTTAATGAACGTTAATTGATGAGTTTCTTCCGGTACCCAATATAAAGAGCCTGTAAATAATTTTTTTGTAACTCTTTTCTTTTTATTAGTACTTTGAGTTTTAGAATAAAAAATAATACCGCCCGTTTTTGTTCGATAAGATTCTTCTGTTAAACTAGCAATCTTTTGCCCGTGCTTTAATAATTCTTTATTTTTAACACATAAATTAAATTCTTTTAATCCAGTTGAAGTAGTAAGGCTTAAGATATTTGATTTTTTAATAATCGCGTTTTCCAGTATCATGGACGAATTGATTACTTTTATTTCGCCATTATACGGTAAGCTGTCAAAATTAATTAACCCGGAATAATTGTTGTAAATTTTTTGGCTTGCTAATACTTCATTTGCTGTGAATTTTTGTCCAATTTTAACAGCTAAATTTGAAAATCCTTGTAATGGATAGCGCTCCCCTGCTAAAATCCAGAGTAAACCTGCACTTTTACTAACTTTTTTAATTGCGCCACCGCCATCAATATTTTCTTTAACCGTTATATTTTGTAAAAATACTTCGCCAGATACCTCTGTATAGATATTTTTACGGTCTTCTTCCAAAACTAAATTAGCATCTTTTTTTATTTCTGCAATAACTTGATTCTTGTAAACTTTTTGCATATTACTAACTAGTAATAAGGCGTCACTAGGGATAGCTAAGGAACATAAAGTTTTATTTGTAGTTTCAATAACTAACTCAATACCTTCCATTAATTGAAAACCTTTTTCCCCATGCAGCGTTCGAACCATACTTGCCTGTTTTTTTAACTGGTATTTTAATGTACCGGCAAATGGTGCACGAATTTGTTGTGTTAAATCACCAGAAAAAACACCGCCCGTATGAAAAGTACGCATTGTTAATTGCGTACCTGGTTCTCCAATTGACTGGGCGGCTAAAATACCAACCGCCTCACCTAAATCGACAAGTGTTGAATAAGATAAATGCCAACCGTAACAATTACGACAAACTGAGCGAAGAGACGCACACGTTAGAGGGGATCTTACTATTAAGTCCTCTACCTCAAAGTCATTAATTTTTTCAACTAAACTACTTCTTATCTCCGTATTACGTGGGTAAGTTTTGTTTTCTCTGGCATTAGTAAATGGTTTTGCTAAAAGACGACCAACAAGGCGTTCTTTAAATGATGATTCTGTTTTATATTTCTTGAAAAGATCGTGCAAAGATAAACCTTCGGTAGTTAAACAATCCTCTTCACGCACAATAATATCTTGAGCAACATCCACTAAGCGTCGTGTTAAATATCCAGAGTCCGCTGTCCGAAGAGCTGTATCTACAAGACCTTTTCTTGCACCGTAGGATGAAATAATATATTCAGTTACTTTTAAACCTTCACGAAAGTTACTTTTGATCGGTAAATCAATAATCTGTCCCTGGGGATCAGCCATAAGACCTCGCATTCCGACTAATTGTCGTACTTGAGAAATATTTCCTCGCGCGCCTGAGAAAGCCATTATATATAACGGGTTCAAAGGATCACTTTCACGAAAATAAGTTAGAACTTCGTCTTTTAAATAATTATTTGCATTATTCCAGATATCGATAACTTTCTGAAAACGCTCAACAGTAGTAATATTTCCATTACTATAATTTTGTTCTGTAAGTTCTACTTCATCAGTTGTAATACCAATTAAAGGTCGTTTTTGGAAAGGTACACGTAAATCTTCAACACTTAATGAGATGCCGGAAATAGTAGCATAATGAAAAGTTAAATTTTTAACCTTGTCTGAAATCATTGAAGATTTAATTACACCATAGTTATGAAACGCATGTTCCATTAAACCTTGCAATTTCTTTTTATTAACAACCTCATTAGTAAAAAGGAATTCTTTTTGTAAATTTTCGCTCATTACGGTTTTTTTTATTCAAAAGATTGGCTTAAAAGAATACGGCCTGGCGTTGTTCTTATATATTTCGTTAAAACATTACCTTCTAAATCAGTTTTAATTTGTAATTCACTTGATAAGTAAATACGTCTATCAGTAAATGTTTTTGCTTGCTCTAGCTCTGAAAGTAATGCTAATTCACTTTTATGAATAAAATTGTATCGAACCCAAACAAAAGTATGGAGTTTGAATAAGGCTTGCTGGTATGCAATTATTACGTCCTTAAAACTTGAAAAATATTGCTCTTTTTCGGTTTGTTGGGTTGGGTTATTTGCAGTTAAATAATAACAACCTAAGACCATATCTTGACTTGGTGTTAGAATAGGATCACCCGTTGCCGGAGATAAAAAGTTATTTGGAGCAAGCATTAACATGCGAGCTTCCGTTTGTGCTTCTAAACAAAGAGGGATATGGACAGCCATTTGATCACCATCAAAATCTGCATTAAAAGCAGGACACACTAATGGATGGAGTTTAATTGCTCGACCTTCTACTAATATAGGTTCAAAAGCTTGAATACCAAGCCTATGCAATGTAGGTGCACGGTTTAATAAAATCGGGTGGCCCGACATTACTTGACCGAGAATTTCCCAAGCTAAAGTTTCATTGTTATGGATAATTGTCTTTGCAGCCTTAATATTGTTTACTAATCCCTCGTATATTAATCGATGAATAACAAAAGGTTGGAATAATTCAATAGCCATTTCTCGAGGTAACCCACATTGGCTTAATTTTAGTTCAGGCCCAACAATAATTACGGAACGGCCTGAATAATCAACACGTTTACCCAATAAATTTTGTCGAAATCTACCTTGCTTACCTTCAATAATGTCTGATAATGATTTTAATGGACGATTGTTTAAACCAAAAACGGCTCTTCCACGCTTACCATTATCTATAAGTGCATCTACAGCTTCCTGCAACATCCGTTTTTCATTTCGAATAATTAATTCAGGAGCGAGAATTTCCTGTAAGCGGGCAAGACGATTATTACGATTTATTACTCTTCGGTATAAATCGTTAAGGTCAGAAGTAGCAAATCTTCCCCCATCTAATTGAACCATGGGTCTCAAATCTGGTGGTAAAACGGGAATATTATCTAAAGTCATCCAAGAAGGTTCGGAACCAGATGCAATAAATTGATCAATTATTCTTAAACGTTTTATTAACTTTTCACGTTCAGGATCTTTAGCTGATGGGATTGAAAGTCTTAACTCTTTTGATTCCGTAGTTAGATTTATATTTTTAAGAAGAGTCTTAATAGCTTCGGCACCAATAGCAATCTCAACATGATCGTTATCACTTTTAGTTGCTTCAAAAACTTGCCAATCTGTTTCTACAAGAAGTTGTTTTTGGTACAGCTCCCCAGTGTTACCAGGGTTTATTACAATATGGGAATTAAAATAAACAACTTGTTCTAACTCTTTTAGAGAAATATTTAAAATTAATGCAATTTTGCTCGGTCTCCCTTTGACATACCAAACATGAGTTACAGGTGAAGCAAGTTCTACAAATCCCATTCGATGGCGTCGAACATTTGATTCTATAACCTCAACACCACATCGTTCACATATAATCCCTTTATAACGGACCCTCTTATACTTACCACAGTGGCATTCCCAATCATTTACAGGGCCAAAAATCCTTTCACAAAATAAACCACCCATCTCGGGTTTTAATGTTCTATAATTTATGGTTTCGGGTTTTGTAACTTCACCAATACTTTGTCCATTCGGCAAAGTCCTTTCGCCCCATTTTCTAATTCTTGCAGGTGACGCTAAATTTATTTTTACATAATCAAACGATCTTTCTGTTTGTAACATATAAGTATTGTATTGAAAAGATTTACGATTAAATAAAGTGGATTAACTTGAACTTTAATTTAGAAGTTATGAAAGAATAAATTTTTATACAATTTTTTGGTAATTTACTCCAGAGAATTTAATCTTTTTACAGTCCCACGATCTACTAAACTGTCTGAGTTTCCTGTCTTTTCACTCATTAAGTTAATTTCATATTCTTTTAAACCTTGGTTTGGTTCAACATTTAATTTGTATGTTGCAACATCGAGGCATAAAGCCTGTAACTCGCGCATTAATACCTTAAACGATTCAGGCATCCCGGGACGAGGGATTGGAAGTCCTTTAACAATAGCATTTAAGGTCTCATTTCGACCTTTCATGTCGTCAGATTTAATAGTTAATAGCTCTTGTAACGTATATGCAGCTCCAAAAGCTTCCAGGGCCCAAACTTCCATTTCACCTAGACGTTGTCCACCTTGTTGTGCTCTACCTCCTAACGGCTGTTGTGTTACTAATGAATAAGGTCCTGTTGAACGAGCATGAATTTTATCATCAACTAAATGAATCAGTTTTAACATATAGGCTCGACCCACCGTTACAGGGTTATCAAAATTTTTACCTGTTCGCCCATCTCTTAGAATTATTTTACCAGGATGACCATTTGCAAAAATCCAATCCTTTTTTTCCGCGGCTTCTTTTAATTTTTTATTAACTAAAGCTCGTGATGCTTCGGCTCCATACATTTCATCAAAAGGTACAATTTTAAAACGAACATCTAAATTATCTGCAGCCAAGCCTAACAGACATTCAAAAAGTTGTCCTACATTCATTCGTGATGGTACTCCCAATGGGTTTAAAATCATATCAATCGGCATTCCATCGGGCATGAAAGGCATATCCTGACGTGGTAAAATTTTGGATATAATTCCTTTATTACCATGGCGACCTGCCATTTTATCACCAATTTGAATTCGACGGGTTTGAGCAATATAAACTTTTAAAATCTCTTCCGTTCCAGGTGGAAGATCATCACGCTTACTTCTAGAAAAAATTTTTACGTCAAGCACTCGACCCGAAGTACCATTCGGTACTTTTAAAGAGGTATTTCGAACATCACGTGACTTTTCGCCAAAAATAGCTCTTAAAAGCTTTCCTTCTGGAGGATAATCAGATTCACCCTTTGGAGTTAACTTACCCACCAGCGTATCACCCGATTCAACCCATGTACCAATCTTAATAATTCCATTCTTATCTAAATTCCTTATAGAATGTTCACTAGCGTTAGGTAAATCGCGGGTAACTTCTTCCATACCGAGTTTTGTTTGTCGAATATCGATTTCAAATTTTTCGATGTGAAGCGAGGTGTATAAATCTTGATATACTAAACGCTCACTTATAACAAAAGCGTCTTCATAGTTATAGCCTTCCCAGGGCATATAAGCAATTAAAATATTTTGACCTACTGATAATTCACCATTTTCAGTGGAAGCCCCGTCAGCAAGAATTTGCCCGATTATCACTTTTTCTTTTATAGCGATGATCGGTTTTTGGTTAATACAAGTATCTTGATTTGATCGTTGGTATTTAATTAAATTGTACGTAAAAATTGTATTGTTTTTATCAAAAACAATAATCTGCCCGTCAGTTATTCGAGTAACCTTTCCAGAATTAGAGCTTAGTAAGATCATGCCAGAATCTCGAGCGGTTTGACCCTCTAAACCAGTACCAACTAAAGGAGCCTCAGGATATAGCAGTGGAACCGATTGACGTTGCATATTGGAACCCATTAACGCTCGGTTAGCATCATCGTGCTCTAAAAATGGAATCAGAGCTGCTGCTAACGATACTACTTGAATTGGTGATATAGCAATGTACTCAACTTCTGTTGCAGCTACACTGACTAAATTTTGACGATAACGAACGGGTATCGTACTATCACGAATAAAACCATCGGAATCAATTTCCAAATCTCCCGCCGCTAAATTATAATTTTCTTCCGTTGTTGCATCTAAATAAACAGGAAAATTTCCATTTAAAACTTTACCGTTTAGAACTTTATAAAACGGGGTTTCTATAAAACCGTATGAGTTTACACGACCATAAGTAGAAAGTGAACCAATTAATCCCGCATTTGGTCCTTCTGGAGTTTCAATAGGACAAATTCGTCCGTACTGGCTAGGATGAATATCTCGAACAGCGAACCCAGCTCTATCTCTTGTTATGCCCCCAGGGCCTAGAACAGATAAGCGACGCTTATGTGTCAATTCAGCTAGTGGATTTGTTTGGTCCATAAATTGCGATAAGGGATTGGAACCAAAAAATTCACGAATCGAAGAAACTAACGGTTTTGGATTAATAAGGACATTAACCCGCAAATATTTTTGCTCACATATACTCATACGCTCTTGAGCAATTCGTTCAAGCCTGTTTATTCCTATTCGTATTTGGTTTTGTAAAAGCTCGCCCACAGATCTTACTCTTCGGTTACCCAAATGATCAATATCATCTTCTGTCGCTGGTGTAATACGAAAGTTGATTAATTCATTGACAATTGATAACACATCTTTGGAGGTTAAAATATGTACATTTTTTTCAATATTTAAGCCTAGGCGCTTATTAATTTTATAACGCCCAACATGCCCTAGATCATACCGTTTTGGATCGAAAAAGCGAGAGTATAAAATTTGTTGACCACCTTTAACAGTTGCAGGTTCACCCGGTCTTAACTTACTATAAACTTCTAAAAAAGTATCTTCTAACGATATTTTTTCATATTCTTTAAATGTTTTCGTGAAGTACTCAGGATGTTCTAATTGATTAAAAATCTCAAGGTCAGTTAAGCCAATAGCACGTAAAAATATGTAAGCAGATATTTTTTTTGCTTTATCAACTTTGACATAAATTAAATCATCTTTATCCATTTCAAACTTTACCCATGTACCACGATTGGAAATAAGGCTTGCTGTAAAAAAGCGAAAATTTTGTTTATCTGTTCCAGTTTTATAATAAACGCCTGGACTTCGAACAATCTGATTAATAATAATACGCTCGATTCCGTTGACTAAAAATGTACCTTCATTTGTCATCAAAGGAATATCACAGAGAAGTACTTCATTTTCAGAAGTGTCTTTTATGTTTGTCAGATAACTTAATTGAGCCAATGTATATATTTTTACACTGTAATTAGTATCACGTCGTTTAGCTTCGGCTAACGTGTATTTTGGTTGTCGTATTTTATAGTGCTTAGCCGATAAATTCAGCTCTAATACATCAAGATAGTCCCTTATGGCGGAAAGCTTTTCTAATTCTTCAAGGAAGCCAAATTCCAGGAACCAACAAAAACTTATACGTTGTGTTTCTAAGAGGTTGGGTAAAAGGTATTTGTAAATTTTTTTGTTTAAAGTAAACATATTGCGATACTTTATTTAGCTTTTCCAAATTTAAAAGGTATTGGTAATCATCTTGTATAAATATTAAAAGCGTGAACTTTTATTTTTAAATCTTATTAAAGTTTTAAACTTTGCATATAAATTGGGACAAAAAGAAAATTACAGATTTAAAGTGTGAAACATATACCCAACCCCCCTCGCAGTTAAAATAAAATCTGGATTTTTTGGGTCTTCCTCCAGTTTTGCTCGGAGTCTGTGTATATGAACATCCACTATTCGCGTATCTATGTCTCGCTCTGGTTTATAACCCCAAATATTATCTAATATCGCTGTTCTAGAAAGTTTATGTCCTGCATTTTGAACAAGTAATTGTAGTAGACTAAATTCAATTACCGTTAAGAGAAGTTGTTTATTATTTTTTAGTACTTGTTGTTTGGTTAAATTAACAGTTAAACCTCCAAAATAGAAAATTTCTTGTCCTGTGGGGAGTCTTTTAACGTTGTGGAAATCGGAACGACGTAAAATAGAATATATTCTAATTTCTACTTCTTTTAAAGAAAATGGTTTGGTAACAAAATCGTCAGCCCCTAGTTCTAAACCCATTAATCGACTAGCTATATTGTCTACAGCAGTTAAGATGAGGATGGGGACGTATGAATTTTTTCGTATTTGACGACAAACTTCGTAGCCATCTAATTTTGGTAGCACGACATCGAGAATAATTAAATCAATATCTTTTTTATTAAGAAAGGCAATAGCTTCAATTCCACTTGTAGATAAAAAAACTTTGTAACCAAGCGCTAGCAGTCTTTTCACTAAAATTTCTCGTACTTGTGTTTCAGAATCGACAACTAATATACTTTTTTTAGAAGTATTCACGGGATTGAGCTTTTATGTACTTATCTATAAGTTAAACTTTAAAACCAAGTAGTCAAACATTTAATGAGTATTATAGTATACTTGTTAATAGTAGGCGAGCGTAGCCAAGTGGTTAAGGCACTGGGTTGTGGTTCCAGCATTCGCGGGTTCGATTCCCGTCGTTCGCCCTTTAGTAAAAAGTTTATTCCGTTTCAAGGGATACATTTAAGAATTTAGCAATAGTGATTGCTTCTTCTTCGACGACATTCAAAGACATTGGTTGTTCAATCCCAGTTAACGGTATTTCTCGGCTGTCTAATAAACAAAGTAAAAGTTGGCGCTTTGGATTAATTCCCTCTTTAATTCGCATTTTAATAGATTTTATGTCATTAAAAGAAAAACGAAATGAAAGTTCGCGATTTTTACCAGGAAAACCTTTACGATAAAGTACAATTGCTTGTAATTCTTTATTATATTCATTATATCCAGATCCAACATTCCATACGATTGTTAGTAGTAAGAATATACCAAGAATCGAACCGACTGTACCATAGAATAACAAAACAATTCCTTGCGGTATAAACGAAATACCCCTAGAGTCAGAGAAAAGTAATAGGTTAACTTTAAAAAAACTTGATAAACCTGTAAGAAAGAATCCAAAACCTCCTAGACTAACTGTAATAGCCCAAAAAAAATTACTTAAGCGTCTAGAACCTTTAAAGTAGGACTTAAGAACGGAATTTTCTTCTACATAATTCATGATCACTGAAATATTAATTAAATAAATATTTCTACAGATAATCTAAAATCTGTAGAAATAATTTTATAGGTTTAGATTAACCTAATTGTCTTTAAGCCAAAGTAAAGCCCTGCTGCTAGACTAAACATTAGCGTCATTAGTAAAATGTAGCCAATAAAAGTGCTCATAAAAGGTTACTTTATTCGAAAAATTTAACTTTTTAATATTCTAACATATTCTATGTTATATGCGTTCTCCTTTTTCTTATACCTATAATCCGTCAAAAGATGTCGGTATTATTATTTTTTTAAGCCTTCAATTATACCACGCCAAATTAATCCAATAACCCGCCCAAGAACTGAAGTTAAAGTAAAACGTAAGCCGTTACTAAGACGATAAATTGTCTCATCTAAACGACTGACTAAAAAATCTCGCACCTCAATTGTTGTAACCGTGACTAACGGTAACTTACTAAGAGTTGTCAACTGATTTGAACGGTTAGCGTATATTATTCGATTATAAATACCAGTAGTTCTTAGTATGTAAATACTATAACGATTATTATAAATATCAGAAGGCCTTTGCAAATAATTTTTAATATTTAATTGCCAAACCAAATTATTTTTATAACGTTCAAAATTTCTTAGTGACAGAAACTTTGAGCGGTAAAAAGTTTGACGGAAAGAATACAAAGAAGAGAAAGTTACGATATTAAAATACGTAATACAATTACCTAATTCGATTATTAGGTTATCAATTAAAGCTTCAATAAAACTTTCTGATGCGGAAGTGTAAATTGGGGCGTATGTTATACGAAATTGTTGGGATTTGGAATTTAAGAGTGCATAAAAAGGGAGTTTAAAAATTATTCCAAGGTCTTGTATTATAGTTTTTGTATATAAGGAAGTCCGCAAAGCTTTTGAATTAATTTTAATTTTACAACCGTATTGCTTCATTAAAAATTCTTCACACGTTTCCTCTAACAAACGAATAAATATTACTTCGCCATTTTTCTCCATTAGCGTGGCTGGGTTTGGATTTTGAAATAACTCTGTATAAGTTTGTTCAATATTTTTAGTAATGATGAACAACAAATCAATTTTTGCTTTGTCTTTCAGGAGATCAAGACTTAGAAGTAATTGATTGTTTTTTTTATTGCTGAAATTTAATTTATAAGAAACTCGAGTAAAAAGATTTACAATACGAGCTTTTATTGCATATTTGTCTTTTTGTTCAAAATTAACCACAACGTTTTATAAAAAATTCATTTGAATGGTCGTGTAACTTTTCTTATGATATTAAGATAAATCTAGTTAATACCAACTTTCTTAAAGTTACTTTTTACAAAAAATAGAAAAGTAACTTTAAGCTTTACACGCCTAAATTAATAAGGTGAAAAGGACAGCGTATCTGGCATGTAACGGTTGATTTCAATTATAAATCCTGCTGTGAAACTCATCCATACCGTAATAAGAACTGGAGCTGTAGACAAATATTTTAGTAAATTCTGATCCATAAAAATTTTTAGTAATAAAATTTTTTTAGTTTAACGTGGTGAAACGGTTACTTCATTACTTGGTACAAGTAACTCCCCAGAAATTAGTTCTTTCCAAGCAGCTAAAGGCCAAAGAAAACTAGCTGACATCATTCCAATGGCAACTGGGACATTAATGATAATTTCGTTTTCATTTGGCTTATCTGTCTTTTTCGCAAATTGTAAATAACTGCGTCCCGCCCAGCCAATGTAACCAGCAATGTAAAGAAATCCAATTGCTGGGACAACAAATTCGCCAGCATGACTTGGTCTTCCGTCTGCAATTAAGTGTGGTAAACCATCAGCACCGCATAATAGACCTTGTTTACCATATTTATCAAAACGTACTTTCGTTTTATCAATTTGTGCTTCAAGAGCTAAGTAAGAAGGTGTACCCTCTTCATAATTTTCTAAACGTGACGTTAATTTTTTAACACTTCCGTCTAATCTACGTTTAAAAACAGGAGAATCTTTACACGGCGTTAATCCACTTACGTCAGCAGACGCCATGTTTGGAGTAATAACAAAAGTTAAAGAGGCAAGAAAATATATAAACCAGCGTTTCATGGAAGAAATATTAAATTTTTTATTATCAACAAACTATTCTAGATATTATTATAGCCGATTACCTTAAAAATTTCTTTGTTTATAAAGCGCTTGTCCGTTTCAAAATTTTTCGAAATTCTTCTTGAAAGAATAAAACAGCCCTGTTGGATTTTCCACCAACCATAACTATATTTGATTCTTCTATTAACCAAATTTGAGAATAAGTAAAGAAACTAACGTAGATACTTACCATTAATAGGAAGAAAGAGAAATAGACTGTAGAAATGCCTGGATCCGATTTTATTTGGAGCCCAGTACTAGTAATGTACTCAAGTGTTTGCACTTTTAGATCTTGATTTAAATTAATTGAATCACCAATAAATGTATCTTCTATGAAGACACCTTTTGTATCATAAATTAAAAGCTTACCATTCAAGTCATTCACTAAAATAGTTATCTTCTCGGACGAATTTTGCCCTAAAGTTATAGATCCCAACCAAAATTTTCGACCTTCTTTCACTATTTTTTTTAACGGCACTTGAAAAACTTCGTTATCCGGGAGTCTTAACTTTAAGCCAATAATATCCCAATCTGTCTGGTATAAAACAATGTCCTTAAAAGTTAAGGGTTCATTTACAAAGATTGTTTTTCTTATCAACTCTTTCCCATTAGAATCCAATAAAGAAAGGTCAGAATAAAACTGTTCAGTTTTTAATTCTTTTGTGTAAGTAATCCAAAAATCATTTATACGACAAGAAACATTTTGCGGTAAATAACTTAAATCACCAAACTTTGTTACATTCTGAATATGAGAAATTTCGCCCCTTGGAATAAGCTCCTGCGCAGCATAACCCCCAAAGGATCCTAGTGTAGAACCAAGTAATAAAATAACAATACTTGCGTGAACAATGATTGGACCGACCCGCCCTAATAAGCCTGAATAAGCATAACCTTTTTTTCGCTGGCGAAAGAAATGATATTTTTTATCATTGCAATTATAAACGAATGTATTCGAGACTTCGGGTTGAAATTCGGAATTAACAATTAAATTTTTGAATTGTCTAGACTGCGTATAGAATTTCCAAATTTTAAATGTTTTAATTGACGGTAATTGTGTCGTAAAAGTACAAGCAATTAATGATGCTGAAAATAGAAAAAGAAGTAGTAAAAACCACCAAGCCGTGTACAAGTGATCTAAGTTTAAAAAAGTAATAACTTTCCAGGTCAAAAAACCAAATAACGGGTTATCAATGGGGTAATTTTCTTTATAAAAGGCAATGGCTTGGTCTTGTTCTATAATGGTCCCAATCGCTATTGTGATACCGATTGTAAATAATAAAATTATAGCAAACTGAAGGTTTGCTAATTTCTTAATAAATCGTGTTGTGAAATTATAGTTCATAAGGACTGTTAAGTTTTTAGGCTTGTCAAAAATGACCAGATAAGTTATTATATAAGATATACAAGCCGGGATAGCTCAGTTGGTAGAGCAGTGGATTGAAAATCCTCGTGTCTCCAGTTCAAATCTGGATCCTGGCATTATTTTAAATCTTTTACATTACCTATAAATAAAGTTACATTACATAACCGACGTACATTGTACGCTAATAGGAAAAGGTATCAAGTCAGAGTATAAATCTGTAATTTATCTATTAATTAAATTAACATAAGAGTAATAACAAAAGAAATAAAGTTTTAAAATAAAACATTAGATATTCTTATGTATAACATAAACAATGTTCGTAACACTTTATATCGTGATAGTGATATTCTATTGTGTAAGAAAAAGGAATAATAAGTATTTTATTTTGCTTATTATATTTGTATGACTATATTAAGTCAGCACAAATATAAAATCCAGCAATCAAATTTAGCATAACTTTAAACCAGGAGGTTTTCATGTCACAAGCTGTAGAATCACGTACTCGAATCAAAAGTGAACGTTACGAATCAGGTGTAATTCCTTACGCAAAAATGGGTTACTGGGATCCTGATTACGTAATCAAGGAAACAGATCTTCTAGCTCTATTCCGTTGTACTCCACAACCAGGTGTAGACCCTGTAGAAGCAGCAGCAGCACTTGCTGGTGAGTCTTCAACAGCAACATGGACTGTTGTATGGACAGATCTATTAACTGCATGTGATCTATACCGTGCGAAAGCATACCGTGTAGACCCTGTACCAAGTGCAGCAGATACTTACTTCTGTTACATCGCATACGATATTGATCTATTTGAGGAAGGTTCTTTAGCTAACCTTACTGCATCAATTATCGGTAACATCTTCGGATTCAAGGCTGTTAAAGCTCTTCGTCTTGAAGATATGCGTTTCCCTTACGCGCTTCTTAAAACTTTCCAAGGTCCTGCTACAGGTCTAGTTGTAGAGCGTGAGCGTATGGATAAATTCGGTCGTCCACTTCTAGGTGCTACTGTAAAGCCTAAGCTAGGTCTTTCAGGTAAGAACTATGGTCGTGTAGTATTCGAAGGTCTTAAAGGTGGTCTAGACTTCCTAAAGGATGATGAGAACATTAACTCACAGCCATTCATGCGTTACAGAGAGCGTTTCCTTTACTCAATGGAAGGTGTTAACCACGCAGCAGCAATGACTGGTGAAGTTAAAGGCCACTACGTAAACGCTACTGGTGCTACAATGGAAGACATGTATGAGCGTTCAAACTTTGCTTGTGAGCTAGGTTCAATCATTGTAATGATTGACCTTGTAATCGGTTACACAGCTATTCAATCAATGGCTTACTGGTGTCGTAAGAACGATATGCTTCTTCACCTTCACCGTGCAGGTAACTCAACTTACTCTCGTCAGAAGAACCACGGTATGAACTTCCGTGTTATCTGTAAGTGGATGCGTATGGCTGGTGTTGATCACATTCACGCAGGTACTGTAGTAGGTAAGCTTGAAGGTGATCCTCTAATGATTAAAGGTTTCTATAACACTCTTCTAGATACTAAGTCTGAGATTAACCTTCCTGAAGGTTTATTCTTCGCACAGGATTGGGCTTCACTACGTAAGTGTGTACCAGTAGCTTCTGGTGGTATTCACTGTGGTCAAATGCACCAGTTAATTGATTATCTTGGTGATGATGTAGTACTTCAGTTCGGTGGTGGTACAATTGGTCACCCAGATGGTATCCAAGCCGGTGCTACTGCTAACCGTGTAGCTCTAGAGTGTATGGTTCTAGCACGTAACGAAGGTCGTGACTACGTTGCTGAAGGTCCACAAATTCTAAGAGATGCGGCTAAGACTTGTGGTCCTCTACAGACTGCGCTAGATCTTTGGAAGGATATTACTTTCAACTACGCGTCTACAGATACTGCAGATTTCGCTACTACAACAACTGCAAACAGATAATTTTCTAGCACATTAGTGCAATAGATTTTATTTAACCAGTTGTACTAGAATTTTTAGATTCACCTTAAGTTTAAATTTAAGGTGAATTTAAGCAAAAAACTAAATCATTAATTTTCATTTAAGGAGTACATAATGAAACTAACTCAAGGATGTTTTTCTTTTCTTCCTGACCTAACTGACGCGCAAATTACTAAGCAAGTTCAGTACGCAATCGATAAGTCTATGGCCGTATCTATTGAGTACACTGATGATCCGCACCCTCGTAACAGTTACTGGGAAATGTGGGGTCTTCCGCTTTTCGACATTAGAGATCCAGCAGCAATGCTTTTCGAGATCAACATGGCTCGTAAAGCTAAGCCAAACTTCTACGTTAAAGTTTGTGGTTTCGATAACGCACGTGGTACAGAATCTTGTGTACTTTCATTTATCGTTCAGCGTCCTGCTTACGAGCCTGGTTTCAGACTTGTTCGTCAAGAATCAGTTGGTCGTAAGTTAGTTTACACAATCGAAGCTTATGCTCCAGCAGCTAAGCCAGAAGGTGAGCGTTACTAAGGTAACCAAAACAAAAAAGAGCTTTGCACAATGTGCAAAGCTCTTTTTTTTTACAAAAATTTGATTGAATTTTTATTAAAGTATTTTTAACAATACTTAAACAACGCTTATAAATTTATCTTTTTTATCCGACTGAAATTGAACAATTCCGTTTTGTGTAGCAAAAATTGTATAATCTTTACCGACACTAACTCCACTTCCAGGCTTGAACGTTAAACCTCTTTGACGGACAATAATTGAACCTGCTTTAGCAGGTTGGTTACCATATACCTTAACACCTAGTCGTTGTGAATTAGAATCACGACCGTTTTTCGTACTACCTGCCCCTTTTTTATGTGCCATTAATGTTATTTATCTGAAAGTTACTTAGATTTTACTTCTTGTACAATAAAAGAAAATGTTGGTTGATCTAATACTGCTAACTGAGCAAGCATTTTTAAATTAAGCGTGATAGAAGAATTTCGTAAAGAACTTTTTAACGAACTATACGTTAATCCTTCCTGACGTGCCGCTGCGTTGACACGACAAATCCAAAGCTTTTTAAAGTCCTGTTTACGCCTTTTTCGACCAACGTACGAATAAACTAAAGCTTTCATTACTTGGCCATTAGCTGTACGGAATAATCTTGAATGCGCACCTTTAAATCCTTTTGCAAACTTTAAAATTTTATTACGTCGCTTTCTTGCAACATTACCTCTCTTTACTCGAACCATAAAAGTTTTTTATTTTCTATCTAGATTAACTTACAATTTGGAAATCGAATTAATTAAAACTCGTGTTAGTTTACGACGACTACCAAACGTTTTTCGTGTCTTTTTCTTAGGTCTCATCTTATAAACTCGAACCTTTGAACCAGATAAATGTCGTAAAACTGTCGCTTCAATGTTAAACTCTTGATCTAAAAAGGGTTTACCAACTGAAATCGAATCAGCTTCTTTTACTAATAATATTTGATTTAAATTAAACATATCGCCACGATTTAGTGGGAGTTTATCCAAATCATAAAATTTACGTTCCTCAACCCAAAACTGCTTTCCACTAGCTTGAACAATTGCGTATGAACTCATACTTATATAATTTAATAAATTAAAGAGAACTTAGACATTGTGTTATTTTCCCAAAGGGTCCCCCCTTTAGTATCTTTACCGCTGTAACGTTTCACTATCGAGTTCGAGATGGATCGATGTGGTTCCATTACGCTATAAAACGTCTAAGTT
>Ga0114995_10000426_pt1 | contig 29015 bp, 22 predicted proteins | sample ArcticOcean_MG_C_11_FD_87038 | JGI IMG/M metagenome (GOLD analysis project Ga0114995, IMG submission 87038) | Marine microbial communities from western Arctic Ocean - ArcticOcean_MG_CB2_154 | ecosystem: Environmental > Aquatic > Marine > Oceanic | place: Arctic Ocean: Canada Basin | collected... | reverse complement strand
TCGCCAACGCAATCTTGAACTTTATGCGAGAGGTGCTGCCAAAAGAGTGGCTCAGCTTTCGAGATCAAGTAACTGATAACTTCCGCATCATCTCACATCACAACGTTCGGATTTTGCAGTGAGAGGTGTATACAAAAATCAATTTATCGCAGCTTTTCAGCCAACCAGGCAAAAGATGCTGGCCCCCATTCTGGCTGATGTTCAAATGCGCAATGGCCTGACTCCGGATATATTTTTGCTGTGCGTGTCCCTATCGGGCCACTTTGCAACATGTAATAAATATTTCCAATTGGCGCGAGATGATCTTTATCTCCGTTAATCATTAGCACTGGCATCGTGATTCTATCGACCAACCCCAGGGATGACAGCGCCCAGCCTTTAAAAATCTCGTTTTCCAATTCTATTGACCAAGTCGGAAACGACGCTGGTCCATCAGCGGGGCCGAATCGAAAGATCGCGCGCCGATTGCGTGCTTCAACGTAGGCTTCTATTTCGCTGTCGGTCATTTCATAGCCGAACGGGTGGCCTGCATTTGCAACAACCGCTTTGATCTTTTCGGGTGCAGTGCCAGCCAGCTGCATCACAGAATACCCACCGCGGCTGATCCCGAATGCGCCTATCTTGCTGGCGTCGACCTGCGGTTGTGCCATAAGCGTATCAACTGCAGCAACCCATGCTTTTACCGATTCCGGCTTCCAAGGAAACGGGTTCTCACCAGTGCCTGGCGCGTCCATCACCAAGGAGGCTAAACCTGCGTCTAAAGCCATTTCTGCAGCCCATCCGCGATCTTCTTTAAAAACATCTGATCCGCACATAATTAGCACAGCAGGCACTGGAGAATCGGTCTTCGGTGCACGGAAGTGCGCGCGAAAACTTACTCCATCGCAAACGATATCCAAGACTTCCATCGGGGGATCAAGTTTGGCGCAAGCTTTACGATAGACCCGCGCGCAGTCCCTGCTTATCTCTGCTTTCAGAGGTGAGATCTCGCCAGGAAAACGACCGATCGCAAAGTATGTTTTTGCAAGTAAGTATTCGGTTCTTGCAGCATTAATGTACCCAGATTTATCAAGCCTATCTCCCTCTGCTTCATGCTTTTGACCGGCTGCACGCCATAATGGAACCCATTTATCTTCTGTTGTTTCCTCAAGCTGATTTACGATTGAAATCAGCTCCTCAAGATCATCAAACATGGTTAACCAACGGCGATAAAAGCCGCCGCGAACAACGAAAAATGGGTCTTCGCCTGGACGGCGCTCCAAATTTTTTGCATAAATAGTCATTTTAACAGTTCCTTACATATTTTTTTTTAATCTAATATTTATTGTAGACATATAATTATCTGCAAGCTAGGGTCTTTAGGCAATCGTTTGCACAATATCTGATTGCGAAGTGGTCCGAGCCTTACAGTCAGGCTAAAATTTCTACTACTTCAGAGATAAATTATAAATAATGGGATGAGTAAATAAGTTAAACGGGAGAATAAAAACATGATGTTGAAATGGCGTAAAAAAATAGCGGCGTTAATGGTTGGCTCAGTGGTAGCACTGGCTTTTCCAATGGCAGCGTTCGCTCAAATCAAGAATCCAGGCTTGCTTGTGCATGCTGCGGATGATGAACCGACGACGCTGGATCCAGCGCAGGTCGAGCCCGGTGAGGGCGGAGAAACAGTTATATTGCAGGTCTATGACAGACTTTTAGATATTGGAGCAGGGTCGTCCGACGTTATCCCTTCACTTGCGGCTGAGGTCCCGTCATTGATTAATGGCGGCATTTCGGCGAATGGACTCGTCTACACATTTAAGTTGCGCGAGGGCGTCAAGTTTCATGATGGTACGGCGTTTACAGCAGATGATGTTAAATATTCTTGGGATCGCGCAATGACCATGGACTTGCCAGAAGGCAATGCTGGCGCGTTAAGCGACGTGATTGCATCGACCGAAGCTGTTGATGATATGACCTTCCGGGTGACTTTGTCTGAACCTTCGGCCAGCTTCTTGAATTCAATTGTTGTCGCTATGGTTGCCTCAGTTGTCAGTAAGGATGCGGTTGAAGTAAATGGCGGCGTTGTTGCGGGTACACCAAACCGCTTCATGGCGGGTGATATGGTCGGTACGGGTCCCTATAAATTTGTGACTTGGAACCGGAATGAAAACCTACAAATGGAAATCTACGAGGATTATTGGGGTGAAAATGCCAAGCTGAATGTGCGCATCGAAATTGGTGGTGATCCAGACGTCCGTGTGCTTGGTTTGCGCGCTGGGGAGTTTGATACGATCGAAACTGATCCATCGTTTATTTCTGACCTAGAGGGCGCTGAGGGTGTGACCATCTACTCTGGTGGGTTGTTGCTCGAGCCATTGCATATTGGCCTGAATCTCAATATTCCAAAAGGCTCGTTACCTCCAGAAGACACAATTCCCGAGGACTTCTTTCATGACCCACGGATTCGTCAGGCATTCAATCATGCGTTTGATTACCAGGCGTTTTTGAATGGCCCACTGGCCGGATATGGCGATTTTAACCCGCACTATGTGCCAATTGGGATTTTTGGATATGACCCTAACGCGCCGGTTTATGATAAGAAAGATTATGCCAAAGCTGAAGCGTTGTTCCGTGAGGCAGGTTATTGGGATAAGGGCTTTACTGTTTCTGTAATCACAGAAGAAGGCAACCTTTTTGCGTTAATGTGCTTGGTCCTGAAAGATTCAATTGAAAGATTGAACCCTAAGTTCCGTGTGAATGTACTTGCAGTGGCAGAATCTGTGTTTGACGATGCACATGCCTCAAATCCACTTGAGTATGCAATGTGGGCGAAGAACGCTGATCCGGCTGCCGATCCGAATTTTTATCTGAATGCTTATGCGCATCCAGATGGGGAATGGGGTGAGGCCCATGGCTTTGCGAATGGCTACAAAGATGCGGATCGTATTGCCAGCTTGATTGATCGGGCCGCTGTCGAACTAGATAGCGCAAAGCGCGCGGCACTATATTCAGAATTACAAGAGGTTCTGTACGACGATCCAATGTGGATCATCGGCGCGCAAGAAGGCGTTGTGATGGCACATCGCTCTTGGCTTAAGGGATTTGCAATGCAACCTCTCTGGCCACGTCCAAGCCTAAAATTCGCACTGTTCGATAAGTAGACTTGAGAAAAATAACCTATCCTACGGACCCGAACTGGGACTGTAGGGTAGATTTTGCAATAAAATTCCTAAAATTTGGGGAAAATCAATGAACTTAAGAGACTATATTTTGCGCCGACTTGTGGTTCTACCAATTTTGATTATTGGGGTGTCCATTGTCGTGTTCACGTTGACCCGCGTGGGCGGTTCACCGATAGGTATTTATCTGAGTCACGAAATGTCACCGAGTGAAGTGGCCGAAATCAAAGCTCGTTTCAACATGGATAAACCTGTTTGGACTCAATACTTATATTGGATCCGAGGTATTTTTCAAGGTGATTTTGGTTGGTCTGGTGTGGCTGCGGCGCCCGTGTCAGATGTGTTTCCAATCAAACTTGCCGCCACAATGGAGCTGGCGTTTTGCGCAGGTTTGGTGGCATTGTTTTTGGGTATCACATTGGGAACCTACGCCGGTGCTAGACGCAATAGGCTGCCCGATCATATCACGCGAATTATTGCCGTCAGCGGGGCCAGTATGCCGCAGTTTTGGTTTGGAATCATACTGCTTATAATTTTCTGGGCAAACCTTGGAATTGCTCCAATTGGTCGAAGCGACGCCACCATTTTTGCCTCAATCGGGCACCCTACCGGCTTGTACACGATTGATTCCATTATTGCTGGCAGTCCAAAAGCTTTATGGGACGCAATTTGGCACCTAATATTGCCGGCGCTCACATTGGGCTTTGGGGCAACAGCGATTATCGCACGGATGATGCGCTCAGCTTTGGTTGAAGAGCTACAGCAAGATTACGTTGACGCGGCCAGGGCCAAGGGTTTGGCGGAACGTATTGTTATTAAACGTCATGCGCGGCGCAACGCGCTTGTGCCAACCGTAACAGTGATCGGCCTGACATTTGGCTTTTTGCTGCAGGGCACAATTACGATCGAGATCATCTATCGTTGGCCCGGACTTGGCCGCTGGATGGCAGACTCTGTTTTGCGGGGAGATCAGGCTACTCTTATGACATATGTACTCTTTACTAGTATATTGTTTTTAATGGTTAATTTAATAGTCGATGTCGTGTATGCAAATCTCGATCGCCGCGTAACTCTGGGAAAATAAAATGTCTAATCGACCGCAAGCCCAAGCCGAATCGGCCGGGCTGAATAAAACAGAATCAGCATTTCGCGTACGGTTTGGTAGAATACTAGGGCTTTTCCGGCGCTTGGTATCGAACCCTACAACAGTCCTCGGTCTAGTAATCATCGGTCTGATGCTTGGAATGGCGATTTTCGCGCCGTGGATTACTAAACCAAACGTCCCTGATCCGTATCAGATGCCCCGCGATTGGGGCGCAGTTCGCATGCCACCGGGCACGCCTGGGCACTGGCTTGGAACAACGAATGAAGGCGGCGATGTGCTCTATGGTATTGTTTGGGGTAGCCGAACTTCATTGCAACTCTCGCTGATTGTGGTTGGTTCGACGATGGTCATCGGCACGATTGTCGGATCAATCGCTGGGCTTCTTGGGGGTTGGGTTGACGAGTTGTTAATGCGAATTGTCGATGTTTTTCTTTCAATTCCTGAACTTATCTTCGCTTTGGCTATCGCTGCGGTGTTAGGTCCATCTTTTGCTAACATCATTTTTGCTTTGTCCGTTGTGTTATGGGTGAAATACGCGCGGATTATGCGTGCCCAAGTGATGCAAATCAAAGCTAATGATTATGTTGATGCCGCGCGAGTTATTGGTGACTCAAAGCTGAATATCTACCTAAGAGATATTTTGCCTAATGCAGTGACCCCGGTGACGGTGCAAGCGACGCTTGATATGGGGAATGTGGTTTTAATTGGTGCTACGCTCAGCTTTATTGGCTTGAGCGAGGCCGGTATTGCAGAATGGGGTGTTTTGGTCTCGGAAGGTCAAGCCGGCATTGCTTCTGGGCGCTGGTGGGCGTCGACCTTTCCAGGGGTCTTAATTTTCCTTTGGGCGATGGCATTTAATTTGGTTGGAGACGGTCTTCGTGATGCGCTGGATCCCAGAACGGAGGGACGATAATGTTTGATGATATACAAACGCCTCAGTCACAAGAGGGCACAAAATTTTCATCAGTGGCCTCGGTGCGAGATCTTAAAGTCCACTTCAAAGCAAAACGGGGCATTGTGCACGCTGTCGATGGTGTCAGCTTCGAGATCCGAGATGGTGAAACGCTGGGTCTTGTTGGTGAAACGGGTTGCGGAAAAAGTGTAACAGGCAGGTCGTTTCTAAGGCTTCTCCCGGTACCACCTGGGATATTGGCTGGTGGTTCAGTGCAATTTAAGCCGCAAGCGGCATGCGGCGGTTGTAATGGTGAGGGTTGTGATTCTTGCGCTGGCACTGGACGCGCTGCAACTGGGGAACAGCAGGTCGATCTTCTGAAAATTTCAGATGAACAGATGCGCCGGATCCGCGGTGATCGGATCGCGATGATTTTTCAAGATCCGGGTAAGGCGTTGAATCCAACAATGACCATTGGGGCGCAGGTTTCAGAAGTCTTTCTTCAACATCGCAGCAAAGATTTATTGAAGAAAGCCGGACTGCCGGCGGATATTGGTGGCTCTGTTGGACGCTTTGCACACCAGGAACCTCGCTTCGGCGATGGGATTTTACTTAGAGTTCCGCCCAACCGGGAAAATCGAAAGAGGGTGCAAAAGGCGCTTGATGTAATGGTTGCAAGCTCGTTGGCCGATACGCAGGTACCCAACCCTGTAAAGTTGATGGATCGTTTTCCGCATGAGCTTTCAGGGGGCATGCGTCAACGTGTGATGATTGCGCAGGCTCTGGCATGCAATCCGGACCTCCTGATTGCTGATGAACCAACAACCGCGCTTGACGTCACAGTTGAGGCACGTATTCTGGACCTAATCCGCGATTTGCAACAACGTCGTAAAACCAGTGTATTGTATATCAGTCATGATCTTTCATTAGTGCGCCGCATCTGTGACAGGGTGGCCGTGATGTATGCAGGCCGGATTGTAGAGATTGGGCCAAGTGAAGAAGTTTTTCGCAATCCGCGGCATCCATATACGCGCGGATTGATTGCTGCTGTGCCTGCTGCGGGCACTCCTCGTGGACAACTGGCCGCCATCAGGGGCAGCGTGCCAGAGCTTATTGACCCGCCTGCTGCTTGCCGCTTCTCAGGCCGATGCCTGTATGAAACTTCGGCCTGCCGCAAGCATGACCCCGTTCTTTATAACGTGTCAGAAGGTCATTCTGTGGCCTGTTTTATTGACCACGCTGCGCCGTCTGGCGATCAGCCGAAATATGAGAAAGAGACTACATGAGTGCGGTACCTAAACAACATCCTTCACAAGATGTTCTCCTTTCTATCCGTGATGTCAAAAAACATTATCCGATCCGCGATGGTGCTCTGCAGCGCGTTGTTGGGAGTGTGCGCGCGGTTGATGGTGTTAGCTTTGATATTCGACGCGGTGAAACTGTTGGTCTTGTTGGTGAAAGCGGGTGTGGCAAAACCACGCTTGGCCGGGTGATTTCAGGATTAAGTGATCCTACTGGTGGAGGGGTTTTATACAATCTTAGCCAAATTGGCTTGCAAAGCATTGACGGCCTGCAAGATCAGGCCTCACGGCTCTTCAGGCGCAATTGCCAGATGGTGTTTCAAGATAGTTTTGCGTCGTTGAATCCGCGCCATTTGGTTGTCGACATCGTTGGTCGACCTTTAAAAGTCTATAAGGAGGCTTCTGGATCCGCGCTGACAGAAAAGGTGGTCGAGTTGCTCGAACAAGTTGGTTTGGGCCGGCAGCACCTTTACCGCTATCCGCATCAGTTTTCGGGCGGCCAGCGCCAGCGCATATCGATTGCCCGAGCTCTTGCCTTGGACCCTGAAATTATTGTGCTGGATGAACCAACTAGCGCCCTCGATGTTTCGGTGCAGGCGCAGATCCTAAATTTGCTGAATGACCTTCAAAAAGAGCGTAACCTTGCCTATCTCTTTATCACACACGATCTATCTGTGGTCCGTCATATGGCGGATCGGTTGGTGGTGATGTACCTTGGAAAGGTCTCTGAAGCAGGTGTTGCGAGCGAAATTTTTAAAGCACCGCATCATCCCTATACTAAGGCCTTGATGGATTCAAAGCCAGATCTGTATGAAGATCGAAGCGAAACTCACACGCGTGGCCTTGGCGGTATTGTTCCAGATCCGGCACGGCCTCCTCAAGGTTGTCGGTTTCATACCCGCTGTCAAAGTGCCACTCCGTCATGCGGCTGGGAGGTCGATGATGTGATCGGTTTATTGGAGGAAAACCATGGCATTTTTGAATTTATGAATGGAGTAGAGCGTAAATCTGCCTTTGAGGCAGAACTGTCTTTTGACAATGAGGAAGCTGCCGGGTTGCTAGCAATGGCCCTGAGATCAGAACAGGCTCCTGCGGCAATGAAAAAAGCCCTGATCCGATTGCAGTTGAATGGAAATCGAGTGAATCTATCGTTTGACCAGGTTGATGAGGTTCCACTAATCCAGCGGGCGGGAGGCCGAGAGTCATCTTGCCTCCTAGATCCTGATGAAATTTCAATACAAGGGATGTAAAACGATGACGATAGATGCCGAGCATGTCCAACTGACTGAAGAGGTTGATGGCAAGATAGTTGAATTGATGTATGTCGAGGTTTGGGATGGTCTATATGCGCCAATTGGGATCAGAAAACCCGGAGGCAAAGGCCCTTTTCCAGTGATATTGATGGCTGCGGGAAATGGTGGTGAAGGCATGCGCTGGATCCGCGACGCGGTCAAAAACCGTGCCTATATTATGGATCGACTTGTTGAGGCAGGCATGGCCTGTGTTTGGTTGCGTTATCGAACCGAGGTTGAATTGGGATATAATAACGGTGGAAAGATGGTGCGCGATATGCGCCAGGGGCACCAAATGTTCAATCGTTCACCGCTTGAATATGAGGATGAGATCGCGGTCGCCGACTATCTTAAAACGCTGCCATGGGTGGATTCAGATAAGGTCGGTATGATCGGTATGAGCCATGGTGGTGAGATGGCGCTTAAAATAACCTCAGAATATCACGGTCTTGCGGCCGCGGTTGCAAGTGAACCGGCGGCTCATGAGTTTTTGGCACTGACCCCCGATGACACGGTGTTTTTAAATACTGATACCCAGCTTCGAAATATTGAAGAGATGCAAATGGCCGAGGTAGACAAAGTGCGCGGTCGGATAGATATGGATATTGCACAGGCACGGGTTGCATCTATTAACACACCGATTCTTGTGATGGGTCGCGATGAAGATCATTTGCAAGGTATCTTTAGAACCAGTTATGATTTGCTGAACGAGGCAGGAAAAGATGTGGAATGGGTGTCATACGACCACGATTTTCATGGGTATGTCTTTCCAGTTAGGGGCGAGGATGGCGAGTATGAGCTAAATGATGTTCAAATTGGGGCCATTGATCACGTAGTTCAATGGTTACAAGTAAAACTTGGATAAGATTATTTAGCATTGAAAGCTAAGATATGCCTGGGCCCTTTTGCAAGGACCTAGGCTGCCAGATAAGGCGTTCACTGTTTTTGTGCTAGAGTTTCAGCAAAGTTTCAGCGTTTCCAGAAAAGATACCGGCCTTGACATTATCCTCAAGCGGAAAATTTTTCAACCAGTCGACGCCCTTTGTATTATCAGCATAGGGCCAATCAACAGCGAACAAAATCCGATCGGGCCCAATTGCTTCCATGCAACAGCGCAACGCGGTGTCTGAAAAAAATCCACTGGTAGTGATCCAGAAATTTTCCTTAAAAATACCGGCAAAATCGACCTTTGCCCCCCCGGGACGCGATAAAGATTCATGGATTCGTGGCATCCAAAAGGGAATTGCCTCTCCAAAATGCCCAAGTAAAATCTTTAGGTTGGGATGTTTATCAAAGACGCCGCTTAATATAAGCCGAACCGCTTGCGTACCGGCCTCCAGCCCGAAGCCCCAAGCAGCCCGCGTTACCATAGGGTGGCTTTTATCATATGGTGAATAGTAGCGTTCAGATACTTGTTTGTCTGGGTCTGCGGGGTGCAGATAGATTGGTACGCCAAGCTTTTCTGCGCGTGCGAAAATTGGCCAATATTTTTCAGAATCGACCATTTCGCCTTGGCTTAAGCCGTGGATCATAGCACCTTTTAGGCCTAACTCTTCAACAGATCTCTGCAGCTCATCGGCTGCTTCATCAGGCAGCATAGTAGGGATCATGGCGAAGCCTGAAAATCGATTTGGACTCTGCGCAATAATACCGGCTAAGGCATCATTTACCTGCCGGCAGGCCTGAGCTGCAATATCGTTTGACAGCCGTTGGCTGCCCGGAGATTGATGCGAAAGGATCTGCATATTGATACCGGCAGCATTCATTTCTTCGATGCGAATTTCTGCATAATCATATAACCGTGACTGAATTTTCTCTGACTGGTGACCGCCGCCGCCAAAGTGTTCGGTTAAGGTGGTGTGCATAAAATGTTCTTCAACAGCGATGACTTTATGGCCAAATTTTGTTGGCTTAGAATTTTCTTGCATTCAGGTTATTTCCTTCATTTTGCGTTTTAGTTTTTGGGCCTTATTCTGTTTTGGTGGGGCTACGCTGTCGCGTTCTATGATCATAACCGGCACGATCATTTTTTCTGGCACCGGCGCGGTGGGCTCAGTCATTTTTTTCAGCAGGGTTTCGGCGGAGATCCGACCAACGTCAAACTGAAGAATTTTGACTGTTGTCAAGGCAGGTGTCATTAGTTCTAAAAAGGGTATATCGTTAAACCCGGTCACCGATATATCATCAGGGCACCTCAGGCCCATTTTTGAAGCTGCTTCGATTGCCCCGATGGCCAGGCGATCATTCGCGCAAAGAAGTGCCGTTACATCGGGGTTGTTTCCAATAACCTCTGCGGCACATCTTTGGCCTTCTTCTTCGCTATAGCGTTGCGCGGTAACTATCATTGACTGGGGGACATGTAAGTCTATAGCTTTGCAGGCTACTTCAAAGGCCGCTCGCCGCTGAACCCCTGTTGACTGAGACATTGGGCCTGAAATATGTGCAATATGGCGGTGCCCAATTTCATAAAGTTTACGAAAAACCATCCTTATCCCGCCTGAATCATCGTTGATAACCGCCGGAATTCCGGACCCTTCGATCATCCGGTTGGCGGTAACAATCGCAATTTCATGCGACATTCTTTCGTAAATTTTATCAAGCCGGGTAACGGCCGCGTCGATAATGCCGTCAACGCCCCGATCGATCAGAAGGTTGAATAATTTGTGTTTGCGTTCCGCATTGTCATCTGTATTAACCAAAATCGAGGCATAGCCTGCTGGCTCAAGCACGCTTTCAATGCCCCTCACGATGGGAGGAAATAGGGTGTTTTCAATGTCTGGAATAATAATACCAACGGTCATTGTCCGTTTTGTACGCAGCCCTGATGCCATACGATTTGGGCGATATCCCATTTCTTTTGCTAGTTTTTGAATTTTTGTCACAACCGCTGGAGATAGCGATGCCTGGGAATTTTGAGACAGGGCCCGTGAAACGGTTGAGACATGTACATCAGCCGCGTGCGCAATATTTTTAATTGTAATATTTTTTTGCATAATTGGTCCATAAATCATCTTGACTTACTATAGCTGTTGTTGGAAAACTATGCAAACGGTTGCATCTTTCTATTGACCTTTTTTTTATGAGAGATTAACCTAATGCGAACGTTTGCGTGAATCGAACGAAAGTGTTATCTGAACTTAGAATTTAGCCGGAATCGAGTTGGGGTTTGTGAAGAAATTTTTTGATTTGGATGGATTTTGTGAATGAGTTGCGGACAACGCTTTGTTTGATGGAAAGAATATTACAGGCTACTTTCGAATTGGTGGGTGGCTGCAAATAAAAGGAGATGATCATGGGTAAGCTCACTGTGGGTTGGATTGGAATGGGCCGGATGGGTTACCCTATGGCTGAAAGGTTAGTAAAAGCAGGGTATTCTTTAAAGATTTGGAACAGAACCAAATCAAAAGCCGAACCCCTTGCTGAAAAAGGTGCAACGCTTGTGGACAGTCCGGCGGATTTGGCGGGTGTTGATGTGCTGTGCACAATGGTCTCCACTGGCAAAGATGTTGAGGCGCTCTATTTCGGAGAGCGCGGTGTTTTAACGGGGGATAAAACGCCGGGTATATTCATCGACTTTTCTTCTATTGGTGTGGACCATTCGGCGCAGCTTCGCGAACAGCTATCCGCCCGTGGGGCGCAATTTCTGTGTTCACCGGTTAGCGGGAACGGTAAATGTGTAAAAGCTGGTAAGTTAAGTTCGGTGGTGTCTGGTCCGCAAGAAGTTTATGATACCGTAAAATATATTATTGAGGCAATCGCAGTAAATGGCGTTTCTTATGTCGGCGACGGCGAGTTAGCTCGTTTTTGTAAAATAGCACATAATGTCATGCTCGGTGTGGTGACACAAAACCTTGCTGAAATCACTGTTCTTGCTGAAAAAGCTGGCGTTTCAAGATATGCGTTTCTAGATTTCATGAATAATTCTGTTATGGGTTCAATCTTCACGCGTTACAAAACTAATGCGTTTGTAAACTTGGATTGGACAACAACGTTCACGCCCGCGCTGTTGCGTAAGGATCTGGATTTGGGGTTAGCCGCGGGGCGTGAGTTGAATGTGGCTATGCCAGTAACGGCGGCAACGCGTGAAGCGTTACAGGCGCATTTTGGAGCCGCATCGTTACAAGGGGATCCAGAAGCCTATCTTGAAAAGGATTTTGCGGCCATGATCGAGACCGTTGGTCTTGCATCCGGACTAACTTTGGAGAGTGAAGATAAGCCATATGCTACGGGTTTGGAAGTGCCTGGCGCATAGAAAGATCCATCTGGTATTGTGGTGGTTTAAGAGTAATTACTTGCGCCGTCGCCATAGATGGGGGTCTGACTAAAAGGGGAATCGGAAGTCTGAATTTGGTGACAAGCATTATGGTTGCGCCAGTTCTTAGCTTGGCCTTTTTGCAAAAAAACAATCGAAATTCCACGGTGGCTTTGCCCGGTTTCTCTATGTGTCAAGCTGCAGGATCCGATGAGCGAAAAATTGGTGAGTTTTGGTGATTGGAGCTAAGATTAAGATCATGTCGGAATTTGTTGTTTACAATGCACCACAATCAACCTGCAGCCAGCGAGTGCGCTTCGTACTGCATGCGAAGGGCCAAACCTTCGTAGAGCACAAACTTGATCTGTTTGCCGGTGATCAGCTAAAGCCTGATTATATTTTGATCAATCCAAATGGGGTTGTTCCTGCATTGGTGCATGATGGCGTCTCTATAATTGATAGTGCAGTAATTATTGAATATATTGACGATATTTTTCCTGATGTCGCTCCAATGCGTCCTTCTGATCCCAAAGAGGTTGCGCGGCTACGTGCCATGATGCGCTTTGTTGATGAAGTGCCGACACCGGCTGTGCGCATCCCGTCTTATAATTTGGCGTTCCTTCCGCATTTCCAATCGATGAGCGAGGCGGAATTTCAGGCGCTGTGTGACAGCAAGCCTTTGCGCCGCGAGTTTTTGATGCGTATGGGGCGCACGGGGTTCCCCGAAGCTGATATGAATGAGGCGTTGCAGCGCTTGCGTCGTGGAGTGGAGCGTATGGCCATGTGGCTGAATCAGAGCAATGGCCCGTGGATCATGGGTGAGAATATAAGTTTGGTGGATGTTGCGATAATGCCGATTATTGTACGTATGAAGGATTTAAAACTTGGCCATATTTGGGACGATTATTCAAGAGTCGAGGCTTGGTTACAGCGTCTAGAGCAAACCCCGGAATTTAAGTTAACCTTTTATTATGGCTCATTGCTGACAGAGAAGTATCCGCATCTCTTAGCGCGTGCCGATTTCGTTCCTCAGGCGCGTTCATAAATGCTGACGTTTAACGGTTTGTCCCCCATGCGCACAACAAGCTTCCAGTCTTTCATTTGTTCTGTTTGCGCCCACGGCGCGGGTTGGTGCATGGTAAAGATCAATCAAGCCAACAGATCCACCGCCGAAAAATATCCAAGTTTGATCTTAATGGTTTTGCTAGCCTATTTAATTTATGTCATCTTAAAATGAGGAGGATTTAGGGAATGCATGATGATAATCAAGTAGATCCAAGAATTTTAGCTGCAGCGGCGCATTGGTCACATCGCATGGTGACAAACGGGGTACCGCTGGCTGATTTTCAACAGGTCACAAGCAGCATTTCAAAATGGGAAGACTGGTGTTCAGCCTGGATCGTTCGAGGTAACGTACATGCAGGATTAGCTAAAGAAGCTGAATCTGGCGGTAATTTCAAAACTGCTGCTGGGCACTTTCAGACGGCCTCTGTATGTTATCATTTCGGAAAGTTTCTATTCATGCATGACATGCCGCAAATGAAGGCAGCGCATGATCTTTCTGTGGCGGCACGGTTGCGCGCCTTGCCGCATTTAACCCCCATTGGCGAGCGGGTGTTGATTCCGTTTGAGGGAACCCAGCTTGCAGGGATACTGCGCAAACCGGTTGGTATGCAAAAGCCGCCGGTTGTGGTGATGTGTATGGGGCTGGATTCAACCAAGGAAGAAATGCCGTCAAATGAAGCTGTATTTCTTGAACGGGGTATGGCGACCCTGGCCTTTGATGGCCCAGGGCAGGGCGAGGCAGAATATGAGTTGCCGATCCGCCATGATTATGAAGCGCCTGTATCTGCTGTTATAGATTGGCTTGAAACTCGTGATGATGTGGATGTTGAGCATATTGGGATTTGGGGGGTTAGTCTTGGCGGGTATTACGCGCCGCGCGCCGCGGCTTTCGAAAAGCGCATTGTAGCCTGTATATCCCTAACTGGCCCGTTTGATTTTGCGGAGGCGTTTGATCAAGCGCCAGACTTAACACGCTTGGCTTTCACAATCCGCAGCCATTGCAAAACCGAAGAAGCGTCCGCAAACGTCGCCGCAAAACTCAATCTTAAAGTTGTGGCCAAACAGATTGAATGTCCGATCTACATTGTGGGTGGAGCGTTGGACCGAGTTCTTCCGCCTGATCATGCGTCAAAACTTGCTGAGGCGGTCTCTGGGCCAGCCACTCTAAATATGGTCGAAGACGGAACTCATGTAGTTAACAACCGGCCCTATAAGTACCGCCCTCAATCGGCCGATTGGATGGCCAAACACCTTTTCTCTTGAGAGGAGAATATAGATGACCAAGATTAATAAAGCTTTGACCCCCAACGTTTTGACGCCCCAAGACCTGCTACCGCAATGGCAATGGGAGGGGCGCATTCCCGCATGGGGGCATACATCTGTTGATTTTGAACGCCGTGTTGATCATGATCGTTTGCGGCGATATCGCCTAAGCCGCACCCGCCAATCATTAATAGCTTCTGATGCCGGCACGCTCTTACTGTTTGATGTCAATAACATCCGGTATGTCTCTTCTACTAAGATTGGTGAATGGGAGCGGGACAAGATGTGCCGGTTTTGCCTGTTGACTGGCGATGAGAGCCCTTATGTTTGGGATTTTGGTTCTGCTGCGGTACATCATAAAAAATATTCAGATTGGCTGGAACCTGACCATTGTCTTGCTGGGGTTGTTGGTATGCGTGGAACGATACCTCCAGAATTCGGATTAATGAAGAAGTACGCAAAACAAATCGCTGGCCTGATCCGGGATGCGGGAATGGCTGATATGCCTGTTGGCGTAGATTACGCAGAAACTGCAATGTTTCATGCCCTGCAAGAAGAGGGCCTCAATGTCATTGATGGGCAGCAGATCATGCTTTCGGCGCGTGAAATAAAAAATTGGGATGAAATTCAGCTTTTGACGCAGGCGGCCAGTATGGTTGATGGTGTTTACCATATGATTTACGAAGAACTGAAGCCAGGCGTGCGTGAATGCGATATTGTCGCCTTATCAAATAAAATGCTGTATGAAATGGGCTCGGATGACGTTGAAGCGGTAAACGCCATTTCAGGTGAACGGTGTAATCCTCATCCCCATAACTTCACAGATCGGCTTATCCGGCCGGGCGATCAGGCATTTTTTGATATACTTCAGAGTTATCAAGGCTATCGTACCTGCTACTACCGAACGTTTAATGTTGGCCGTGCAACGCCTTCGCAGAACGACGCATATGTCAAAGCGCGTGAATGGCTTGAAGCGTCTATACAAATGATTAAACCTGGCGTCAGCACTGATAAAGTGGCTGAAGTTTGGCCGACCGCTGAAAGCCTAGGATTTCCGAATGAAGATGCCGCCTTTGGATTGCAATTTGGTCATGGCCTTGGATTGGCATTGCACGAGCGTCCAATTATCAGCCGCGCGGTCAGCATGGATCATCCGATGGAAATCAAGACAGGTATGGTCTTCGCACTTGAGACTTATTGCCCGGCAACCGACGGATATTCAGCGGCTCGGATCGAGGAAGAGGTGGTCGTGACGGATACCGGATGCGAAGTGATCAGCTTGTTTCCGGCCGAAGAATTACCTATCGCGAATAGATACTGATACAGAATTTGTTGACCCGCCAATCTGGTGGGTCAACTTTTTAGTGGAGTGGATCCAATGCGACCCAAGAAAACGAATATCGAAGATTACTTAAGAATGTACCGGCAAATGGTCAAAATTCGTGCTTTTGAGGATAATGCTAACAAGCTTTACCTTGATGCAAAGATGCCTGGTCTGACGCATATGTATTCGGGTGAAGAGGCCGTTGCGGTGGGTATTTGTGAAGCTCTTCTTGTCACTGACAAGATCACGTCAACCCACCGAGGCCATGGGCATTGTGTGGCCAAGGGAGCCGATTTCAAGCAGATGTTCTGCGAGTTATTGGGCAAAGAAGAAGGGTATTGCCGCGGCAAAGGCGGCTCGATGCATATTGCTGATCAAAGCAATGGAAATTTGGGTGCCAACGCGATTGTCGGGGGGTCTATGGGCATAGCAACTGGTTCGGCATTGCGCGCAAAGCTACTGAAATCTGATGATGTTACGGTATGCTTCTTTGGCGATGGGGCAACAGCGCAAGGGCTCCTGTATGAAGTAATGAACATGGCAGCGCTGTGGAAGTTACCAGTGATTTATGCCTGTGAAAATAATGGCTATTCGGAATATACTACAACCGAAGAAATTGCGGCTGGTAAAATCACCGCCCGCGCAGAAGCCTTTGGCATAGAGGCCCATCAGGTTGATGGCCAAGATGTACTGGCGGTGAATGCGTTGGCCCAAAAGCTAGTGCAAAGGGCGCGAAAAGGCGAAGGCCCCTTTTTCATTGAGTTGATGACCTATCGTTATCACGGTCATCATGTTGGTGATATTAACCGGGCTTATTACCGCACCAAAGAAGAAGAATTCGAATGGAAAGAAAACCGTGATCCGATTAAAATTATGGGTCAGTGGCTGGCGTCCGAAGGGATTGCATCAGAAAGCGAATTAAAAGTGATCAGCGATACCATTTATACTGAGGCAAATGAAGCGGTCGAATATGCTTTAGCGGCCGCTTACCCAGATGTTTCAGAAGTCACAATGCATGTATACGCGGAGGCCTCATGATGAGACAGATTACACTTTCGCAAGCTGTGAACGAAGCCATCGCTGAAGAAATGCGCCGAGATCCAACTATTTTTCTCATTGGTGAAGACGTCGCTGAAGCAGGAACTCCATTTAAGGTAACCGCAGGTTTAGTTGAAGAATTCGGGACGGAAAGAGTGATCGACACACCGATTTCAGAGCCGGGCTTTATGGGGATGGCGGTGGGAGCCGCAATGACTGGATCGCGCCCGATCGTTGATCTGATGTTTGGTGATTTTCTGTTTCTTATTATGGATCAGCTGTGCAACCAGGCTGCTAAAGCCCATTACATGTCGGGCGGAAAGTTGAATGTTCCGTTGGTGCTGCGCACAAACCTGGGTGCGACCCGACGATCAGCGGCCCAACACAGTCAGTCACTGCATGCTTTGGTGGCCCATGTTCCAGGGCTGAAAGTGGCACTGCCCTCTTCGGCCTATGAAGCAAAGGGCCTACTCAAGACCGCTATACGTGATAATAATCCAGTGGTCTTTATTGAGGATAAACTGATGTATCAAGATAAGGCGTCAGTGCCTGAAGAAGAATACCTGATCCCCTTTGGTCAAGCCAATATCGTGCGCGAAGGCCGAGATGTAACTCTGGTAGCAACCTCTTCAATGCGTCAGGTCTGTGAAAAAGCTGCTGATCTGCTTAGTGAAGACGGTATAAGCGCCGAGATCATCGACCCACGCACCATCGTGCCGCTTGATGAGACCACAATCTTATCTTCAGTAAAGAAAACCTCGCGTGCGATCGTGGTTGATGAGGGTCATCAAAGTTATGGAGTCGCGGCCGAAATTGCATCGATAATTTCCGAAAAGGCTTTTTATCATCTGGATGCACCAGTGATCCGAATGGGCGCAATGGATGTGCCTGTGCCGTTCAGTCCAGTACTTGAGGATTTGACCGTGCCAACCCCTGAACTGGTGGCCCAAAATGCGCGTAAAATAGTGTTTGGAGAGATGATTCATGGCCTCTGAAATCAAAATGCCGCAACTGGGAATGAACCAAGATAGCGCGGTGATTGTTACTTGGTTAAAAGTGGCTGGCGATAAGGTTGCGTTGGGAGACGCTCTTCTAGAGGTGGAAACCGATAAGGCTACTGTCGAGGTTGAAGCCTTGGCCGAAGGCTATTTGTCCGGCATCCAAGCCGTAGAGGGCGATGATGTGCCGGTTGGTAATCTCATTGCTATGATCGTGGATACAGACGCTGATGTTACGACCGCGCAGGTGGCTTCGCCAAGCGCAGCATCAGAGGTCGCGCCGAGCGTCGACGCCTCCGATTGGGTTGAAGCATCGCAGGCCGAACGGCCTCAGCCAGAACCTTTTGCAGAACCACCTAAGCGCCAGTCTGTGCCCCCGCCGCAACCTGCGCCGGCGCCTATAGTTGTATCGCAGGCGAAAGTTCTAGCCTCGCCCAAGGCAAAGCTGTTGGCAAGGGAACGCGGGATAGATCTGGTCGCGTTGCGCGTGAAAGGCCTGTCCGAACCGATCCACGTAAAAGATTTACCACTTAGCCAGGTTGGTGACCACTACGCGCTGTCGGCGCAGGTTAGCCAAGAGGCAGTGGATGCGTTGCTGTCGCGCAGTGAAATTATGGATAGAACTATGCTGTTTGCGTCTTTTGCTGCAGGGGCATGGCGCAGGTTTTTTGAGGTCGAAGACGTCGCGGTAACTCTTATCGGGCTTGATGGCGAAGCTACGATTTGCACAAATCCGGATCGCGGTGGAGAGGGCACATTGAATGCAACGTCTCTTTCGCTGATAGATCTGTGTGAGACGCGGCTTTCGTCCTATACAACCTCAACCGTGGGGGTCACTCTATGCGTGGCTAAAGAGCAAAATGCGTTCTTACTAACCCTTTCCGTGAGTGGCGCTGGGCTCTCAATGCCCCAGGCTGTTGGACTTTTAAATGAGATCGCGGCAAGGGTAGAAGACCCGATCCGCCAGCTTTTATGAGATGAGAGAATTATGACTGAATTTTTGAACAAACTTTATGTCGGTGGTGAATGGCGTGAAGCCTCGAATGGTGAGCGTTTTGATGTGTTGAATCCAGCCGATGAAACGGTTCTCACCAGCGTTGCAAGTGGCACAGTCGAAGATGCGTTGGCTTGCGTTGATGCCGCCGATGCGGCCTTCGCAGCATGGGCGAGCAAACCCCCACGTGAACGAGGTGAAATTCTACGAAAAGCCTTTGAAATTTTTACGGAACGTTTATCTGACATTGCCCGATTGATAACTTTGGAAAATGGCAAGGCTGGTACCGATGCCATGGGTGAGGCAAAGTATGCCGCCGAATTCTTTCGCTGGTATGCAGAAGAGGCGGTGCGTTCAGATGGATATTTGGGCATGGCGCCGGTAACTGGTGCTCGTATTGCGATCCATCAAAAACCTGCCGGTATCGCCCTTTTGGTGACTCCCTGGAATTATCCGGCAGCCATGGGAACCCGCAAAATAGCCCCTGCGCTGGCCGCGGGTTGCCCAGTTGTGATTAAACCTGCTTCGGAAACTCCCTTAACGATGCTGGCGCTTATTCCTATTTTAGAAGAGGCTGGGGTGCCGCCGGGCGTTGTCAACGTCCTGCCATCTCGCAGCTCAGGTGAAGTGGTTGCCTCCATTCTTGCTGATAAACGTGTGCGGGTGGTTAGTTTTACTGGTTCAACCGATGTGGGACGAAAAATTCTGCATGCGGCAGCTGATAATATTGTTAAGCCGGCGATGGAGCTTGGTGGGAATGCACCCTTCATCGTGTGCCAAGATGCTGATATTGAAGCGGCTGCGGATGGGCTTATGATGGCCAAGATGCGCAATTTGGGCGAGGCCTGTACAGCAGCCAATAGGATTTACGTTCATGAGGATGTCGAGGCGCACTTCGTTGAGTCATTCACTCAAAAAATGGCAGCGCTAAAAATGGGAAACGGCTTGATGTCAGACATTGATGTGGGACCCTTGGTAAATGCGGAGACGCGCGATAAAGTGGCCTATTTTGTTGATGATGCAGTTGCAAAGGGCGCCAAGATTAAACTGGGCGGAAACCGACCAAATGGTCCTGGCTTCTACTATCCACCGACGGTTCTTACCCAGGTACCTGACAGTGCAGAATGCCTAAATGATGAAATATTTGGACCGGTTGCTGCAATCCAAACCTTTACCGACGAGGATGAGGTTATCGCGAGAGCAAATAACACCGAATATGGTCTGGTTGCCTATCTTTACACCAAAGATATGCGTCGTGGTCTTGGGCTTTCAGAAAGGCTTGATTTTGGCATGATCGGGCTTAATAGAGGGCTGGTTTCAGACCCTGCCGCGCCGTTTGGAGGGACCAAGCAATCTGGTTTGGGACGTGAGGGCGGTAAAGAAGGCATGCGGGAATTTCAGGAAACTCAATATATTTCAACGGAGTGGTAGAAGATGGGTGCGACCGTGAGTCCTTCTGTTCGCCGACTGGCAATGAACAAAGGTATCGATATTGATGCGCTTGCAGCGCGTCTAGGCCGCGAAACTATTACACGCGATGACGTTTTAGGAGGAGCATCGGTCTTGCCCGCCGGCGCATCAGTTTCCAATGTAAATTGGGATGTAGATCATTCACTTTATGGGCCTGTGTCCCATCGTCCATTGAATAGGATGGCGCAGGTTGCATCTAAAAACCTAACTGCAGCTCAGCAACTTATTCCGGCAGTTACGCATCACGACAGCGCTGATGTGACGCGCATTGAGGCGACGCGGGCGCAGCTTAAGCAAGATGGCATTAGGATAACGGCCTTGGCTTTCCATGTCATAGTTCTGGCGCGTTGCCTGAAAGAATATGAAAATTTTAATGCCTCGCTTACGGCCGATGGTCAAAATTTAATCCTGAAAAGTTATGTTAATATTGGAATTGCCGTTGATACACCGCAAGGTCTGATTGTTCCTGTTATTAGGAATGCAGATCAAAAGCGTATTCAGGAAATTTCGGATGAAATTTCGGATCTCGCTGCGAGAGCGCGGGCCCGCCGTATTCGAGCCACGGAAATGGGCGGCGCCTCAATGAGTATTTCCTCGCTGGGTGGTATTGGGGGCGAAGCATTTTCGCCCATTGTAAACCCGCCAGAAGTTGCGATTCTCGGTATTACAAGAACTGAAATACGACCTGTATGGGATGGCCAGGATTTTGTGCCCCGGCGGATGGTGCCGCTTGACCTGAGTTATGATCATCGCGTCATCAACGGCGCTGATGCTGCACATTTTCTTGGTCGGTATAGATATCTTATTAGCAATGCGGATGATTTGATCGCGGGCATTGCCGGAAATAGTGAGTAAATCATCATGCTAAATATGCAAACAACTAGCTTGGCCGTGACCATAAATGGTACTGCACACCAATTTGACATAAATCCTAAAACCCCTTTGCTATATGTGCTTCGTGATCATTTTGGGTTGCGGGCAACCCGGTTTGGATGTGGTCAGGGGACTTGCGGCGCTTGCACCGTAAGTGTGAACGGGCAGCCGGTTATGTCATGCGATGTGTCCATAGGTGAATTACAAGGTTCAGAAATAGAAACAGCGGAAGGCCTTGATACAGAACCTGCGCATCCGGTTTTGGCGGAACTGTTAGCCTTTCAAGCCGGTCAATGTGGGTATTGTCTTTCCGGCATTGCCATGCGCGCCAAAACGATGCTTGAACAGCATGAAAACTTGGACCGTACAGAGATTGCTGCGGCGCTTGATGATCATCTGTGCCGTTGCGGGTCGCATAATAGGGTTCTAGATGCGATCGAGTCACTGTTTCGTAAAAGGCAGGGAGCATGAGCCTGCAGACGAAGATCCCCGGACCAATTTCGACCGGTCCGTTGCTTTCAGATTGGTTTTACATAGCAGAAGATGGGCGTCTGATCGTGAAGACGGGTCGTGTTGAGTTGGGGCAAGGCAATCAAACTGCTCTGCTAAAAATGACAGCCGATGAGTTGGGTATTCCGACTGCTGATCTAATCTTGGAAATGGCCCGTACGGATCGCGCTGTGAATGAAGGCTTCACAGCTGGCAGCATGTCGATCTCAGAGGGCGGGTTGGCATTGCGATATGCCGGCTCGGCGCTTAGGTCGGTTTTACTTGCTGAGGCAGCCGTCAGGCTTGAGGTTGCTGCTGATCAGCTTGACCTGAGATCTGGTAAAATTGAATTTAACGGGCAAATAACCGATGTTAGCGTTTCGGATCTCTTACAGCAGATCTCGTTCAGTTCAAAAATCGAGGAACATTCCGCCCCAAGACCTTATGAACAGCGCCCCTCAGATGCCGATCAGGTGATAAGGACTGATTTAAAAAATCGAATTGTTGGAGCGCCTTTCGTGCATGACCTTCACGAAGATGGTTTGCTTTATGGTGCGCCAGTACACCCTCCGAGTATGACGTCTGTATTGGAAGGTATTGATATTGATCTGTTAAAAGATCGCCCAGGTGTGGTTGAGGTAGTGCGCGATGGTTCTTTTGTTGGGATTGTTGCACTCAGCCAATTTGAGGCCGCAGAGGCGGCAAAATTTGCCCATGGATTGGCCCGTTGGAGCGAAACGGTTTTATCGCCCAACGATCCGATGGAATCAATCGCAGGTTCGGAAGCGGATGCACCAACTGTATTCTCGCAGTTTGATAGTGGCCCGCCAGAAGGCACGCTCTATCAAACTGAAGTTGCGCGGCCGTTTCTGATGCATGCTTCGATCGGTCCCGCATCGGCTATGGCGGTTTGGCAGGATGGCTCCGTACAAGTTTGGACTCATAGCCAAGGCGTGTTTCAACTGCGCAGTGCTATCTCAATGGCTTTGGGAATCGAGGAAATAAAAATTACGGTTATTCATCACCCCGGAGCAGGTTGTTATGGGCATAATGGAGCGGATGATGCGGCATTTGATGCAGTGCTTATGGCCAGGTCTGTTCAGGGAAAGCGGGTTAAGGTTGTCTGGTCGCGGCGCGATGAGTTTCGTGCCGCACCGATGGGGCCAGGGATGGTCACTCGGGCTTCTGCGACGTTGGGCGCGGATAATCAAATTGTGGCGATGAATATTGATGTGAATTCTGCACCTCATGCAAATCGACCGAGCATTAACGGAACGCCTAACCTTAGGGCTGCGGCTTATCTTGCAGCGCCAGTTTTGCCAGCACCATCCAAGGACTTACCACTGGCACGTGGCGGCGGGGCCGAACGTAATGCTGTGCCAGGCTATGATATACCCAATGTAGAGGTGACAAAGCGCCTTGTCCATTTGCCATTCAGAACATCATCCTTGCGGGCTTTGGGCGCCTATGCAAATGTGTTTGCTATTGAAACCCTTATCGATGACATTGCTGCGGATTGCGGGGAAGATTCAGTCGCGTTTCGACTTCGGCATCTGTCTGACCCTCGGGCACGCGATGTTATTGAAAAAGCGGCCCACGCAAGTGCGACCCACAGAGCAGAACCCGAAACAGAAGGGGTTGGTTGGGGTTTTGCTTATGCAAGATATAAAAACACATCCGGATATTGTGCGCTGTTCGCGCGAATGGATCTAAGTGAAGATGTAAGGATCACTGATGTTTACTGCGCCGCAGATATTGGAGAAGTCATTAGCACTGATGGTGCGTGTAACCAGATTGAAGGCGGGATTGTGCAAGGCGCCAGTTGGGCATTGAAAGAAGCTGTTCTATTCGAGGGATTAACGATAGAGGCCAAATCTTGGCTTGATTATCCGATCATTAGGTTCAGCGAAGTTCCGCGGGTCAGAGTGGATTTGATAAACCGACCTACTTTACCGCCTTTGGGCTGCGGTGAGATCTCGCAAGCTCCGATTTCTGCCGCTATCGGAAATGCTGTTAAAGACGCGCTTGGCGTACGGGTGCGGTCACTTCCTATTACCAGAGATGCTATTATTGCGGCATCCTAAATCAACAAATATCTGTACTGTCATGTGTGGACGGCTCCTTTTATGCAAGGGTTAATTTGAGTGACTTTGATGTTTGCAGGTTGCGGTCATGTGTCCGGCCTTTTGATGCGGTTGATGTGACCACGGCACTTTCAGATAAAACCACTTGAGACGGGCAGGGCGACCTTATAGTTGCTTATCGCAACATGATATGCTGGACGCCTCACAGATTTTGAGGCAGATTGTGGGTGTTGAACAGGGAGATTCTGCACTCTGTGTGTTGGAGTTTAGCGCATTTATTAGCACATCATGATAATGCTGTTGTAAACATATGTTTTCACGTGTTTAAATTATACCGCATTCCATCATAATCCGCGTGTCTGGGGTTCGAGTCCCTGTACCGCCACCAATACCCTCCATCCATTATTTTTATAATAGTATATAAAAACAAGGGAAATAAGTGCGTCGTGAGGGGGCTACCAAATTCAATTAACCATTTAACTCAATCGTTTGATTGTTGGTTGGGGGTCGCTATAAAACGCCTTAAATAAAAACATTATTATTCTGGCTCCTTAAATGACTCTTCAAAGGCATTCATGATAGGATAGGTGAAATAAGAAATTAAAGGCCGTTGCCCTACCAATATATCTGCTGTGGCCAGCATTCCTTGAGATAAAATAAAATCTGATGGCATGTCGGATCTTTTAAGGCTCTGCGTTTTGACCCTTCCTCTGTAAAAGACACCTTTATCGCCTGATAGTGATTCATTGAATGTGTCGTTAGAAACATATATTAATTCACCGTCTAAGCCTCCAAATTCTTGAAACGGCATAGCATCTAATTTAACAGAAACTGTCATGCCAAGCTTCATATCATTTATCTTTTTAGGATCTATATCAACTTCAAGAAACAAAGGTTGATTAGACTGAACTAAGGTAACAATGGGCTCACCTTCACTAACAATACCACCGCTAGCAACTGCCGGTATATCCAAAACAATACCTTCAGCTGGCGACTTCACTATTATATTGTCAACAAGTCGGGAAAGCTTAATTTTTTCTTGTTCTAGCTGCATTAATTCTTCGTTCTTTGCTGTTATGTCACCGGTCAGTTTTGAAGCCCAACTTGCTATAAATGCCTGTTTGTCAGCTGTTTGAGTTGTGATTACAGATTCAAGTTTTGAGATCGCGGTCTTGGCATTGAATTGTGATTTTTCCGCGTTCAACAGCGCATCTTTTGCCGAAAGATAATCTAGCTCAAGCTTTGTAGTTGAAGTTTTGGAATTAAATTGGGATTTTTCTGCGTTTAAAAGCGCATCTTTCGAGGATAGATATTGTGACAACGATACGATCTGTCGCTCATAAAGATCTTTCTGTACCGCGGTCTGTTTAGCTTTTATTTCTGTCTGCTTTGTTAAAATTTCCGATAATGTAGCCGTTTGTCGATCATACAATTCTTTCTTCGCCCTGGCCAGTTGGGCCTTGATTTCTGTTTGTTTTTTGGAAATCTCCAGAAGTTCTTTTGACGACTCATACTCATTTCGAGCTGTGTCTAGCTTGGAGTCAAACGACTTAATTTTTTCAGAATACTCCAATACTTTTTTCATTAACGTGACACTATATAACTTATTGAATTTTTCAGAATTATTTTCCAAATTTAATTTTTTAATTGTTGCTTCATAAAAACTATCTAATTTTAGGCTTGTATTGAACTGCTGAATGTTATCGTTCAGCATCTGTTCCATATGAAGCCCTACCAGCGACTGGTAGATATTATCAATCTTTTCCTGGTTCTGCTTCAAATTTACGCTTACAACAGTATCATCCAGGTAAGCTATGATCTGGCCTTTAACTACTGTGTCACCGCGTTCCACTTCCACACTTTTTACGACGGAACTTGCACTGGCTTCCACAATGACGTTCGGCGTTGCGGTCAGAAATTCCCCACGAGCAGATATTGTTGTATCCACCTGACTAAGGGAGGCAAATACGACGCTCCCAATAAAAAATATTAGTAAGGTAAGAGCTAAAATTAAAACAGGCTTTGAAGGGCCCTGTTCATATATGGCGTCAGTGTCATCTATTTCAAAATCATGTGATGCGCTTTCCCTGAAAACCTGAATTGGAGCAGAACCTTCCTCAACAGCACCCGCGCGCTCGTATTTTGCAACTAATTGATTTGAAGTTCGTAAATTTTGGGAAATATTCTTCATGATCCGTACGGCTGCATCTGGGTTTTGTTTCAAATACTTGACAAACGCCTCGGCAGTTACCTCAGTAACTACAGTGTTCACATTGGCCCGAGCCCCTGCACTGCGGGGATTTCCATCGATAAGCGCCATTTCACCAAAAATAGTGGGTGCGGTTAACTCAGCTAATACTTTTTCACCGTCAGTACTGTGTTTGGTTATTTCCACAGCCCCTGATTTTATGACGTATGCATAAGCCGCACTTTCACCTTCTCGGAAAATATATTCACCGTCTGTAAAAGATTTATCTACCATTTGGTTTCTCTTCATAAGTCAACGGGTAGGATTTTACATTCCCGTTAGTTTTTGCTCCATAGCCCATAGCTCTTTGTAGAGCGGACATGTTTTTAAAAGTACATCGTGGGTTCCCTGACCTACAACTACACCTTTTTCGAGCACTATAATTTGCTCAAATTCTGCCGTTGAACGAAGATCATGGGTTGCCATTATAACGGTTTTTAATTCGGATATTTTAGAGAAGTTTTCAAAAAAAGAAATCTGAGTTGATTTATCTAAATTAGCAAGTGCTTCATCAATTAAAAGGATACGAGGCCCTGCCATTAGGCCGCGGGCCAAAGCTAAAGTGACACGGTTGCCTTGGGATAGTGGCATACCGAACTGATTGACTTCGGTTGAGATGCCCTCTGGCAGCTCGTCTAGAACCTTTTGCAGGCCAGAAATTTGAAGTATTTCCTGAAACTCCCGCTCGCTGATATCTGGCTGTACCTTTCGTAAATTTTCCTCGATTGTCGCGCCAAAGAATACGGGTTGGCCATCGATCAATGTATTCTGGCTACGATAGTTATCTAAACTTAAATAGCGAATATTCTGACCATCAATTTCCATTGAACCCGTATTTGGTCTTAAAAAACCTTGGCAGAGACGCAAAAATGTTGTCTTTCCGGAACCTGATGGCCCAACAATAGCCACTTTTGCCCTCGCAGGAATACTCAAGGTCAGGCCGTTAAGGGCATTTGCATTTTCAAACTTAACAACAACATCCTTACAAACTACTTCACCTTTCACTACCATTTCATTTCCGCCGACCGGCTCGTTTGGACCATTCCAACTCGTGCCTACCGTTTGAAGTGTTGACTTAAAGCCATTCAAATCCGAAAAAAACGTGAATAGTGCAGTGAATGGGGATACAAGCTTTCCTCCAAGCATATTGCAGGAAATGATAGCTCCTGCTGACAGCCCGCTACCAAGTACCAGAAGAACCCCCGTTGTAACAATCGCAACCGTCATGAGTTGGGACAGTGTTGCATTTATATTAGTGATAATCATGCTGGAAATTTGGCCTTGTATACTTTGGCGTATACTTCTGGAAGATACTTTTCGCCACTCTCGCCGTTGTGAAGCGCCAAGCGAAAATGCCTTGATCGTCTCTATACCTGCAACGCTGGATTGGACTACCCTTCGCTTTGAGGCTTCTATTGGGCCTGTAATTTTCCCAGCCTCTTTCTGACGCCATCTGCCAAACAGGGTAATAGTTCCAATGGTCATTGAAAATAACGTGACTATAAGAGCGAGAATGGGGCTGTAGCCAAAAAGAACAGGAAGAAACACTAAAATGTTGGTAGCATCAAAAATCGTCTTTAGGACTTGCGTTGAGATAAAGCTTTTAATTTTTCCGGAGGCCTGAAGAAGAGCCTCAAACTCGGAGGGTGATCCAGTTTGAAAGGTTGCGGCTGGAAGTGCCATCACTTTGTCAAAAATATCGCCGGATAATCGTGCTTCTATTGATGTAGAAATAAAATTTATCACGTAGTCTCGAACATAGCCCAATATGCCGTTGAAAATGAGTGCCGCACAAACACCCATTACCAAAATATATAAGGTTGATACGGCTCCATAATTTAAAACTTTATCTAGAGATATTTGAATAAATACGATTGGAGCTAGCCCCAAAATAGCTGTTAGCATAGCAGCAATAAATGTGAGCCCTAGCAAACCTTTAAATCGGTAAAGCTCAGGGATGAACCATGTCCAATCAAAAATACGATCCTGTGAGGAAATACCCGTTTCGCTTGAGATCAGAAAAACAGACCCACCCCAATTACGCTTGAACTCTGTCTCGTTCTCAACATTAACTTTATTGGTTGGATCCAAGGGATCTATTGATTGGAACTCAACTACATGATCCGTATTTGGCTTGCAGTTAATTATTATTCTGGCTGTTCCATCGCGCATAAGCGCAACACAGGGGAAATAGTATGAACGGTCCTTCAAAGTTTTTAAGCTTGGCTTCAAACGTTGAACTTTTACCCCCTGCTCCTTGAGGGTATTTTTTAATTCTTTTTCGGATGCAATTTGACCTTGTGATATTTTTTTTTCTAGCTGCTCAACAGTAATTCTGACCCCAAACTGTCGAGCAAGGGCGATCACACCCAGCGATAAAGATCTAAGGGTTTTGGTGTTCATAGTCTAAAACCCCTTCAACTATGGTCATTTCCTGAAAATTCTGCAGCTAAAACTAAAAACTAGGAATAAAGACAAGAGGATTATGATTTCTTAATCATAATCCTCTGTCAATCAAAGTAGTTTACTTGTTTTGCTATGTTACGCCATGCCAGCTGTTGGATCATCCTCCACGGCGGGGGCGTCTTCAGCAACATCTTCAACAGCAGCAGCAGCATCAGCAGCAGTATCCATCCCCGCAGCTGGTGAACTTCCTGAAATTGCACCTGCATCCATGGCTGTTAGTGCAGCATCGGCCGTTGCATCCATCGGCCCCGGTGCGTCTTGTATTGGATCAGCTAACGCTCCGCCCAATGCCCCCATTCCACCGTCATCCATACCGCCCATTGCGTCTGCTGGCATGTTTGCCATCTGTGCAGGGGACATAGCGTCCGTACATTCTGTTGACATGTTTGCCATCATTCCTGCGTCCATGCCGCCCATAGCGTCGGCTGGACACGCAGCCATCATGTCAGCATCCATGCCGCCCATAGCTCCTGCTGGCATAGCAGTCATCATGTCAGCATCCATGCCGCCCATAGCGTCAGCTGGCATAGCAGTCATCATGTCAGCATCCATGCCGCCCATAGCGTCAGCTGGCATAGCAGTCATCATGTCGGCGTCCATGCCTCCCATAGCGTCAGCTGGCATGTTTGCCATCATTCCTGCGTCCATGCCGCCCATAGCGTCGGCTGGACACGCAGCCATCATGTCAGCATCCATG
>Ga0114995_10000422_pt1 | contig 29062 bp, 27 predicted proteins | sample ArcticOcean_MG_C_11_FD_87038 | JGI IMG/M metagenome (GOLD analysis project Ga0114995, IMG submission 87038) | Marine microbial communities from western Arctic Ocean - ArcticOcean_MG_CB2_154 | ecosystem: Environmental > Aquatic > Marine > Oceanic | place: Arctic Ocean: Canada Basin | collected... | reverse complement strand
TATTGGGCATTAGGTGTTAATCAGCGCTGTGTCGAAGAGATAATATCAACCCCATTCTAACCCACTAATGGTAAAATGCTAAGCCTACCCAAGGAGTTGACCCCATGTTTCATCGCTTAACCTTATTTGAGATGAGTAATGAGCCAAACGTTGCAGCTATCGACAAGGTGTTTGAGGCTGTGCAAGTGCAAAGTTATACTAATAATCAAAGCTCTAATGCTAATCACACAGTGCATCAGTGGCAATGGGGTAGTGTAGGTGAGCCTGTTGACTCTAGCAGGTTTGGAAATAATACATCTGCATTCATTTTAGATCTTAAGCTCATTCTTAAAAAGCGGTCTAAACAACAAAAGTTGGATTATGTAATCCAGAGCTCTGAGCAACCCATACAAAAAATAAAGTTAGCTGTGTTTGATATGGATTCCACTTTGATTCAAGCAGAGGTAATGGATGAGCTGGCCTATGTTTGGGGCGTTGGCCCTCAAGTAGCACGCATTACCGCCAGCTCCATGGCTGGAGAGTTAGATTTTGAACAGAGCTTTCGCCAGCGATTAGCTTTGTTAAAAGGGTTTGATGTGGCCCAACTTAGCGCCATTAATCAGGCTGTTGAGCTCATGCCAGGTGCAGAACAACTAATGCAAGGCCTGCAGGAACAGGGTATATACTGCGCTATATTATCTGGTGGGTTTAGTTATTTTGCAGATGATTTAGCCTGTAGGCTGGGCATGCAAAAAGCCTTCTCAAATCCTTTAGAGGAAATAGATGGCAAGCTCACTGGGCAAATGACAGGCACCATAGTGGACGCAGCCCGAAAAGTAGAGCTGATGGAGCAGTTGCGTAAAACCCTTGGTTTATCTATAGAACAGTGCCTTGCCGTAGGTGACGGTGCTAACGATTTACCCATGCTTAACAAAGCTGGTTTAGGTGTGGCTTTCCATGGTAAGCCACTGGTTAGGCAACAGGCTCCCCATCAAATTAACAATTGTGATCTGGATGTACTATTGCACTTGGTTTAACTCTTGGTTTAACTCTGCTGCGTTTAATTATATTTGGGTTATGTTTGGGCTAGCTGAGCGAGTATAAAGTTTTACTCAATTTGCCTGGCTCTTCACGCACCAGTTTAGGCACCAGGTAGCCCGACATACAGGCCTGCATTTGAGCCACTATAGATTGGCCACGTTCTAAGCTAACAAAAAAGTGTGTAGTGCCTGCCACATGGTCTGGTAAGTGCAGGTAATAAGGCATAACACCTAGCTCAAAGAGGCGTTCGCTAAGCTCTTTTAGGCTTGCTAGGTTGTCATTCACTTGGGCTAATAACACGCTTTGATTAAGTAAATGCACCTTATGTTCACGTAATTGTGTACAGGCTTGGGCTACATCTTCTGCTAACTCATTTGCATGGTTTGCGTGCACCACCATTACACAGGTCAATCTGGAACGTTCAAGCCTTTGGCACAGTTTCAAGGTGATTCTCTGTGGCAATACAATGGGCAAGCGGCTGTGAATGCGCAAACGGTTAACGTGAGGAATAGCTTCAATAGCAGTGATTAGCTCAAATAATTTGGAGTCTGTTAAGGCCAGTGGATCGCCACCGCTGAGGATTATTTCTTCTATATCTGGGTGCTGTTCAATATAGCTAAGGCTCTGTTGCCATTCACTCCGGGCGCGTTTTTGGTCACCATAGGGATAGTGGCGGCGGAAACAGTAACGGCAGTTAATAGCGCAGTGTCCTGCAGCAATCAACAAGGCCCGCCCTTGGTATTTGTGTACGATACCCGGCATAGGGTTGAAACTGGTTTCTTGTAATGGGTCATTATTAAAGCTAGGGTCTGTTGTCGCTTCTTGAGCCCTAGGTAATACTTGTAATAACAACGGGTCTGTTGGATCTTGTGGGCGCATTTTTTGGGCAAATGCTTTGGGCACAAGGGTAGCAAAGCCGTGGTCATCGGCTAACATAGTGGTTTGTTGTGCCGTGCTAAAGCCTAGAGCGGCAAGCAGCTGCTGAGGCGTACGGTAGGCCTCTCGCAGCTGAGTGCGCCAATCTTCTGGTAAGCTTGTGTGCTTAATCAAGCTTAAGGGTTCAACTTGTGTAGCGCTTTGCGGTATCATAAGCGACAAATATCCCGATATTTATTACATTAGAGCTAAAAAATGGCTAATTATAACAGTAACGAATTTAAATCTGGCCTTAAAGTGATGCTAGAAGGTGATCCATGCTCCATGGTTGATGTGGAGTTTGTTAAACCAGGCAAAGGTCAGGCATTTACCCGCGTGCGCATGAAAAACTTGAAGACTGGCCGAGTATGGGACCGTACGTTTAAGTCTGGTGAGTCTATTGAAGCTGCGGACGTGATGGATCTCAATATGGAATACCTTTATACCGATGGTGAATTCTGGCATTTCATGTTGGCAGACGGTACTTTCGAACAATATGGTGCCGACGTGAGTGCGGTAGGTGATTGCATCAAGTGGCTTAAAGAACAAGAAATTTATGTGGTTACCTTATGGAATGATGCGCCAATAGCTGTGGCAGCACCTAACTTCGTAGATCTTGAAGTGACAGAAACTGATCCTGGTCTTAAAGGGGATACCGCTCAAGGCGGCAGCAAGCCAGCAATCTTGGCAACTGGTGCTACTGTTCGTGTGCCGTTGTTTATTGAACAGGGCGAGTTCTTGAAGATAGACACCCGTAGCGGCGAATACGTAAGCCGCGCATAAGTTTAGGTACTAACTCCTCTATGCTACGGCTCCCTAAAGCTGATATTAGCCAGCATCATCAGCTACATCAACTTAGGAATCGCGCCAAGGTAATCAGCCAAATACGGGCGTTCTTCGCCGCCCGTGATGTGCTTGAAGTTGATACCCCAGTAATGTCTCATTATGGGGTATCAGACCCCCATATCGATTCTATTCCAGTGACCTTTACCCCAGATGGAACCTCTATAGGCCATTCCATGTACCTTATGTCGTCTCCCGAATATGCTATGAAGCGTTTGTTAGCAGCCGGTAGTGGCTGCATTTATCAAATTGCTAAGGCTTTTCGTAACGGTGAGGCAGGTCGTCGGCATAACCCAGAGTTCACCTTATTAGAATGGTATCGGCTAGACTTTACTTTAGAGCAATTGATGCAAGAAGTAGCGAACCTTATTGATATTGTACTCATAGATGAAGTGCTGGAGTGGCACTTTTGGAGTTACCGTCAGGCCTTTGAAGAAGTCCTTAGTATAAATCCTTTAACGGCTAGTGATGATGCCATTCAAGCCAAGGCTTTGGCTCATGTGGATATTCAAATGGATCACAGCACTCCGCGAGATACGTGGTTAGATCTGTTAATGAGTCACTGCATTGAGCCACAACTGCCTACAGCGTGCTTTATTTACGATTACCCAGCTAGCCAAGCTGCTTTAGCGCGCACAGATATAGATGAACGGGGTAACAAAGTAGCACGCCGTTTTGAGGTGTATGTTAATGGCATTGAACTGGCTAACGGCTATCACGAGCTAACGGATGCCCAAGAACAAGAGCAACGCTTTGCATTAGACAATGCAGCTAGAAGTGCTATGAGTAAAGTACCAATGGCTGCTGATATCAGGTTGGTTGCGGCGTTACAAGCCGGTTTGCCGGAGTGTTCTGGCGTGGCTTTAGGCGTAGAGCGCTTATTAATGCTTGCCTCTGGTGAAAAAGACATTGCTAAGGTGATGGCCTTTAATCACCACCTTGCATAGCCTATGTTAAGTTAAGTTAAGTTAGGTTAGCTCAGCGAACATTTGTCCTAAGCGAGTAGTAGTGCCAGCGCTAAGTTCTGTAGGCCATTGGCTTACACCTTTTGGTAAACACATCACTACCGTAGAGCCCAATTTAAAGCGGCCCATCTCTTCACCTTTCTTCAATGTAATAGGCGTTTGGTCGGTATAGTTAAACTGACTTACTACCTTACCTTTAGGGCACACTAGCCCCGCCCAAACCGTTTCTACACTGGCCACAATCATGGCACCTACAAGTACCATGGCCATAGGCCCAAACTCGGTGTCAAAAATGGCGACTACTCTTTCGTTACGGGCAAATAAGCCAGGCACCTTAGTGGCGGTGACTTGGTTTACCGAAAATAAGTTGCCAGGTACGTGCACCATGTGGGTAAGGGTGCCGTCACAAGGCATATGAATGCGATGGTAATCCTTAGGTGCTAAATAAATAGTAGCAAAATCGCCATCTATAAAAGGAGTGGCAAGCTCACTATTACCACCTAATAAGGTCGTTAGATCAAATTCGTGGCCTTTGGCTTGGAACAGGTTTTGGCCGTTTATCTTCCCTAGCTGGCTAATAGCGCCATCTACAGGGCAAGCTAAGTGCTTTGGGTGGTTATCTATGATACGTGCATCGGCTTTAAGGCTGCGAGTAAAGAAGTCATTAAAGCTGTCGAACTCGCTAGGGTGCTGACGCTCCGCTTCACCCATGTTCACTTTAAAGTGTTTAATAAAGGTGCGTATAAAAGGGTCTTTAATCACAGGCATAGAACTGTGGGCTAGCATGCCCACAAAGCGAGAGATTAGGTGCTGTGGTAATAAATATTGCATTAATACAAATAGACGGTCGGCCATGAAAAATCCTTAATTATGTGTGGTGAAGTCGTCTAAAGACGCTTTAATGTGCCGGAAGCTAGACATGCGAATAGGGTCGATATGCCCATCTTCTAAAGCCTTTAATAAGGCACAAGCTGGCTCGTGTTCGTGGCTACAATCGCTAAATTTGCAGTAACCTAAATAAGGCCTAAATTCCACAAAACCCTCTAGCAGAGTTGCTGTGTCCATATGCCAAAGACCAAATTCACGAATGCCCGGAGAGTCGATTAATTGCCCACCATTAGGAATATGAAATAGTTTGGCGGTGGTAGTAGTGTGAACACCTTTGTTAGTTTGTTCAGACAAGGCACTTACTTTAATGTCTACGCCCGGTAATAGAACATTCACTAAGCTAGATTTTCCAACACCAGACTGCCCTACAAACGCGCTTACTTTATTATTTAACTCAGCATAAAGTGCTTCGAGGCCCGTTAAGGTTTGAGTAGAGGCACGAATAATACGATAACCCAAGCTTTGGTAGCGAGCTAACATTGGTTCAATATGCGCTTGCGCCTCTTCGTCTAATAGGTCTGTTTTGTTGAGTAAAAGTATAGGCTCAATATCACTGGCCTCAGCTGCTACTAGGTAACGGTCTATCAAGTTGGCGTGAGCGTAAGGCTGTGGTGCAAAGGTCACAATGATTTGATAGATGTTGGCTGCCACGGGTTTAAGGTCACCGTATTTGTTAGGGCGGCTTAGAATGCTATTACGCTCATCACGGGCCACAATTACGCCACTTTGATCCGCTGCTTGACGCCAGGACACTTGGTCGCCGGTGACAAGGAACCCTAAATTAGAGCGGATTTTACAGCGAAACACTTCACCTTTGTGTTGGCCGTGTAAAGCTTCAACATCAATTAATGACCCGTAATGGGCAATGATTAGGCCCTGTTGCTCGGCAGACAGGTCACCATGTTCTATAGCTTGCTCTATTGCGCCATCTTTTTTATTAGCGCGTGCGCGACGCTCGTCTTGAACTTTATCAATTTGCCATTGTTGGTGGCGGGTAAGTTTACGTTTGGCCATTGAGAATTAATGTACTGGGTTGTCAGTAAAGGCTTTATTCTACCTCGAAGTGAGGCATAATTCAGTGTATCAATATCACCTAGAGTACTTTTCTTGTGAAACAAGCACAAAATTTAATATGGTTAGACCTGGAAATGACCGGTCTGGACCCAGAACAAGACGTCATTATTGAAATTGCCACCATTGTTACCGATGCACATTTAAATGTGCTGGCTGAAGGGCCATCTATTGTCATCCACCAAAACGATACGGTGCTGGAGGCTATGAACCCTTGGTGCGTCAATCAGCATGGGAAATCAGGCTTAACGCAGCGGGTGCGTGACAGCAAGATAAGCTGTGCAGATGCAGAACAACAAACCATCACTTTTCTTAAAGCTTTAGTTGATTGTGGCCACTCTCCTATGTGCGGCAATACCATTGGTCAAGACAGGCGCTTCTTAGTGAAATACATGCCTCAGCTTGAAGCCTATTTCCATTATCGTAACTTAGATGTAAGTACCATAAAGGAGCTTGCCAAACGTTGGCGCCCAGAGTTACTGGATGGCCTTAAAAAGGGCGGCAGCCATTTAGCACTTGATGATGTGCGTGATTCAATTGCTGAAATGGCCTATTACCGAGAGCATTTCTTGAAAATGGAGCCGTGAAGGCGTGCTCTTTGCTTATTTAAATACAAGTGAGTCTACAAAACAGAAGTCATGGCAGGGCGGTAAGAAGCTATATGGCCCTTCACTGAAGTTGCTCAATTTGGTGGCGGGAAAAGGTTTAGAAATTCTTGTTTAAAAAACGTGTATTTATAAGGTCCGGTTTATACCCTAAATCAAGTATAGTCGAACAGTTATGGTTGGTTCTAACCTCAACTTTTCGATCATTATTCGCGGGTTATACGGTCGTTTATTTCTGTTTTAACATGCAGTCGAGGAGTATAAAAACCTACGGTGCTTAAGTACTTGTGTGGCACTGTGCATTACATTTTGCCACTTATAGAAACCTTTGCACAAAGGCCTTGTTATGACTCATAAATAGCGCAAGCCTCAAAAAAACAATCCAAACAGGTTGAAATGCTCAATAAAACCTAAAATCAACCGATTTAAGGCCAAATAAGGCAATAATTTGCCCTTATAGCGCCCGTTGCCCAACCTTTAGACGCAACTGTACTGTGACAGATTACACGATCGCTGAATGTTTATGCCGCGCTGGAGGTTGTAGGCGAAACACATCAGCCCAAACCGCACGGCGTTTCGTGCTAGGCCTAAGTAACGCGCTTGGCCCATGCCGTAATAAAGCTTAAACACACCGAATACCCGCTCCACAGTGCAGCGAACGCCTGCGTTGCGTTGGTTGTTCTGTTTTTGTGCCTTGGTTAGCGGCGTGTTGCGATAGGCCCGCTTCATCACGCGATTGTTGATGCCATGCTCTTCAAGCCATTCATCATGCTTTCGGCTTTTGTAGGCGCTGTCTGCGTACACAGCCGACTCGCAGCCACTGAGTCGTTCTGTAAAATGATTGGAGTCATGTACATTGCCCTCTTTATCTTTGTTTGGTCGATCGAGCTGTTTCTCTAATGCTGGATCACTCAAGTTATGCCAGCTCTGTAGCAATAATGCTTTGAACATGAACAACGGTGGCCAGGCTGAATTACCGCGGTGCTTAGCATGAATGTCACAAAGAAGGTCTTCAATCACCTGCCAGTCCATAAAATTATTGACGTAATCCAGTTCTGTCAAGGGTCTATATTTTTCACATAAACTGATTAATTAATGTGCTGCAAAGGTCTGAGTATAAAAGGGTGCTTAATTATTTGTAAAAAACAGTGCAGATGCTTATTTTAGAGCTAGTCTTCGCTAGAGTTTGGAAAGCATGAACTATTTGAGTTTCGTGGAAAATTCTCTATTGATTATTTTCAAAGCTTACATATCTTGTCAGGAACAATAAGGCCTTTGTGCAATAATTTCATTCTATCAGTTCACAACATCTCAATCTGTCTTTGCATCTTTGTGCAAAGGTCTCCTTTTATCCAATAGGCCTTATATTTCACACCTAAATGAGTGGGTTTTACAGACTATTGAATAACAAACTTTAGGGGGTGCGTAAATACGCACTTTTTGCCAAACGTAAACTACACTTAATGTATGTCAAACCAAGGCCGGTCTTATGAACACACATTTCAAAGCCTCTATTTCTAATATCCGCACCATGATATTGTGTGAAAATCCATTGTCTATTGAAGAGTACGCCCACCTTTACTATGATGGTGACGGTGTTAACAAAAGCTTAGAAGAAGCCTACGTTTGGTATACTGTTGCACAGTTAAGCGGCAACCATAGAGTGGATTGCCTTGTTAATTACCTTAACTCACGGCTAACGAAATCTATGTGCAATGAGCTCTCATCTAGGGCAAAGCTCATTTATGATAAGGCGCTTCAGGGTTAATAACGGAATATATTGTGTTAAGAAATAGGTTTACCGCTACAATATTTTTAACGGTGTAACTACTCACAAGACAACACCTCAAATTTAAAAATTTGTTGAAGATTTTCTGCTTCATTGAGTTCAAAAAACGGCTCCATTGCAAATAAGGGCCACTCAATATAATGTTCGTGATTTTACAAGGCGGCCTCTGTGAATCTGTTTAAAAATAGTCACTTTCAGTATGACATTATCATTTGGGCTGTGCGATGGTACTGTAAATACGGTGTCAGTTATCGAGAGCTCGAAGAAATGCTGGTTCCGTTGCAAATAAGGGCCACTAACTTTCCGAATATACAGTCCCAGTAGTTTGCTAACTTATTGATATAGTTGCTATAAAAATCCACTATTAATTCGGAAAATAGAGCTTAAAGTATTGATTTATATGGGATTTAAAACGGATTAAAAATCCGTTGTGAGCTGCGCCGATCAAATGGCCACTAATTGGTCACTAACCAATTCTAAGTCATTGATTCTATTGATTCCGGCGGGGGTTCGACTCCCCCAGTTCCCCACAACACCCTGCATTTTGATACGCGCCCAGTTAATAGACACTCTAATTGGTTATCCCTGCTCCAGCCCATAGTCTAAGGACGCTTGCTCCACATATGTTTGGATCAGGCGACCAGACATAATGCCTGGTGGCGCAATAGTCCCGGGTAGTTGGTCGTAGCGAAACCACTTGGCTTCAGCTATCTCAATACCATCCACTTTAATTTCATCGGACACCGCCTCCGCAATAAACCCCAGCATCAGTTGTCCAGGAAAAGGCCAAGACTGGCTGCCAACATAACGTATATTATCAATTTCTACGCCCACCTCTTCAAACACTTCTCTATGCAATGCCTGCTCAGCACTCTCTCCTGCCTCAAGAAACCCTGCCAAAGCACTAATTCGGCTAGCCGGCCAATTGACATTGCGTGCCAAAAGGCAATGATCTCCGCGGGTAACCAGTACAATTACACAAGGGGAAATTCGTGGGTAGTAGTTGATGTTGCAATCATGACAGATTATAGAGTGTTCTTTATCGGTAGTTTGGTTAGGTTTGCCGCAACTTCCACAAAAGCGGTGGGTATCTTGCCAGTCTAATAATTGCACCGCTCTGCAGGCCAACGAAAACACCTCTTCACCAGCTATCGTTAATAAATCCCGCAGCCCTATTAGGCTAAACCCCTCTTTCGCATTCGCTTCGGGTATTAGGTCCCAAACTTCGCAGTCACGGCGGTGCCACTGGCCAAGAGTTATTTTTCGTTGGCAAAAAAAGCTCAGCGAGTTGGTAGCATCACTATCAATGAGCGGATTATTTGCCTCTCCTAGCTCACCAGCCAGTAAAATGTCCCGACCAACTACGGCAATGATCCATTTTTTGTCTGTATTAATAGCTACTGGGCTGGCATAAAAGCCGTTTAGACTTGCGGGGGTAGTCACAGGGGTAGTCACAGGGGATGTACCTTTGGTGGAGTGTATGAGCTGGCTAAAAAACCAACTATGTTTTGAAAATAATTAGTGATAAAAATAGGTTTTTCACCCTATGTTCACCAGTCTAACATGAATAAATTGGGTGTTGGTCGAGGCTGTGGTAACTAAGCTACGGTAACTAAGCTACAGGCCTGACTACCTAACTAATTAATTAAGGTGTTTTAACTTTCGGCCTAAATGGTAGGCCAAAGGCACTGGGGTGATGGGGATAAGTTTTTCTTGTCGTTGCTCGAGTTGCTCTAAAGCCCAATTGATGTGTTCTATAACTAAAGGGGTAGCTGAATCTAGTTGATCCGTAAGTGCTTTGAATACTTGTGTGGAGGCAGGGCCATTACCTAAGCCAATGGCCAAGTTACGCTGCCAGCCTTCAAAACCTGCACGGCGGATAGGAGATCCTTCGGTGCGTTTAAGAAACTCTTCTTCGGTCCACGTAAATAATTCTGCCAATTTAGCTTGGTCTAAACCGTGGCGAGGTTTGAAGTCATCTTCTTGGGTGGCGCTAGGTGCGCGATTCCACGGGCAGGCTAGTTGGCAGTCATCACAACCAAATACCCGATTACCCATAAGTGGGCGCAGCTCAAGTGGAATGCTACCTTTGTGCTCAATGGTTAAATAAGCGATACAACGGTTGGCGTCCAATACATAGGGCTGGGGAAAGGCGGCAGTGGGGCACACAGTTATACAAGACTCGCAGCGGCTGCAGTGGTCTTTTTGGTAAGGCTCATCTATGGGTAGCGCTAAATCCACAAAGATTTCGCCAAGCACAAACCAAGAGCCCTGTTTGCGGTTAATGAGTAAGGTATGTTTGCCTTGCCAGCCGAGGCCAGCTTTTTGGGCAAGGGGCTTTTCTAGCACGGGTGCGCTGTCCACAAATACGCGATGACCAAATGGGCCTATCAATGCCTCAATGGCTTTGCTCAATTGAGCCAAACGTTTACGAACTAGTTTGTGATAGTCCCTACCAAGGGCATAGCGAGCAACATAAGCCTGTTCGCCATCTTGCAGAGTGCTTAAGGTAGGTAGATTAGGATCTAGGTAATCCATGCGTAAACAAATAATACGCTTTGTGCCGGGCACCAACTCTTGCGCACGATAGCGTTTGCTTCCGTGCTTGCTCATGTAATCCATGTCGGCATGATAACCAAGGTCTAGCCACTGCTCTAACTGTTCGCCAGCTATTTCGTTGTCGGTATCAGTAATGCCACAGTCGGCAAAGCCAAATTGGCTTGCAAGCTGTTTAATGCGTATGGCTAGATCTGCAAGCTGTTGCGTAGTTAGGGGTGCTTGGTCAGTTTGTGAGGGTGTGTGAAGTGTAGGCATAGTGCTTATTCTAACCTAGTAAAATAAGCTGAGCCCCTAAAAATGATACTTAACCAATGAAATAGATGTATGAATGGTTTTTTGGCTATAACGTTGAACCTGCATATGCTCGCGTATTGATTAAAGGAAAGGTGAGTTAGACACAATGAACCCCATTTTTCAGGTTAGACATACAGTATAGCTCTGTTTTAAAAATAGGGAGCGCAAACCGCTCTTTTTTTGTAGCTGGGTAAGCAATGCGCAGAAAATGGACTATAGTTTCAAGACATTGAGAGCTGGGCCCACTAGAACAAAAAAATAGTAGAGCGGCTCTCTAATAATTATTATGAGGCCTGCTGGCCTCATAAATAGACTGTTAAATAGCTTAATTACAGGAAGAGTATGTATCATCGTGAATGGAAGTGCCTTTGTCCCAGAGACACAGCCAATGGGTTTATTGATTACCTCACAGTAACAGGTATTAAAGATACTCAAAATATAAATGGTTGTACTGGTTATAATGTTTTACAACGAGAGCTTTACGGTGAAATTGAAATCACATTTGTATCTTTCTGGCTAGAACTTGAGATGATGAAGGATTACGCAGGAAATAACCTGTATAAAGCAGTCCTTTACCCTGAAGGCGAAAAATATCGAATTAAACCTGACACAGAAGTAAGGGTATATGAGGTTATTGGTAGCATTACAGCTACTTAACAAGCATTTCAAGTGGGACTTCTAACAGTTTGCTCGGTTTCGCTTCGCTACACATTTTAGCAAACAATTATCAGCCCCTTAAATGGGCGTTAGCCTACAAAAGAGAGACACATCATGCGGATAGAAGAAGCTGTAGTAGACGACGCCCCCTTGATTTTGGAGTATATTCAGAAGAAGGCGGATTTTGATGGAGATATGCGTGGAGAGCCTTCAGTGGTTACGTTAAACATTGAGAAGATTAAGCAAACATTGTTTAATGACACGCCGTTCGCGAAAGTGATGTTTGCAAGAAATGAACATAATGAAGCTTTAGGCTTTGCTCTGTATCATATTCGGTATTCTTCCTTCTCAGGAACACCCTCTATATGGTTAGATGACTTATTTGTTGATGATACCAGTAGGTCAAGAGGAACAGGCAGAAAGTTAATGATCGCGCTGGAGAAAAAGGCCAAACACATTAACGCATCTCACCTGTCTTGGAATGCAAGTGCAAGGAATATTCGTGGCCAAGAATTTTATAATCGTTTCGGTGCGGAGTTGGAGCGCACCGATGGTTCGGTTCTTTTCTATCGATATATAATATAAGGCTAACAAGGCCGTGTAGCTTGGCAATTTATGCGGTGTTCGCATTTTGGTGTCGCTTGCGGTCTACTTTACCACAATAAAAACCCTACATAAAATGCGGATAACGGCGGTGTTAACTCGACTCAAATGGATCTGCAATGGAAGCTCATAATATACCAATTAGTAATTTATCTAGGGAAGAACTCGCTGATTTTTGGAAGCATTTGTCAGCACCATAACTAAACTATAACTAAAGGCAGTGTGTAGCATTTTGCTATGAAAGCAATTCAAAGTTACAAGTCATGCTGGTGAAGACTTCAGGAAGAAAATGGACTTTCCAGAAAGGTACTAATATAAAATACCTACAAGATAGGCAGTTTTTACTGCGCTTTTAGGCTATATTGCACTCTAGTTTTTCATCCATTAAGTAGGATTCCCAGTTCATGTCCCTAGAGTACCAACTACAAGCCCACGGCGAAGATGCTATGGTGGCTCTAGGCAAGCAGTTTGGGCAGGCGTTAAGCGCTGACGCACAAGGTGCTACGGTGTTTTTACAAGGCGATTTAGGTATGGGTAAAACCACCTTTACTCGAGGCGTTATGCGTTATTTTGGCCATCTAGGTGCTACCAAAAGCCCTACCTATACCTTGGTGGAGCCGTATCAATTTAAACAGCAAAAAATACACCACTTTGATCTGTATCGTTTGGGCCATCCAGAAGAGTTAGAGTATTTAGGTATTAGGGACTACTTTGATGGGTGCGCTATTAACTTGATAGAGTGGTCGGATAAAGGCATGGGCTTCTTACCGAGTGCCGATGTTGTATTAACGATTCACCCATTGGATCGTGGCCGTAAGCTTACCTTTACTTCATGTACCAGCATGGGTGAGGTTATTTTGAATAACCTAACACAGGTTCAGTTATGAGAGTGTTTTTGCTGCTTGTACTGGCCTGCTTGTCTACAGGTTCTTGGGCTGCGAAAATAGAAAATATACGTATTTGGCCAGCGCCTGATAATACTCGATTGGTATTTGATACTAGTGCAGCGGTTACTTTTGAAGTATTTACCTTAACCAATCCAGATCGTTTAGTGATTGATATAGACCGCAGTTTATTATCTACCTCGGTTGCTAAACTAGACTTTACTAACAGCCCAGTGCGCAGTATTCGTTCCAGTCAACGAAGTGATAATAAATTACGCCTAGTCTTAGATTTAGCCTACAAAACCAGTCATAAGGCCTTCGTTTTGGCACCTAATGCCAGCTATGGTCACCGGTTGGTAGTGGATGTGTCTAACTACAGAGAAGCGCCACCAACACCAACGAAAGGTGCAGTGTTAAAACCATCACAGCCACAAACTACCACCCTAACAAACTTGGATTTATTAGACAGTCAAAGGGATATTTTAATTGCCATAGATGCAGGCCACGGTGGTGAAGATCCAGGGGCCTTAGGCCCTAGATTTGGTGGTAAAAAACTACAAGAAAAGCATGTGGTTTTAGGTATTGCTAAAGAGCTAGAAGCGTTGATCAAAAAGGAACCAGGGTTCGCACCGTTGCTCACTCGCACTGGTGACTATTACATTAGTTTAAGGGGTCGTACTAAAAAAGCCCGTAAGGCTAAGACCGATTTATTTATCTCAGTGCATGCAGACGCCTTTAAAAATGGTAAAGCTAACGGTGCCTCTGTATGGGTGCTTTCTTCGCATGGGGCGTCTAGCGAAATGGGACGACTGTTAGCACAAAAGCAAAACGATGCCGACTTAATAGGTGGCATCGGTGGCATAAGCCTAGAAGACAAAGAAGACGATGTGGCGATGACCTTGATCGATATGTCCATGAACTACAGCCAAACCACAGCTCAGGGTGTTGCTGAGGAGGTGCTTAGTAATATGGGTAAGATTGCTAGGTTACATAAGAAACACGTTGAAAGGGCAGGTTTTGTGGTACTTAAGTCACCAGATGTGCCTTCTATTTTGGTAGAAACTGGGTTTATTTCCAACCCTGGTGAAGCGGCAAAACTGCGTACTAAGCAGTATCAAAAGAAAATGGCCAAGGCTATTTTTAATGGTCTAAAAAGCTATTTTTACAGTAATCCTATTGCTAATACGTATATCGCCTCCGTAGTAGAAGCACAGCGCAAGCTGCGTTCTTATAAGGTAGTGTCTGGTGATACTCTTTCTGGTATTGCTCAACAATATAGTACCACTGTGAAGCGCCTGCAAGATGCCAATAAAATGACCAGAAAATCAGTACTTCGAGTTGGCAAAACACTTATTATTCCAGCTGGCTAAATGGCTTCACCCACTAGCTTGCCTCACTATAGATTACGAGTGCTCAAATGACTGCAAAAATCCACCAACTCAGCCCCCGTCTGGCTAACCAAATTGCCGCCGGTGAAGTGGTAGAGCGCCCTGCATCAGTAATAAAGGAGCTGCTGGAAAATTGCCTTGACGCACAAGCCAATAAAATTGATATAGACGTAGAGCAAGGTGGCGTAAAGCTAATGCGAGTGCGAGACAATGGCACTGGCATTGGAGAGCAAGACCTAGCATTAGCGTTAAGTCGTCACGCCACTAGTAAAATTTCTAGTTTGGATGATTTAGAATCGGTGCAAAGCTTAGGTTTTCGTGGCGAAGCTCTGGCCAGCGTGAGCTCTGTATCGCGGTTAACGCTTACATCCAATACCCAAGATCAAGAAAGTGCTTGGCAAGTCATTACCGAAGGCCGTGACATGGCCGCACAGTTGCAACCAGCTGCACATCCAATAGGTACCACTGTAGAAGTGAGGGATTTGTTTTTTAATACGCCTGCTAGGCGCAAGTTTTTACGTACAGAAAAAACAGAATTCAGTCACTTAGAAGAAATTGTAAAACGGTTGGCATTAAGCCGGTTCGATGTAGCTTTTAGCCTTAAACACAATCAAAAAGTAATACACAGCCTGCGCCCGGCAGACACTCAAGCTGCCCAAGAAAAGCGGGTAGCTAGTGTATGCGGCCCGGCCTTTATGCAGCAAGCGCTACATATAGAAATGGAAGCACCAGGGTTGAGGCTATGGGGTTGGGTTGGCCTGCCAACCTTCTCGCGCAGCCAAATGGATCTGCAGTATTTTTTTGTTAATGGTCGTGTGGTTCGGGACAAGCTAGTAGGGCATGCTGTGCGTCAGGCGTATCGTGATGTGATGTACCATGGGCGTCATCCTGCCTTTGTATTGTATTTAGAATTAGACCCCACAAGCGTGGATGTGAACGTACACCCCACTAAAAACGAAGTGCGTTTTCGTGATGGCCGCTTAGTGCATGATTTCATCTTTCGTAGTTTGCACAAAGCTTTGGCTCAAGTGCGGCCAGAAATTCCTACTGGTGGTGGTATTGAGCAGTTGGGTGTGACGGGCCAGGCACAAATGCAGCCTCAGGGGCTTGCGGAAGGTGTATTTGCTGGCCAGGCACAGGTAGATTTAGGTCAGGTTGCGGGTAATCCTACATCATCACCTCTGCAGCAATCAGCTTGGCAAAGTGGGTCGTTTAATCAGCCCACGCCAAGGCAAATGCAAGAGCAGAGCAGTGTGTATGCCAGTTTGCATGGCGATGCAGGTTTGTTAGGTCCTGGTTCATTAATGGCTGCTACTGGTGAGGCAGGGCAAGGGCCACCTTTGGGGTACGCTGTGGCTCAGCTTCATGGTATTTATATTATTTCTGAAAATGCTAAAGGCATGGTGTTGGTAGATATGCATGCTGCTCATGAGCGTATTGTCTACGAAAAAATGAAAATCTCTTGGGCCCAGCAGGGAATTAAGGCACAGCCTTTGTTGGTGCCTATATCCATGGCCGTGAGTTCTCGTGAAGCAGATCAGGTTGAAACGCAGCAAGAGTTGTTTGGCGAACTGGGGTTCGTTATCGACAGGGCAGGCACAGAGAACCTAGTGGTAAGGCAAGTGCCTAGCTTATTGCAGCATGCTAACGTAGAGCAATTAGTGCGTGACGTGCTGGCAGATGTGGTTACCTACGGTAGCAGTGACCGCATAAGGGCGGCTCATAATGAACTACTAGGCACCATGGCTTGCCACGGTGCAGTGCGGGCTAATCGCAGGCTTAATCATGTAGAGATGAACGCACTGCTACGAGACATGGAGATTACCGAACGTAGTGGCCAATGCAACCATGGGCGACCTACGTGGACTCAGTTAAGCTTGTCGGAATTAGATAAGCTGTTCATGCGGGGGCAGTAACGAGTGACAGACACTCAGTTACCACCTGCCGTTTTCCTTATGGGCCCCACAGCTGCAGGTAAAACAGACTTAGCTGTGGAGCTGGTTCAACAGCGCGCTTGTGAAATTATCTCCGTAGATTCAGCGCTTATATACCAAGGTATGGATATAGGTAGCGCCAAGCCAGATGCGGCCACCCTCGCGGTAGCTCCGCATCATCTGATCAATATTTGTGATCCGCTAGAGGCCTATTCGGTAGCTCGCTTTCGTACCGATGCACTAGCGCTTATGGCGCAAATTACCGCTCGTGGAAAGGTGCCTCTGCTGGTGGGCGGTACCATGATGTACTATAAGGCGCTGATGGACGGTTTAGCTCAATTGCCTGAATCAGATCCAGCCATACGGGCTCAGTTAGAGCAAGAAATAGAAGAGCATGGGTTAGAGTCAATGCATGTGCGTTTGTGCGACATTGATCCCGTGGCAGGTGCGCGTATTAATGCTGCTGATACCCAGAGGGTTACTCGGGCAATGGAGGTGTTTTTGCTTACAGGAGAAACCCTAACTACCCATTGGTCTAGGCAAGAGCAGCAACGCTTACCCTATCAAGTGACTTCGGTGGGTGTATGGCCGGCAGATCGAGCGGTGTTGCATCAGCGTATAGAGCAGCGGTATGAAATAATGTTGCAGCAAGGTTTTAAGCACGAAGTAGCGTCTTTAATGGCTCGTGGCGACTTGCATTTAGATCTACCTTCTATGCGCTGTGTGGGTTACCGTCAGATGTGGCAGCACTTGGCTGGCGAGTACGACGATGCAACAATGCAGTTTAAGGGTATTGTGGCAACGCGGCAATTGGCTAAAAGACAACTCACTTGGTTGCGTAGTTGGCCAAAATTGCAGGTGTTTGATAGTGTAGATGCAAAATTAACATTCAATGTTTTGCAATTATTAGATAGAATAGAGCATTAGCGTAAAGGGTGCGTAAAGCGGCTTGCATCTGCTGATGCATTTACGCATTATCACCCAAACTTAACTATAAAGTTAGATTAATGACACAAGGAGCTACCATGTCAAAAGGGCAAACTCTACAAGACCCTTACTTAAACGTATTACGCAAAGAGCGTGTGCCTGTTTCCATTTTCTTGGTAAATGGTATTAAGCTGCAGGGCCAAATTGAGTCTTTCGATCAGTTTGTAATACTGCTCAAAAACACCGTTTCTCAAATGGTATATAAGCACGCTATTTCAACTGTAGTGCCATCTCGCCCAGTAAAGATGCCGGACGAAGACGAGCTAGACTAATCTACTTCTCTTTTGTGCAAACCCGACGAGCACCTCAAGGTGCTCTCTTTGATTTAGGTTACTGCTTTGTTTTTTGAACGTCACAAATCAGGCGAACGTGCGATCCTTGTCCATCTTGAAATGGGCCAAGAAGGTGAGCGTGAAGATGCCAATGAATTAAAAGAGCTGGTTTACTCAGCTGGCGCAGATCCTCTAGAAATAATAGGTGGCTCACGTGCAACCCCTCATCCAAAAACCTATGCTGGTTCTGGCAAAGTAGAAGAAATTAAGCTTGCGGTAGAACGCCACGGAGCTGAAATCGTTATCTTTAATCACTCCTTAAGCCCGGGTCAGGAAAGAAGCCTAGAGCTTGAACTGCAGTGTCGAGTATTGGATCGCACAGGCTTGATCCTTGATATTTTTGCCCAACGTGCCCGTACCCATGAAGGTAAGTTGCAAGTTGAGCTGGCTCAGCTGGAGCATATGTCTACTCGCTTAGTTCGTGGCTGGACTCACTTAGAGCGTCAAAAAGGTGGTATTGGCCTGCGTGGCCCCGGTGAAACTCAGTTAGAAACGGATCGTCGCTTATTACGGGTGCGTATTAATACTATATTAAAGCGCTTAGGTAAGGTGCGTAAGCAACGTGAGCAAGGACGCCGTGCTCGTCGCCGTGCAGAAGTGCCTACTATTTCTTTGGTAGGCTACACTAACGCTGGTAAATCTAGTTTGTTTAATCGTATCACTGTTGCTGAGGTGTACGCTGCTGACCAGTTATTTGCCACCTTAGATCCGACCTTTAGGCGCCTTGAAATTAAAGATGTTGGCCCCACTATCTTGGTTGACACGGTAGGGTTTATTCGTCATTTGCCGCATAAGCTTGTAGATGCATTTCGTGCCACGCTACAAGAAACAGCAGAGGCAACTTTATTGCTTCACTTAATTGATGCTAATGACGAAAAGCGTGACGATAACATCAAAGAAGTAGAGTCTGTGCTGTCAGAAATTGGTGCCGATGATTTGCCTCATTTGTTGGTGTACAATAAAATTGATATGCTAGACGATTGTCCTGCTCGAATCGACCGTGATAGTTATGGTGTGCCAAGAAGGGTTTGGCTAAGTGCATTAACGGGCGAAGGCGTAGATCTTTTGGTCAAGGCCATTAGTGAGCGCTTAGGTGGTGAAATTTTTGCTCAGCAAATCGTACTGGAACCTCAGCACGGTAATTTGAGAGCTCAACTTTACGCCTTAGACGCCGTAGAAAAAGAAGACATTAACGACCAAGGCCATATGGTGTTGGATGTGCGCTTACAAAAGCGAGATTTTTTACAAATACTAAGTCGTATCGGAATGGACGCAACGCCCTTTGTTGGCAAACCAGCCAATCCGTGGGACTAGTAAATATTTAATAATTACATTAATCAGGAGAAGTATATGGCCTGGAATGAACCGGGTAGTAACGGTAAAGACCAAGATCCATGGGGTGGCAATCGCCGTCCAAACGGACAAGATCAGGGACCACCTGATCTGGATGAAGCATTAGGTAAGCTCATTGAGAAATTCAATGGTTTGTTTGGTGGTTCTGGCAATAAAGGCACCTCTGGTTCAGATGGCAGTGGCGCCTCTGCTCCTAATGGTAAAATTATTCTGTTTGGTGCAGCCGTCGTTCTAGTTTTGTGGGCAGGTATGGGTTTCTATACGGTCGACCAACAAGAACGATCGGTAGTTTTGCGCCTAGGTAAGTATAGCGAAACAGTTCAGCCTGGTTTGCAATGGAACCCGCCTTTGATTGACAACGTTACTAAAGTTAATGTAACTGCCGTGCGTGATGTTGATCTACGAGCTTTAATGCTTACAGAAGACGAAAACATTGTTCAAGTAGGGTTGTCGGTGCAATATATTGTGTCTAATCCTAAAGACTTCTTGTTAGAAGTTAGGGATCCAGAAGGTACTCTCTTGCAGGCTACAGAAAGCGCTTTGCGCCACGTTGTAGGCGGTTCAGAAATGCATTCTGTGTTAACAGAAGGTCGTGCTCTTTTAGCCCTAGACATCGAAAGTCGATTGCAGAACTACTTAAATGGTTACCAAACTGGCTTAGAAGTGATTAAGGTGAACATAGAGAACACGTCTGCACCTTCACAAGTTCAAGATGCGTTTGATGACGTGATCAAGGCACGTGAAGACGAGCAGCGTGTTAAGAACGAAGCCCAAGCCTATGCCAACGGCATTGTGCCAGAAGCTCGTGGCCGTGCGCAGCGTGTGAACGAAGAGGCCTTAGCCTATCGTGAGCAGGTAGTTGCTCGTGCAGAAGGTGAGGCGACTCGTTTTACTAAGCTACTAACGGAATACCAAAAGGCTCCGGAAGTAACTCGTGAACGTCTTTATATTGTTGCCATGGAAGATGTTCTATCCAATGCCTCTAAGGTGATGGTAGACGTTAAAGGTGGTAATAACATGATGGTATTGCCTTTAGATCAAATCATGAAAAACCAATCTTTGCGCTCTGCAACAGGTGTTGATGGTAGGGGGTCTTCCAGTATGGTGGATGAGATCACCAACCGTGTGATTCAGCAGCTAACTCAAGGTGTATCTTCAAGGGAGTCTCGTTAACATGGCTACTCGTACTCTAGTAACCTTAATTGGCCTATTTGTGGCGCTCCTTATTGCTTCTTCCACACTATTCGTAGTGAAAGAGACAGAGCGTGCAATTATGCTTCAGTTCGGTGAGGTGGTGAAGTTTGATATCCAGCCTGGCCTGCATGTGAAAGTGCCCTTCATGAACACGGTGCGTGTGTTTGACGCCCGTGTACTCACCTTGGATGCGCGTCCACAGCGATACTTAACGCTAGAAAAGAAAGCATTGATTGTTGATTCATTTGTTAAATGGCGCATTTATAACGTAGCTGACTTTTACACAGCAACCTCTGGTGATGAATTTACCGCTGCAAAGCTGCTTGCTTCGCGGGTAGATACAGGTTTGCGTAATCAGTTTGGTGAGCGAACCTTAACGGAAGTTGTTTCTGGTGAGCGTGATGAGCTAATGGATGAGCTGCGTAAAGAGCTTAACCAGGTGGTTATTGCAGACATGGGCATCGAAGTGGTTGACGTACGTGTAAAGCGTATTGATTTACCACCAGAAGTAAGCGAGTCTGTTTACGGACGTATGCGCACCGAACGTGAGCGTGAAGCCCGTGAGCTGCGATCTCAGGGTAAGGAGCTTGCTGAAGGTATTCGTGCTGATGCAGATCGTCAAGAAACGATCATTGAAGCTAATGCTTACCGTGAATCAGAGCTTGTTCGTGGTGATGGTGATGCCATTGCAGCAGCAACCTACGCTGCCGCCTTTAATAAGGACCCAGAGTTTTATAGTTTTTATCGTAGCTTAGATGCCTATCGTAAAACCTTTGGTGCTGGTGGTGATGTGATGCTTATTGAGCCTGATAGTGAGTTCTTTAAGTACATGAATCAGTCTACTTTGAAGTAAGCTTTTGGCTAGCTTTAAGTAACATAACAAAAGGGCCCTTCGAGGCCCTTTTTAGTGGCTGGCTATTAAACCTCAAAGGTGGCCATGTGAGGCTAAAAGAAGTACAATTGTGCAACCGAGAAGTAGGGTCCGAGACGGGCTGTATGATGCTCGGTTTTTTTGTGTTTGAAGCATTAGTAAAGAATCATGAATGAATTGATACAATACCTACTGGTGGCTTTTTGCTTGATGCTGATAATGGAAGGTATGCTGCCTTTCTTATACCCACAAAAGTGGCGTAAATTAGTGGTTCAGCTAGCACAGATAAGTGACCGCCATATGCGGTTGTTAGGCTTGGCAAGTATGCTTTTAGGGCTGGTTTTGCTGTATTTAGTACGTTGATTTAATAAAATTTTTTTGGGGAACTAGAACTCGCATGAGTCGTGTAAATCGTTGGTTATTGCCAGATGGCGTAAAAGAAGTATTGCCACCGGAAGCTGCCCGTATTGAAGGCCTGCGCCGCACCGTGGTAGACCTACACCAAGCATGGGGTTACGATTTAGTGATGCCCCCGCTCATCGAATACATTGATTCATTGTTGATTGGTACTGGCGATGATTTAGATTTGGCCACCTTTAAGGTAATTGATCAAAAAACTGGCCGTACCATGGGTATTCGAGCAGACATTACCCCTCAAGTGGCCCGTATTGATGCCCACAGCATAGATTGTGAAGGTGTTAACCGCTTGTGTTACTCCAACACGGTATTGCACACCAACGCAGCCAACCCGTTAGCTTCTCGCAGTCCGTTACAGGTGGGCGTGGAGCTATATGGCCATGCTGGCATTGATAGTGATGTTGAAGTGATTAGTTTGATGCTAGAAACGCTTACTCGTGTTGGTATAAAGCATCCTATAACCCTAGACTTAGGCCATGTGAGTATCTACCGTGGCTTAATAGAATCTCTTGGCTTAGCCGAGGATGATGAAAGGGAATTATTTAATCTTTTACAAAGTAAAGCTGTGGCAGATATAGACGCCTTAGTAAACGCTATGGATGTGACAGATGAGGCAAAAACCATTTTGTCACAACTACCTCGCTTATACGGCGAAATTTCAGTTTTACAGCAGGCCGAAAAAATATTTGGTAATGTGTCTGCTCAAGCCTCTGCTGCCATTGTGTATTTACGTGAGTTGGCTGAGGTAGTTAGTGTGCGCTTTCCACAGGTCACTTTGTATTTTGATCTGGCCGAATTGCGCGGTTATGAATACCACACAGGTGTGGTATTTTCTGCCCTTACACCAGCCTTTGGCCAAGCTATTGCTAAAGGTGGTCGTTATGATGATATTGGAAAGGTATTTGGTCGTGCGCGCCCAGCAACAGGGTTTAGTGCAGACTTAAAGATACTTTCAGAGCTGTCTGAGGTGCCTTTGGTACAGGCAGATGCCATTGCCATGCCAGCCGAAGTAGGGTTGAGCAATGAGCAGCGTCAAAGCCTATGGACAATACAGTCGCAATTGCGTCTGCAAGGCGAGCGTTTGGTTGCACAGTTATGTGACAGCCCTATGCCACAACATTGTTGTCGCCAGTTAGTTTGGCAAAATGATGTTTGGAAAATAGTCCCCACATCCTCAGTTTAGATAGATTTCTATCATAAACTACGAATTTAATTTTTTTGCGTGATATTACGCGTAGAAGCAACACACTAGAGCAAATTATTATGGGTAAGAATGTCGTCGTTTTAGGCACTCAATGGGGTGATGAAGGCAAAGGTAAGATCGTTGATTTACTCACCGATCAGGCCACGGCAGTGGTACGTTTCCAAGGCGGCCATAACGCCGGCCATACCTTAGTGATTGAAGGCAAAAAAACAGTTTTGCATTTAATTCCTTCAGGTGTTTTACGTGACACAGTGACCTGCTTTATTGGTAACGGTGTAGTAGTTGCCATGGATGCGTTATTGAAAGAAATGAGTGGGCTAGAAGAGCGTGGCATTCCCGTGCGTGACCGTTTGCGTATTAGTACTGCTTGCCCATTAATCTTGCCTTACCACGTTGCCTTAGACCAGGCTCGTGAAATTGCCCGTGGTGATGAGAAAATTGGTACTACAGGGCGAGGTATTGGCCCAGCTTACGAAGATAAAGTAGCGCGCCGTGGCTTGCGTTTAGGCGATTTGCTAGACCCACAGCGCTTTGCTGTTAAGTTAAAAGAAATTATGGTTTATCACAACTTTGTACTAGAGAATTTTTACAAGGTTAAGCCGTTAGATTATAACGAAGTATTAGAAACTGCATTGGCTCAAGCAGAGCAGATCAAAGGTATGTTTACCGATGTAACAGCAGAACTTCATGACTTACGTCGTGCAGGTGCAGACATCTTGTTTGAAGGTGCTCAAGGTACCTTGCTAGATATTGACCATGGTACTTACCCATACGTAACCTCTTCTAACACCACTGCAGGTGGTACGGCTACGGGTTCTGGTTTTGGTCCATTGTACCTGGATTATATTTTAGGCATCACTAAAGCCTACACTACTCGTGTTGGCAGTGGCCCATTCCCAACAGAATTGTTCAATGACGTTGGCGAAGGGCTTGCTGAGCGGGGCCATGAATTTGGTGCTACCACAGGCCGTGGGCGTCGTTGTGGTTGGTTTGATGCCGTAGCGCTTAAGCATGCTATTCAAATTAACAGCGTCTCTGGTATCTGCCTTACCAAGCTGGATGTGTTGGATGGTATGGACGAAATTAAGATGTGTGTGGCTTACCATGACGTTAATGGTAAATCTGTATCATGCCCGAACGACGCTGAAGGTTTTGCAGCGGTTACCCCTATTTACGAAACCATGCCGGGTTGGACCGAATCTACCGTTGGTGCGCAGACAGAAGAAGAATTGCCTGCAGCAGCGTTGGCCTACATTGCCCGTATTGAAGTCTTGATTGAGGCGCCTGTGGACATTATTTCCACTGGCCCAGATCGAGTTGAAACTATTGTTAAACGCCATTCATTTGGCGCCTAGGAAAAAATGACACAAATCGACGATCCACACGCTCAACGTGAGGCGCAGAAGTACGACAATCCGATTCCCAGCCGTGAATTTATTATGGATCACTTACGTGACCGTAGCGGCCCAGCAACACTTAAACAGGTTAGTTTTGAACTAGCCTTGTTTGATGCAGAGGATGTAGAAGCACTACGTCGTCGATTACGTGCGATGGAACGCGATGGTCAACTGATAAGTGACCGGAAAGGCGCTTACGGCGCCATTAATAAAATGGACCTTATTCACGGCCGTATTATTGGCCACCGCGATGGCTTTGGCTTTTTAAAGCCAGATGAAGGTGGTGATGATCTGTTCCTCAATCACAGCCAAATGCGGGCAGTTATGGATGGTGACAAGGCGCTTGCTCGTATTACTGGAGTAGACCGTAAAGGCCGTAGTGAAGGCGCTATTGTTGAAGTTACTGCACATAATACACAGAAAGTTGTAGGGCGCTTAACGAAGGAAGATGGCGTTTGTTTTGTGCGTCCAGATAACCAACGTATTAGCCAAGACATTCTGATTTCCAGCGACAACGTACTCCAAGCCAAGCATGGCCAGTACGTTACTGTGCGTATTACTCACCAACCTAATAAGCGTACTCAAGCCATTGGTGAAGTGGAAGAAATTTTGGGAGAGCACATGGCTCCAGGAATGGAGATTGATGTTGCTATTCGTACCCACGAAATCCCCCATGAGTGGCCTTCAGAAGCTAGTCATGAAGCAGCTCAACTTGCTCCAGAAGTAACTGAAGCCGATAAGCATGATCGTATAGATCTTCGTGAACTACCTTTTGTTACCATTGACGGCGAAGATGCTCGCGATTTTGATGACGCGGTGTATTGTCGTAAAAGAACACTCGGAGGCTGGCGTTTATACGTTGCTATTGCCGATGTAAGTCATTACGTCCGTACCGGCACTGCCCTAGATACAGAAGCTCACAAGCGTGCAACCTCAGTGTATTTCCCTGAGCGCGTAATTCCTATGCTGCCAGAAGCTATATCTAATGGCTTGTGTTCTCTTAACCCCCACGTCGATCGTTTGGTTATGGTGTGCGAGATGACCATTAGTAGTAAGGGTAAGCTTAGCGGCTACGAATTCTACGAAGGCCTTATCCATTCTCATGCTCGCTTAACTTACACCAAAGTAGGCGCGATGTTAGATTCTAGCGATGAGCAATGTGCGCCTTTACGTCAAGAATACAACCATGTAGTAAAGCCTGTAGACCAATTGCATAAATTATATGGTGCTTTGCGTTCTGCCCGTGATGCCCGTGGTGCTATTGATTTTGAAACCCAAGAAACACGCATTATTTTTGGTGAAGACCGTAAAATAGAGGCCATAGTGCCAGTAAATCGCAACGATGCCCATAAGCTCATAGAAGAGTGCATGTTGGCAGCGAACGTGAGCACAGCCAAGTTTTTAGCCAAACATAAACTGGATGGGTTGTTCCGTGTACACAAAGGCCCCAAGCCTAGTAAGCTTGAAAACCTACGTGCCTTTTTAGGTGAAATGAGTCTGTCACTACAAGGTGGCGAAGAGCCAAAGCCAAAGCATTATCAAGCGCTGTTAAGCTCTATTAAAGGCCGTCCAGACGCCAACTTAGTACAAACAGTGATGTTGCGTTCTTTGAGCCAGGCTGTTTATACACCAGAAAACGAAGGTCACTTTGGTCTAGGCTACGATGCTTACGCGCACTTTACGTCGCCTATTCGTCGTTACCCAGATTTACTTGTGCATCGAGCCATACGCAGTGTGATTCAAAGCAAGCAATTGAGCCGTTATGTTAAACGCATAAAAGCCACCCAAAAGCAGCCAGGGTCGCCATGGTACCCGTATAGCACTGCCGATGTAGTGGCATTAGGCGAACATTGTTCTATGTCTGAGCGTCGTGCAGATGCTGCCGTTTGGGACGTGGAAGGTTGGCTTAAGTGTGAATACATGCAAGGCCATATTGGTAATTACTTCTTTGGCACTATTAATGCCGTAACGAGCTTTGGTTTGTTTATTGAGCTAGAAGACGTCTATGTAGAAGGCCTAGTGCATATCAGTGCGTTACCTGGCGATTATTATCACTTTGATGCCGCTAAGCATCGCCTTCAGGGCGAGCGCAGTGGAAAAAGTTTCCGTTTGGGCGACCGCATTGAAGTGAAACTGGTTCGGGTAGACTTAGACGAAAAGAAAATTGATTTTGAGTTGGCGGATGAACCACCAACAACTAAGTCTAAAACTGGGCCAAAACCCAAGTCTAAATCTAAGCCAAAATCAAAACCTAAGGCTAAGAAGCCCAGTACGGAAAAGTCTAGCGCTGATAAGTCTGCTGATGCGCCAGTAAATGAACCATTGTTTGATCAAAAAGGTAAGCCCGCTGGCGGCGCAAAAAAACCGCGCCGTAGAAGAACTTCACCTAAAAAGACTACGCCGTAAATAAGGTATTTGAGACTCGTTAATTATGGCTAACATTGAATACGTTTTTGGCATTCATGCTGTGCAAACTAAGTTACAGCGCAATCCAGAGCGGGTGCAGGAAGTTTGGTTTCAAGAAGGTCGTGAAGACCAGCGTTTAAAGCAGGTTAAAGGTTTGGCAGACGAGCAGGGCATTGAATGTCAAATTATGCCTCGCCGTGAACTAGACAATAAAGTAAATGGGCGCCATCAAGGTGTGGTTGCGGCTTGTACTCCTAACCCAGCTAAAGATGAACACTTTTTAATGCAGATGTTAGCAGATCTTAACGAGCCAGCATTTTTGTTGATTTTAGATGGCGTAACAGATCCGCATAATTTAGGTGCTTGTTTGCGTACTGCAGACGCCGCCGGTGTGCATGCTGTTATTGCGCCGAAAGACAAATCCGCTTCACTTAACAGTACCGTAAGCAAAGTTGCTTGTGGTGCTGCGGAAACCGTACCCTTTGTGCAGGTGACTAACCTTGCTCGCTGCCTTAAAAGTTTGCAGGATGCCGGTGTGTGGATCACGGGCGCTGCGGGCGAAGCCACTAAGCACATACACCAAGCCGACCTTACAGGCAATATGGCCTTAGTTATGGGAGCCGAAGGTGAAGGCATGCGCCGCCTTACTCGTGAAGGGTGTGACCAATTGGTTAAAATTCCTATGGCAGGAGAGGTGAGCAGTCTGAATGTTTCAGTAGCTGCAGGGGTGTGTTTATTCGAAGCAGTACGCCAGCGTAGTGAACTTGCGTAGTATCGTTTTTGTTACTCTAATCTTTTAGTAACACGTCTTTAGCTTGGTTTATTTGGCTAGCTAAGTAGGTGCTTCCCCCTTTGTCAGGGTGGTTTTTAGCGATCAAGCGTTTGTGTGCTGCAATTATTTCTTCATGGCTAGCTTCATCATTAACTTCTAGAATTTGTCGCGCGTGTGGTTTATCCATAACGGATGTAGCAGGTGCGCTGCTGTTCGGGCTTGGCTTAGTAAAGCGTTTTACCGTTTGCCATAATCCAAAAGCCTGAAGTACTGGTCTGCCATACACCATTACGCCGCCCAACAGACTCATGGCTACAGGCCATAATCCACTCAAGGCTAAACCAATGGCCATCAATAAAATCACCACCACAGCAATCCTTAGTAGAAAGGGTTTGCCGTTGCTGGGTGCTTTTTTTAACAATGCACGAATCAGCAGGGCAACGATGATGATGCCTAAAACCCATAGTATTAAAATCATACTTATTCCTAATGGTATGTTTTTGCAAAATTTTGCTTGAAATAAAGTTTAGCAGCAAACACCTATAGAAAACTACCACTGAAGCTAGGTGAGATTATGGCCATTAGCTATAACCTGGTTTTGATTTGCAGGCCAAGCGACGTAAATCAGTCTAACGACCGTCTAACATATCGCCAATGCCGCCTAAAATGCTGCCCTCGCCTGTACGAGAGCCGCCTGCTTTGGGTGCGTTAGCTAATATTCGGTCTGCTAGGCGGGAGAAAGGTAAGCTTTGCATCCACACATCACCAGTACCGGTTAAGGTGGCTAGGGCGATGCCTTCTCCACCAAAAAGCATAGATTTAATGCCTTTAACTAGCTCAATGTCGTAATCAATACCTGGCCCAAAGGCTACTAAGCAACCGGTATCTAGACGCAGAGTTTCGCCGTTAATTCGGCGTTTTACAATGGTGCCGCCAGCCTGCAAGAACGCCATGCCGTCGCCTTGCAACTTTTGCAAAATAAACCCTTCGCCACCAAAAAAACCAGCGCCGATTTTGCGGTTAAAAGCGATGTCTATTTTGGTGCCACGAGCAGCTGCTAGAAAGGAGTCTTTTTGGCAGAGAATTTGGCCGCCTTGCTCGGCTAAATTTAATGGAATTATGGTGCCAGGGTAAGGTGCCGCAAACGCTACTCTGCGCTTTTTAGTGCCTTCGTTAGAGAAATGTGTCATGAATAAAGACTCACCTGTAAGCACGCGCTTACCGGCGGAAAACATCTTGCTCATAAAGCTTTCGTTGGTAGCAGAGCCATCACCCATGCGTGTTTCAAAGGTAATGTCTTGTTCCATGTAGTTCATCATGCCAGCTTCTGCGATCACTGTTTCTTGGGGGTCTAGCTCTACCTCCAAAATCTGCATGCTTTGGCCAATTATTTCGTAATCTACTTCATCGCAATACATATTAAGAGGCCTTTTTTGATGTGATTTGGTCTGGTGTGATCTGGTCTGGTCTGGTGTGTCTTGTTTCGAATTTAAGTTTAGGCGGCGTAAGTTGCCGCGTTCGCGAAATACGAAATAAATCACCACAATAAAAGCGATCACATCGGCAATAGGGAAAGAATACCAAATGCCATCAATACCATAAATGCTGGGTAATATGAGTAGAGCAGGTATCAATATAAAATAGATTCTTAAAGATGATAAGAAAATCGCATGACGCGCTTTACCTAAGGCTTGAAACAAAGAGCTAATAACGC
>Ga0114995_10000421_pt1 | contig 29098 bp, 29 predicted proteins | sample ArcticOcean_MG_C_11_FD_87038 | JGI IMG/M metagenome (GOLD analysis project Ga0114995, IMG submission 87038) | Marine microbial communities from western Arctic Ocean - ArcticOcean_MG_CB2_154 | ecosystem: Environmental > Aquatic > Marine > Oceanic | place: Arctic Ocean: Canada Basin | collected... | reverse complement strand
TTAGTGTCATTTTAGGCGTCAGTTCCTGACACACCGCGTCCACTAAACTTCCCTGTTGCAGCTGACCTTCAGGCTAAACGAGCGTTGTTCCGCAGGCACTTTTGACTTGCTCAACGTCTGGTATAAAAACATGAGCGAAAGCTTTGCAGATCTATTTGAAGAATCCATAATTGCTGTTGAAATGCGTCCTGGTGCTGTTGTTATGGGCACCGTATTAGACATCGACGGCGACTGGGTAACAGTACACGCAGGCCTCAAATCTGAAGCCATCATTCCTATTGAAGAGTTCTACAACGACGCTCGTGAAATAGAAGTTAAGATTGGTGATCAAATTAAGGTGTCTCTAGAAAGTGTCGACGACGGCATTGGTGAGACGAAACTTTCACGTGAAAAGGCCAAGCGTTCCGAAGCGTGGGATGTATTGCAAACTGCCTTTGACGAAGAAGCGACCATCACTGGCGTTATCAACGGCAAGGTGAAGGGTGGATTTACTGTTGCCATCAACAACATTCAGGGATTCTTACCTGGTTCATTGGTAGATGTTCGTCCAGTACGTGACGTTGATCACCTAGAAGGACAGGAACTTGAATTCAAGCTGATTAAGCTGGATCAAAAGCGCAACAACGTGGTTGTTTCACGTCGCGCAGTAATGCAAGAAGCTAACAGCGCACAGCGTGACGAATTGTTGGCTAGCATTGAAGAAGGCATGGACGTTAAGGGTTATGTTAAGAACCTAACCAACTATGGTGCTTTCGTAGACCTAGGTGGCGTTGACGGCTTGCTGCACATTACAGACATGGCTTGGAAGCGTATTGCACATCCAAGTGATATGTTGAACCCAGGTGACGAAATCACTGTTCGCGTTATAAAGTTTGATAAGGACAGCGGTCGTTTATCTTTGGGCCTAAAGCAACTAGAAGAAGATCCATGGGCGTCTATCAAGGCACGTTACCCGAATGGTCATCGCGTACAAGCTACTGTAACTAACTTAACTGACTACGGTTGCTTCGCTTCTATCGAAGATGGCGTTGAAGGTTTGGTACACGTTTCTGAAATGTCTTGGACTAACAAGAACATCCACCCATCTAAAGTTGTTAACGTTGGCGACTCTATGGAAGTGATGATTTTGGACGTAGACCAAGAGCGTCGTCGTATTTCTCTAGGCATCAAGCAATGTGTGGGCAACCCATGGGCTGAATTCGCTGAGAAGTATGCTGCTGGTGACAAGGTTGTTGGTAACATCAAGACTATCACTGATTTTGGTATCTTTGTTGGCCTAGAAGGCGACCTAGATGGCTTAGTGCACATGTCTGACATCTCTTGGGAAGTAGAAGGCGAAGCCGCTCTACGTGACTACAAGAAGGGTGACGAAGTTAGTGCAGTTATCTTGTCTGTAGACTCTGAGAAAGAACGTATCTCTCTTGGTATCAAGCAACAAGAAAGCGATCCGTTCAGCGAGTACGTTGCAGCTAACGACCGTGGCACCATCATAAACGGTACTGTTAAGTCTGTTGAAGCTAAGGAAGCTGTAATTGAGCTTGCTGATGGCATTGACGCAATACTTAAGGCTTCTGAGATCAGCATTGATCGTATTGAAGATGCACGTAACGAACTTAAGGTTGGTGACAGTGTTGAAGCTAAGATCGTAGCTGTAGATCGTCGTAACCGCTCTATCAACTTGTCCATTAAGGCCAAGGATGTAGCAGACGAGAAACAAGCCATGCGCGATGTTCGCGAAGTAGAAGTTGCTACTGATGGTCCTACTACCATTGGTGACTTGATCAAGGCGCAGATGGGCAAGCAATAAGCTGCTAAAATCTGTACTTTAAAAAGGGAGTGCTTCGGCACTCCCTTTTAGGTTATGTACTTATGAATACTTCTGTTATGAATAACACCCCTATACACAACTTTTGGCAACTTGTGAGCGACAACGCAGATCAGCTTCGTACCTTGGTGGATGAAGAGTCTGTATTAGCGCAAGAGTTGCTCGATGAAGTGCAAGATCAGCTATCAGAGATGGACCCTCACCTCACGGTGTTTTGTGCTCGTGATGAAGCTGGCACAGGAATTGAGCTTGTTTTTGGTTGCGATGGGTATAATCAGAGTATTGATACTGTTTTATTTTTAGTTGCAGCGGCGCCAGAGTTAAGTAATATTAAAATCCTTGCTTTTAACCCAAGGGTGGAACACATACCAGAAGCTATTGAGGTAGGTGATGCAGTGCTTGAATTGGATGAGCTTTTCTTTGGCTTACGCAATATAGGTGAAGAATTGCATTTAGACCTATACTTAGATGAGTTACCCATAGTTGACGATGCACCACAAACTGATGCGGTGCTTATGTTTTTAGATGCAATTGTTGGGGAATATGACCTGATGACCCGCATACACAGTGTTAACTGGTTAGATTTGCCAGAAGACCCTTTAGATTACGGACTTAAACCTCTTATTGAGTTACGTCAGCAATTTGATTTGCTACGATCAAAACGTCCTGCGTTAGGTGAAGCTCTGCATTAATTTTGTTACCATTGCGCCTTACCTTATTTACACGGAAGACGTACATGGAACTCATCTATATATTTACCCTAACTGGTGCTTTTGCCATGGGTGCAGCATTAAGTGCGCGCCAAGTTAGCCATGACGTGTTAACCCATAACCAGAAAGCCCTCAACACGCCTGATGACGATGAGATGGCCAAGGTGCCTGGGATTTACCTAGCCGCTGGAAATATAGCTGTAATCGCACTTATTGCCAGTATTGTTTATGGTGGTCAGAATTTTTCCTGGTGGATTCCCGTGAGCTCTTTGGTAGTGAGTTTTCCTGCTATTTATTATATATTCTTGCGTCGAATACTTAACCCTAAACGTGGTAGCTTGGTGTATACCCTTTTTGCGTTGATTGGTTTGGTGCCTATCGTGCAAGGTTGGGTGGCTTAAATACATGTTAGATTTTATACCTTGGGCTTTTGCTGGTGTAATGGTACTGGTCACTCTTTATTTTGCACGCCGCAGTTCTGGCCACCATGCTGAGCACGTTGTGGCTGACGAGTTAAGCCATAGCCTAAGCGAGGCAGCGGCACAAAAGTCCCTTAGTCAACAACTGGCTTTGGCGCAGTTTGAAGTTAAGCTTGAGCAAGCTCAAGAGCACTCTGAGTTGTTACAAAATCAACTACAAGAGACCCAGCAACAGCAGCTCCAAACACAGGCTCAGCTAAATCAGGCCGCAGTGACCAATGCAAGCTTACAAACTAAGCTTGCAGCACAACAAGATGCGCATCAAATACAACAGCAGCAACAGCAGCAAACGCAAGAAACGTTTGATAGCTATCTTAAGCAATTCGCTGAATCTTCTTTAAAGCAGCAAGCTACTCAACTTTCTAGTCAAAACCAGGATCAGCTGGGTCATTTACTTAATCCCCTAAAGCAGCAGTTAGGTGATTTTCGTAAAAAAGTTGATGATGTGTATGACAAAGATGCGCGAGATCGAGCGGGTTTAACGCAGCAAATTAATAGTTTATTAGAATTGAATAATAAGCTCAGTAGCGATGCCATTAATCTTACTAAAGCACTTAAAGGCGATAATAAAGCCCAAGGTAACTGGGGTGAAATGGTATTGGAGCAAGTGTTGGAGCAATCTGGCCTGCGCAAAGGCCATGAATACCACAGTCAGGTTAACTTGACTCAAACAGATGGTAAGCGCTTGCAGCCAGATGTGGTTGTACACATGCCAGAAAATAAAGATGTGGTGGTGGATTCTAAGGTTACCTTGGTGGCTTATGAGCGCTATCAAAGTGCCGATAGTGATGCTGAACGTAGTATGGCGTTGGCAGAGCATTTAACTTCGGTGAAAGCCCATATTAAGGGCCTTAGTGGTAAGTCTTATGAAAGTGCTGAAGGGGTGTCTAGCTTAGATTACGTGCTGTTATTTATTCCCATTGAGTCAGCCTATATGTTGGCCCTTCAAGCCGATTCAGATTTGTTTGTTAGCGCTATGAAAAGCAATATTATGTTAGTGAGCCCTGCCACATTGTTAATGGTATTGCGTACTATTCATAATATTTGGCGCTACGAACATCAAAGCCAAAACGCTAAAGAGATTTCCCGCCAAGCCGAAGAGATGCATAAAAAGCTGGTTGATTTTGTCGTGTCTATGGACAATGTGGGTAATCATCTTGTGCGTGCCCATGACGCCTATGAGACTGCCCATAAACGTTTATCATCGGGCCGCGGAAATCTCATTAACCGTGCTCAAAGCATCGTTAAGTTAGGTGGTCTTCAGCCTAAAAAGGGCTTGCCAGAAGCGATGATAGAGCATGCCAGTGAAGAGGATTCTGACAATGAGCCTTGATGTGGGTGCGCGTCTTAAAGCTGTGCGTAAAAAGCGTGGCCTATCTCAGAGAGAATTGGCTAAGCGGGCAGGGGTGACCAATAGTACAATTTCACTGATTGAACAAAATCGAGTCAGCCCATCAGTGAGCTCTCTAAAGAAAGTGTTGGATGGCGTGCCCATGTCTCTGCAAGCTTTTTTTGTTGAAGAAGTGCCTGAGCAGCAACAAGTTTTTTATAAAGCGAGTGAATTGCCAGACATGGGTTCAGGCAAAATTGCCATGCGTCTAGTGGGCTATAATCATGACCCACGTAGCTTGTCTTTGTTGCATGAAACCTACCCACCAGGTGCAGACACTGGTATAGATATGTTACTTCATGAAGGTGAAGAGGCTGGTATTATAATCAGTGGATGTTTGGAAGTTACCGTGTCTGAGCAGGTGGAAGTATTACACGCTGGAGATGGCTATTACTTCATCAGCTCGCAGCCTCACCGCTTCCGAAACTTAGGCGATCAGCCATGTGTTTTGGTTAGTGCTAACAATCCAGCCAGTGTGTAGGAAATTGACCAGTGTGTAGGAAATTGAATAGACAAGCGAATAACTCAGGGTATTATTATGCCTAATTCTAAGCGCCAGCTGCAGTTATTAGGCACGTCAGGATGCCACCTGTGTGACCTGGCTGAAGCTCTCCTTGTTCAATGTTTAGATATGTCTAAAATAGAAGTAGAGTTAATTGATATTGCAGATGGCGAGGGCGAGGACTTAATAGCGCTGTATGGCATTAAAATCCCTGTATTACGATGCACTCAGAGCCAAAAAGTACTCTGTTGGCCGTTTGATGCTTTGTCCATTAATGCCTTTTAGCAAAGCCGAAAAAATCGCTCACAGTAGCCTCGGTTTGTTGCGCCAGCTCGTCTACATCCTGACCTCGAAAATGCGCCACTCGTTGTAAAATGTGAGGTAGGTAGGCCGGTTCATTGCGGCTAGATTTTGGCTTAGGGCGCATGTCTCTAGGCAAAAGGTAAGGTGAGTCTGTTTCTAGCATGAGGCGGTCATTAGGAATCAGCTTTATAGCGCTTTGTAGGTGCTCTCCGCGACGCTCGTCGCAAATCCACCCCGTAATGCCAATATGTATGTCAAGCTCTAGAAGCTGCTTAAGGAAGCTTTCGGTGCCTGTGAAACAGTGTAAAACAGCTTTGCTAAAGCCTGGTCGGTATTGGCTAATTAGTTCCAAAAACTCATCAGCGGCATCGCGTTCGTGTAAAAATAGCGGTAGTTGTAACTCTACAGCGGCTTGTAAGTGCTGTTCAAAACTATCCAACTGTTGTTTAGGGGTAGAAAAATTACGGTTAAAGTCTAAACCGGTTTCACCAATAGCAACTACCTTTTTATGTTTCCAAAGATGGGATAGTTGAAGCCAAGATTCAGGATTATTTTCACTTGCGCTATGGGGGTGGAAACCTGCGGTTGCAAAACGTTCACTAGGCAAGGCATCGTCCAAGCTTAGTTCAAGTGCATGTTGGCTAGAGTGCAAAGAAGTACCAGTAATAATATGTCGGTGAACCCCTACATCAAGACCTCGTTGTAAAGTATCGCCAAGGTCTTTATTAAATCTATCGCTGGTTAAATTGACACCGATATCGGTGAGGTTAGAATAGTTCAACTTCATCCGATTCGGTTCTTTCCGATTGTTCTGGGGCATTGGCATGATAAATAGCAATGGCTTCTTCAATGCTAGAGCCACCCATGATAGAGGCAAACATTAAACGTTCGGATTCCATAGAATAGGAGTCGTGCAGGTTAGACTGAAGCTCCATCCACGCCATAGGGTCCTGCAGTCGTTCTGGGTTTTGAATTAAAGCTGACATGTCGTCTAGGCTTTTAATAACGTGGGTAAGGCGCTGATCTAGCCGGTCAAAAAGTTGAAAATCAACAACCGTTTGGCTAAGTGTATCTTTCGCAGCGGAAGAGGATGCTTGAATTAGTTCCAGCTCCATTTGATCTTTTGGCTCTACACAAGAGATAGACATAGCTGAGTTATGAATGGTGAGAACGTTATTGGCAATGTTTGAAAAAGCGCTACTTAATTTGTCAATATTGGAGTTGGTTTCGCTTAAACTAGTGCTTATCTGAGCGATAGTGATGCTCAGCATTTTCAAAGTATCTTTGACGTGGCTGTAGTTGGCCAGGTTAGTATTTTTGTTTAAGTTGGAAGTTGTCATCCAATAAGTCCACAGTTCTCAAAGGGTTGGTTTTGCACGTATATCAATAAAGTCTACTGCCTACCCATTATCGACTTATTATTTAACCAGTTACAACCTTAATAAGCATCGTTTTATGTCGTTTTGTAACCTTTAAGTATCTGAAAGGCTAGATTAAACGTTATAATTACATAAATTTGGTTAATACATCACCCATGCTAAGCGCTAGCGGTGAATTTTGCTATACCCTATTAGGTCTTTTAATGAATTTATTACGTTTGCAACAAGTCCACCTTGCTTATGGCGATGTGGCGATACTTGACGATGTCAATTTACAGATTGATGCTGGTGATCGAGTGTGTCTTATCGGCCGCAATGGAGCCGGCAAATCTAGCCTTATCAAATTATTGGTAGGTGAGCAGTTACCCGATGGCGGTAATGTTTGGCGCAGCCCAGCATGTAGAATTGGTTACCTTCAGCAAGACCTCCCAGACCGTGAAGACTTGTGTGTTAGCGAGTTAGTGGCCATGGGCATGGGTGAGGTTTACGACATACGCAAGCGTTATGACGAAATTGCTATGGGTGAGCTAGATGACAAAGCCATGAAGCAGTTAGAAAATGTGAGCCATCGTATTGATGAATTAGATGGTTGGCAAATGGAAACTAAGGTCGAACGTATTTTGACCCGCCTTAACTTAGATGGCGCACAAATTCTTAGTCAATTGTCAGGTGGTTGGAGAAGGCGTGTAGCCTTGGCTAGAGCCTTGGTTTCTGAGCCTACGTTGCTGTTATTGGATGAGCCTACCAACCACCTGGATATATTGGCCATTGAGTGGTTAGAGAAGCAGTTGTTGGATTTTAACGGGGCCATCATTTTCATCACTCATGACCGTAGTTTTTTACAGGTATTAGCTAACAAAATTGTAGAGTTAGACCGTGGAAAATTAAACTACTTTCCAGGTAATTACGAACGCTTTTTAGCCTACCGTGAGCAGCAATTAATGGAGGAAGATCGCCATAATTCCTTATTTGATAAAAAGCTAGCTTTAGAAGAAGTGTGGATTCGCCAAGGTATTAAGGCACGCCGTACCCGCAACGAAGGTCGTGTGCGAGCCCTTGAATCACTACGTAAAGAACGTGGTGATCGAAGAGAGCGCCAAGGTAACGTGAAGTTGCAGCATGCTCAAGCCTCTAAATCTGGCCAGCTTGTGTGTGAACTAGAAAATGTGAGCCATGGTTATGGTGAGCAAACGTTGATCAAGAATTTTGACCTAAACCTGCTTAAGCTAGACCGTATAGGCCTTGTGGGCGCAAACGGGGTGGGTAAATCCACCTTGCTTAAGCTGATTTTGGGTGAGCTAGAGCCTAATTCGGGTACGGTTAAGCGTGGCACCAAATTAGAAGTTGCCTACTTTGATCAATTACGCGACCAGTTAGACCTGACTAAAACGGTAATGGATAACCTTGCTGAAGGCCGTGAGAGTATTGATATTAATGGCAAAGAACGCCATGTAATGAGCTACTTGGGCGACTTTTTGTTTTCCCCTAAGCGTGTTCGTAGCCCAGTAAGTAGCCTTTCTGGTGGCGAGCGTAATCGATTATTGCTGGCTCGCTTGTTTAGTAAGCCGTCAAATATGTTGGTATTAGACGAACCTACTAACGATCTTGATATTGAAACCTTGGAATTGTTGGAAGAAATGTTAGCTAACTACCCAGGTACCGTGTTACTAGTAAGCCATGATCGTGCGTTTTTAGATCGCGTGGTTACTTCGTGTTTGGTATTTGATGGCCAAGGTCATATTACTGATTCTGTAGGTGGATACAGCGATTGGGTTGCGCGTGGTGGTAAGTTACAGGTGCCTACAGTGCAAGGCCACAGTAAGCCAACAGGCATGGCGGCAGCGCCTCTTAAAGCTAAAGAAAAAGCTAAGCCGGCCGTTAAGTTGAGCTATAAAATTCAGCGCGAGTTAGACTCATTACCAGCACAGATGGAGACGCTAGAAGCAGCGCTTGAAGCCTTGAAAAATGAAATTGGCCATGCCGACTTTTACAATAAGGGACAAGCTCATGTGAGTGCTCGTCTGGCTCACTTAGAAACCCAGGAAGTCGAGCTAGAAAAGGCCATGGATAGGTGGTTAGAAGTAGAGGCGATGCAAGAAGGGTGAGCCCTTAGGTGCAAAAAGGCTAAGCCCTTCAGGCAAAAAAGCTAAGCCTTTACTAGCACTTTGCTGGGAAAAGGCTAAACTCTTACCGCTAACACATCACAAGTTGCACCGTGTAAGATACCATTGGATGTAGACCCTAGTAATAGCGCCAGGCCGTGGCGTCCATGGCTTCCTACCACAATGAGATCTGTGCTGAGCTCATTAGCTACACGGTGAACTTCTGTTTCAATGTGGCCTAACACCAGTAGTCGTTCAGCATCACCTAGGTTATGTCGCTGAACAAAAGTACTCATGCGTTGCTCGGCATGTTCACGTGACTGTTGTTGTGTGGCAGATAAATCCATAGGCATGTCACCACCGAAGGCGTAACTTAATGGTTCTGTAACATGTATTAAAGTGAGTTTTGCACCGCTTAAACCCATTTCGCAGGCTCTTTGAACTACCTTGTCAGCTTCTTCGTTGAGGTCTATAGCGACCAAAATATTTTGATAAATGCTCATAATACATCCTCCGAAGTGATTTACTCGCTTAATTACTCGCTTAATTACTTGCTTAATTAAGTGTACCACAGTTTTTTTTGGTCTATGATTTCACTATCAGTGGTTTGATGTGTATTAAATCTTAGTTGAATATAAACTGATATTTTTTGTTCTTTAGTAAATGGAGTTGTCGTGGAAATAAAGACGATTATAGTGATATTAGTGTGTCTGTCCTTAATTGGTTCAGTGTCGTGGGTAATGCCTACAACGTTACAGAGAGCACAGGCTAAAATACGCCAATTAGCTATGAGCAAAGGCTTACAAATTAAAGTGGGTAAGCTACAAGGGCCAAGGGAGCAAGGTGAGCTTGCACCAGAAAGTTATTTGGCCACAAGCTACGGTTTATTACGACCCAATAACCGCGACAGGGCAGGTGGTATAAGCGCCATCAAGAAAGCAACATGGGAAATATTTAAAGCTGGGGGCCTTAATACCACAGGGTTACCCCAAGGCTGGTGCTGGAATCGTGGTGAAGGCGCCCTCAATCCCGAACAGTTAAGTGATTTGGCTCAGCTTATTGAGCGGTTACCTAGTGATGTTTATGCCCTTGGTGTTACCCCCATTGTGGTGCAGGCCTATTGGTACGAAAAAGCGACGCCGCAACAGCTAGACGATTTAGAAAACGTATTAAAAGAGCTGATGTCTGGCAGTTTTTAAAACCTTGACGTTGTTTAGTGGCTCTAGAGTCATGGTTGACTTTGCCTCTGGCTGGTTTAAAGTGCTATCACTGTTTCAAACAAGCGTATGAAATTTATATCTATTGATTTTATATGCCCGTTAAATTCACCCAAGGAGTCCATGCATGATCTATGCAGGTAACGCCATTCAGGTCGAGATGCACGACCATCAGTTAGCTAAGCTAACCTTCGACCTTAAAGACCAGTCCGTTAACAAGCTTAATTCAGCAACATTAGTTGAGTTGCAACAGGCCATTACTGCCATCGGCAGTATTAGTGGCGTGAAAGGCCTCATGTTAGCCAGTGCTAAGCCCACATTCATCGTAGGTGCAGACATTACTGAGTTTTTGCATTTCTTCGGTACTGAAGAGCAGGCTTTAATCGATGCAAACATGCAGGTTAATGCCACTTTTAACGCTATTGAAGACCTACCGATGCCTACAGTGTCATTGATTAATGGTTTGGCACTAGGTGGTGGTTTTGAAGTGTGTCTAAGCACTGATTACCGCATCATGACACCCGACGCCAAAGTAGGCTTGCCAGAAGTAAAGCTAGGTATATTCCCTGGTTGGGGCGGTACGGTACGCTTACCGCGACTCATTGGTTTGGATAATGCCATTGAGTGGATCTGTGGTGCCAACGAAAAGAGATCGGCCGACGCTCTTAAAGACGGTGCTGTAGACGCTGTTGTAGCACTGGATCAGTTGCTAGAGGCGGGCGTGCATTTGCTTAACCAGTGCATCGCTGGTGACTTAGACTACCAAACCAAGCGTGCCGCTAAAATTGCTAAGCTTGCTTTAGGTCCTATGGAGCAGATGATGTCCTTCGAAACCTCCAAAGGGTTTGTAGCAGGCAAAGCAGGCCCTCATTACCCAAGCCCGGTAACCGCCATTAAAACCATGCAGAAGCATGCGGGTATGGCGCGAGATAAGGCTTTGTTGGTAGAAGCTAAAGGTTTTGCAAAAATGGCGCAAACGCCAGTGGCTGCAAACCTAGTAGGTATTTTCCTTGCCGATCAGTACCTCAAGCGTACCGTTAAAGGTTTAGCGCCTAAAGCGACTAAGGTTGAGCAAGCTGCAGTATTGGGTGCTGGCATTATGGGTGGTGGTATTGCTTACCAATCAGCCTCTAAAGGCATTCCAATTGTTATGAAAGACATTGCCGAGGCCGCCATTCAGCTAGGTTTAGATGAAGCTACAGGCATTTTAGAAAAGTTGATTACTCGTGGCCGAATGAAGCCAGCTAAAATGGCTAAAGTGCTCAATAACATTCGCCCAACGTTAAACTATGCAGATGTTGCTAACGTTGATTTGGTAGTAGAGGCTGTAGTAGAAAACCCTAAAATAAAAGGCATTGTATTAGCCGAAGTAGAAAGCCAAGTAAAAGATAGTGCCGTAATCACGTCTAATACATCTACCATTTCAATTGATCTTTTGGCTGAAAGTTTAAAAGATCCCACTCGTTTTTGTGGCATGCACTTCTTTAACCCGGTACACAAAATGCCTTTGGTTGAAGTAATCCGTGGTAGCCAAACAAGTGAGGAAACCATTGCAACAACCGTGGCTTACGCCAATGCCATGGGCAAAAAGCCTATTGTTGTAAATGATTGCCCAGGTTTCTTTGTAAACCGCGTATTGTTCCCTTATTTTGGTGGCTTTGGTATTTTGTTAGAGCAAGGTATTGATTTTCGCCGTGTAGACAAGTTAATGGAGCGTTTTGGTTGGCCTATGGGCCCAGCATATTTGCTTGATGTGGTAGGTATTGATACTGCTCACCACGCCCAAGCGGTAATGGCTGAAGGTTTTCCAGAACGTATGGCCGGGCAAGGTGAGGCTGCGGTTGATTTGATGTTCAAAGAACAGCGCTTTGGTCAGAAAAACAACCTAGGTTTTTACGCTTACGAAAAAGACAAAAAAGGCCGTTTACAAAAACAAGTGGATGAATCCTTGGTCGAAAAACTCACTGGTTTATGTGCTAACCCAGTAGAACTAAGTGATGAACAAATTATTGATCATTTAATGGTGCCTTTGTGCCTTGAAGTGGCCCGTTGTATAGAAGAAAATATTGTGGCTTCTCCAGCAGAAGCAGACTTAGCGCTTGTTTATGGTATTGGTTTCCCTCCTTTCTTAGGCGGAGCGCTAAAATACATGGATACCATCGGCTTACAAAACTTCTGTGATAAAGCAGATGCTTTGGCTGCAGTGAGCCCACTGTATTCAGTACCTACACAAATGCGTGAAATGGCAGCCCTTGGCGAAACATTTTACGGCAAGCTACAACCAGCTAACTAAATTCGGAGAAAAACATGCAATTACAAGCCAATGATATTGTTATCGTAGACGGTGCTCGTTCTGCTATGGGCCGCTCCAGAGGTGGTGCGTTTAGAAATGTACGAGCGGAGAATTTATCTGCCGCAGTGATTAACGGTCTATTTGCCCGTAATCCAGAGCTTAATCCAGCTCACGTAGAAGATGTGATCTGGGGTTGTGTAAACCAAACCTTAGAGCAAGGCTTTAATGTGGCTCGTAACGCCTCTTTATTAAGCGTTATTCCTCATACTGTAGCCGCTCAAACGGTTAACCGTTTATGTGGATCTTCTATGGCTGCTATGCATACCGCCGCACAAGCGATCGCCACTGATAATGGTGATTTCTTTGTTGTGGGTGGTGTAGAGCACATGGGCCACGTAGCCATGAATCACGGTGTTGATATTAATCCTGCCGGTAGCAAACATGCAGCAAAAGCTGCCATGATGATGGGCTTAACAGCTGAATTATTAGGCAAAATGCACGGTATTAGCCGTGAGATGCAAGATGAGTTTGCGGTACGTTCACATCGTTTAGCTCACCAAGCAGCAGAAAATGGGGACTTCGACCATGAAATAATTGCCATTGAAGGCCACGACTCTGAAGGCAGGCTCATTAAAGTAAGCCGTGACGAAATTATCCGTCCAGAGACTAATCTTGAATCTTTATCTAAGTTACGTCCGGTGTTTGATCCTAAGAACGGTACCGTTACTGCGGCCACATCTTCGGCCATCTGTGATGGTGCTTCGGCCATGTTGATCATGTCTGGCGCAAAAGCTATGGAGCTGGGTCTTAAGCCTTTAGCTCGTATTAAGTCTATGGCGGTAGCAGGTTGTGACCCTTCTATTATGGGTTATGGCCCAGTACCAGCCACTAAAAAAGCCTTGAAGCGTGCAGGCTTAACCATTGATGATATTGGTGTGGTAGAGCTTAACGAAGCCTTCGCTGCTCAGGCATTACCAGTATTAAAAGACCTTAAACTCATCGACAAGATTGAAGATAAAGTGAACTTGCACGGCGGTGCTATTGCCTTGGGTCACCCTTTAGGTTGTTCTGGTACACGAATTTCTGTGAGTTGTTTAACCCGCATGCATAAGCAAGATGTGCAGTTTGGTTTGGCCACAATGTGTATTGGAATGGGTCAAGGTATTGCCACGGTATTTGAACGTTTGTAATCATTAAATCTACAAACTTCAATAAATTCAAAAGGCTGCTTATCCAGCCTTTTGTGATTTTGTTAGTTTAAAATCAATTGAAACACTTGCTTTTTGCATCAAAAAATGGAATTTTAAAAATAGGTCAGTCAACAAAGGCTTGACCTTCTCAGATATGTGCCTAAACTTAGGCGCCTTAAAGCTACCGCGACGGATGCGGTGAATTTGTAATCATTGGAATAAAACCACATGGGTAAGTCCCTCGTTATTGTCGAGTCACCAGCCAAAGCTAAAACCATCAATAAATACCTGGGCCCAGATTTTATTGTAAAGTCCAGTGTTGGTCATATACGGGATTTACCAACCAGAGCCCCTCCAGGTAGTGTCGACACCAAGGCCCGCGCTGTTGAGGCTGCCAAGGTTCGTGCTATGGACCCCGATGACAAGGTCATTTACAAACAAGCCAGATCTCGCCAGCAGCTTATTAGGCGTATGGGAATAGACCCAGAAAGCGATTGGCGGGCCGATTACCAAATACTCCCAGGTAAAGAGAAAGTAGTTGAAGAACTTCGTCGTCTTGCAAAAGACGCCGACATTATCTATCTCGCAACGGATTTGGATAGAGAAGGGGAAGCCATTGCATGGCACCTTCGTGAAGCCATTGGTGGAGATCAGACCCGTTATCAGCGGGTAGTGTTTAATGAAATTACTAAAACGGCGATCCAAGCCGCCTTTGCCAATCCTGGTGAATTAGACATGGATCACGTTAATGCTCAACAAGCACGACGTTTTCTAGATCGTGTTGTGGGCTTTATGGTATCGCCATTATTGTGGGCAAAGCTTGCCCGTGGATTATCTGCAGGGCGGGTGCAATCGGTTGCTGTGAAATTGGTAGTAGAGCGCGAGCGCGTAATTCGTGCTTTTGTGCCTGATGAATATTGGGAACTTAAAGCAGATGTTACCAATAATGAACAAAAACCTTTATTACTCCAGGTTCATAAGCAGCAAGATGACGAATACAAACCTGTTAACCAGCAACAAAGTGAAACCGCTGTTACTTTGCTAGAAAAACAGCAGTTTGTGGTACAGCAGCGCCAAGATAAAGCTACGTCGAGCAAACCTTCAGCACCTTATATTACGTCTACACTGCAACAAGCTGCGAGTACGCGCTTAGGTTTTGGTGTGAAAAAGACCATGATGTTGGCTCAACGATTGTATGAAGCGGGTTACATTACCTACATGCGTACCGACTCGACTAACTTGAGTCAAGGTGCGGTAGGTAATTGTCGTGATTACATTGAAAAGAGCTACGGCAAAGAGTATTTACCAGCAGATCCCATACGTTATTCTAGTAAGGATGGTGCGCAAGAGGCTCACGAGGCCATACGGCCCTCTGAGGTGGCTTTAAAGTCTACTCAGTTAAGTAACATGGAGCGTGATTCAGAGCGTCTGCACGAGCTTATTTGGCGTCAATTTGTGGCATGCCAAATGGTACCTGCCTTATTCACCAGCACTAGTATTATTGTAGAAGCGGGTGACTTTAGTTTACGTACCCGTGGTCGCATTATGCGTTTTGATGGCTATTCTAGAGTGCAGCCTAGTGCCAGTAAGAAAGATGAAGATTTGATCTTGCCAGATGTGAATAAAGGTGACGTGCTAACGCTAAACCAGCTAACGCCAAGCCAGCACTTTACCAAGTCTTCTCCGCGCTTTTCTGAGGCGAGCTTAGTTAAAGAACTTGAAAAACAAGGTATTGGACGTCCATCTACCTATGCCAGTATCATTTCTACCATTCAAGATCGTGGTTACGTGATGGTCCAAAATCGTCGTTTCTATGCAGAAAAGATGGGTGATATTGTTACCGATAGACTGGAAGAAAATTTCGCAGACTTAATGGATTATTCATTTACTGCCAATATGGAGCAGCGCTTAGATAGCGTGGCTAAGGGTGAGACCGAATGGAAACGCCTGCTTAATGCTTTTTATAAGGCCTTTACTCGTAAGTTGAGCATTGCTGAGGCAGATGATGGCATGCGTGCGAACACGCCAACGCTAACCGACATAGAATGCCCAAGCTGCAGTAAAGAAATGAATATTCGTACAGCGTCTACGGGTGTGTTTTTGGGTTGTTCTGGTTACGCCTTACCACCGAAAGAACGCTGTAAAGAGACTATAAATTTAGTGTCTGGTGATGAAGTGGTTGCCGTAGATGCCGATGACGAAGCGGAATCACGTTTGCTGATTAAAAAGCATCGCTGCAAAATTTGTGATACTGCAATGGATAGCTATTTAGTAGATGCAAAGCGCAAGCTACACGTGTGTGGTAACAACCCCGACTGTAGCGGTTTTGAAATAGAAGTTGGTGAGTACCGCATTAAAGGCTACGACGGCCCGCTAATCCAATGTGATAAATGCGAAGCTGACATGCACTTAAAAACGGGACGCTTTGGTAAATACTTCGATTGTTCCAATGGTGAATGTAAGAATACTCGTAAATTATTACGTAGTGGAGAAGCTGCGCCACCAAAAATGGATCCAATCCCCATGCCAGAGTTGGCGTGTGAAAAAGTAGATGATCATTACATATTACGTGATGGTGCTGCCGGTCTCTTTTTGGCTGCCAGTAAGTTCCCTAAAAATCGTGAAACTCGGGCACCTTTGCTGGCTGAGATTCTGCCTCATAAAGAAGTGCTAGATCCTAAGTACGCCTTTTTGCTTACAGCGCCAGTAAAAGACCATGAAGGCAATCCCTCCATTGTTCGATACAGCCGCAAGACTAAAGAACAGTACGTTATGTCGGAAGTAGAAAAGAAGGCTTCTGGATGGCGTGCCATGTACGTAAGTGGTAAGTGGGTAGAAGAAGTTCCGGTTAAAAAAGAAGCTAAAAAAGCGGTTAAAAAACCTGCAAAAAAACCGGTTAAGAAAGCATCTGTTAAAGTAACTGACGCGAAAAAATAGTATGGCACCTCAAGACCCGTGGTTAAGGGCCAGCCAACACCGGCTGGCGTTTAGCAAAAGCTTATGGCAAGATTTGTTGTCTAACTATGGCGACATTGAGCACTCTCATTACTGGCGCCAGCGCCCCCAGCGCATGGCCTACCAATATGCCATTATTGATCATCTTTTAGCTGCAGCAAAACACCTAGTTCAGGCTAGTTTGACACAGTTAGGCACTACACGTTTTGATGATGTCTCCGTGCTCGCATGGGTGGAAATAGAAGCCTTGTTAGTGAAGCAAGAATTCTTATCTCCAGCAGCCCAGAAAATATTGTTGCTGCTGCAAGAAGGGGATTGGAAGGATTGGATTAAGCTGCAGCAGGAGGCTGTTTTTAGTGTGATGACTAGGCCGCAGGAACAATCTGAACAATTGATAGTGAGCCACTCAGAAGGTGATTTAACTAATCCAGACCATTGGCCAGTAGCGCGTTGGACAGAGGGTTTAGAGCACCTGCAGTCCTCTATCACAGACTCTATGCAAGAGTGCTAGCTCAGTACTGTGCTGTGAGCTGTTATATATCAGATTTAAGCTGATCTAATACCGCCATAGTTTCTGCATCTTGTGCTTTTATGTTAATAGCCACTCGGTATTGAAAAAAGTTTACAAAATCTGGTGCCTCGTCACAGGCCACTAGGCAGTCATCCCCAACGAGTACTGGCCAGTGCTCCACGCGTGTAACATCAATCATTTGCGCTTGTATACAACCATCGCTATACAAGCGCCAGCTAAACACTTCGGTCATTGAAAAGTTATCAAAGTTATCGGTGGTAAATACGGCGTGGCTACCACAGGTGTCGGACAGCTCTTGCACCACAAATACACTACCATCCACTTCAAAATCAAAATAATCAGCCGCGCTAATTAACTCAATACATTTGTGTTCTGGAACTTGTGGCACAGTTTGGTCTAGGCCTGGATCATAGTAACCCTGAAAAAAACCTTTCTGAGGGCAGTTTAGATCGGTACAGCTTATAAGCTCATCAAACCAAGGGATCATGCCAGACAAAGATCCATCATCTAATAATGCCCAGAATAAAATTTTAACAGAAAATAATTCTTGGCCCGATTTAGGGTGCCCATGCTCGTTGGAGTAGAGTACTTCAAAGCCGTCAAGCTCAGGCGCTAACCGCACCACCTTAGGGTGATGTTGGTTTTCACGCTCTTGGCCGCTAAAAAGGTCTATAACCTTGGCTGGTGGGGCTGCAGTGGACATGATGATATCCTCTAAGAAAACGGATTATAACGATATATTAGTACGTAAATGTTTAACTTAGGTGTAAGTATTATAGGCAAGGATAGCTGTTTTCTGCAAGTCTAAGGCTCAAGTTTGTGTAAAAGGCTCAAATATATAGCCCTTGCGCCAATCAGTAGGTACAATGTCCAACGTAATGAAAAGACTCAGCTTGAATAGTACGGGATGACAATGGCTGATTCTAAGCTAAGCAATCTAGGGGCCTTAGAGCTAATTCAGAAGCTTTCAGAGCGTATTAAAAATAAACAAAAATTTCTGGTGCAGGCGCAACAGCAAGTTGAAGTTCTTAGGCAAGAACATTTACAGCTACAGCAGCTATTTGAGCAACACCGAAGCCAGACGTTTACAGGTAATAAAATTCAAGACATTATGACCAGCACTAGCGAACTACCTATCACAGAAATTTCTCCTGCCCCGGTACAAACCACACTTTCAGAAACAGAAAGCCCCATGGTGTCCGAGCCAGTTGCAACTGAACCAAGTGCAGCTGAACGTAAAAAAGCTAAGAGCCGTGCGGCAAACCGTGCAGCTGTTGAGTTGTTATGTGAAACTTACCCACAAACTTTTTCTTTTGCCAAACCTAGACCACTTAAAATTGGTATTCAGGAAGACTTGGTAGCCGATGCAAAGCTGAGCCAAACAAAAATTAAACGTGGATTGGCTAGTTATGTGCGAGCGTTTGGTTATTTGAAATCACAAACTGATGCCGCGCCACGTATTAATGTATTGGGCGAAGCTGAAGGCGCTGTTACTGCTGAAGAAGCGGCCCATGCACTTACTAAGCTACCAGCACCTCGTAAGCCAAGTAAGCCGCGTCCAAGTGCTAAAAAGCGCCCGGAGCAGGCACAAAGCAAGCCTAAGCCAAGCACACCGCCTAAAGGTCGTAAAAGTGAAGCCAAGATCGAAAAAGCGCCAAGTCCATTTGATGGTTTGAGTGAAGGGCAGCGTATGGCTAGCAAGTTAGATTTGTTACTTAAGAAGCACTAGCTTACACCAGGCCTAAAAAAACCGAGCAATGCTCGGTTTTTTTATATCACCAATAAAGTGATTATCGAAATACAATAAATGTTGATTAAGTGTTGTCGGAAATGAACGCCAATAAATCAGATTTAGCTAAAGCGCCTACTTTAGTGCCGGCAACTTCGCCATTCTTAAATAGCATTAACGTTGGGATACCACGCACGCCGTAACGAGCTGCTATTTCACTGTTTTCTTCTACGTTGATCTTGCATACCTTTACGCTGCCTTCAAATTCAGCGGCAACGTCTTCTAAAATAGGTGCAATCATTTTGCATGGGCCACACCACGGTGCCCAAAAGTCTAGTAATACAGGGACATCTGCATTGGCTACGTCTAGGTCAAAGGTGGCGTCTGTTACAGCGTGAGTTAGTTCGCTCATGATCTTCTCTTAATTAAGTTAGTTACGTCTATGATACGTGGTTTTGAAGTAAAACTCTGTAGCATTAAGCAGGCAAAAGGTTACTTTTTTTAATACCCCTGAAGGATACACTAAACGGTAGATGGTGACTTTAGTAAAAAATTCAACCTAGCTAGGTAACGGCAAAGGTAAAGGTTTGCTCAGAACTCGCCATAAACGAAGGCTTAATAATACCGCGGCCACACTTAGGCCACAAATAATACCAATCCAAAAACCGGCGGCGCCCATAGCTGGGTATATTATATCCGTCATACCCATTACGTAACCTAGGGGCAGGCCAATCAGCCAATAGGAAATAAAAATCAGCAATAACGGTTTGGCCGTATCCTTAAAGCCGCGCAAGGCTCCATTAGCTGCGATTTGTAATGCGTCTGAAAACTGAAACAAAGCAGCAAAAATAAATAGGCTAGCAGCAATTTCTACCACTATAGGTTCGGTTGTGTAAATATTAGCTAACGTGACTGGAAGCATGAGCATGACTAAGCAGCTAAGGCTTGATAAACCTAAGGCTAGGCCAAAACCTATCAATACAGAACGTTTCACTTGATCTGTTAAGTTGCCACCAATGCCATGACCCACACGAATGGTAACAGCCATGCCGACACTTAATGGAATCATAAAACACATGCTGGTAAAGTTAAGCACCAGTTGGTGTGCGGCAACAATATCGGCACCTAGGGGTGCTAATAGTAAAGCCACTATGGCAAACATTGTTGCTTCTATAAATATAGAAAATCCAATAGGTAACCCTACTTTTAAAATTTGTAGTTGAGTGGTTAGTTTAGGCCAATCAAATTGGCTGAACATCGCACATCGATGATAGGTGGGTTTAGCATACACATAGACAGCCATACCGATAACGCTGGCCCACATGCTTATAGCTTTAGCCCAGCCACATCCTTCACCACCCATTTCGGGCATACCTAAATGGCCATAAATAAAGATATAGTTCATGGGAATGTTAATCAATAAACCTAACAAACTAAAGTACATCATGGGTTTAGTGATGCCTAAACCTTCACTAAAGCTACGCAAGCTTTGCATAATGGCCACGGCTGGTAAGCTTAAGGCAGCTGCATGTAAATAACCTAAACCTATGCCTTTGATAGGGTCTTGAATGTCTAGCCAATCAAATAGCGGGTCTAAAGCGTATAACAAACCCACTGCTAGGCAGCTTAAAATGACAGCTAACCATAACGACTGCTGAACGAAAGGGCCTATTAATGTGAGTTTTTTAGCACCAAAATATTGAGCCACTGTGGGTGTAGTTGCCATAAGGATGCCAATCATCAAAATCATCACAGGGAACAACAAGCTTGACCCGACAGCAACAGCAGCTAGGTCTGCAGAGCTATAACGCCCCGCCATAACTGTATCAACGAAGCTAGCGCTCATGTGTAACGCTTCAGCGATGAGTATGGGTGTGCCTAAACGTACAAATTGGCGTAACTCTTGGCCCATGGCCTTTGCGCTGTATGTGTGGCTCATTGTTTGATGCATCAGAAAAACCAAAGTGTTGGCAGAAAAAAGATGGGCTATAATAGCCTCTTTAGTCATATTCGGCCAAGCATAACTTATGCCTACATACTCCAAATGCCAGTGCCAAGAAATTATCTACTTGTTTGATGGTCTGTTTGCTGAATCTCTCAATACACGTTTAGTGTGTGCACTGTGTGATGGGCGTCATGATGAATTAGACGAACCGGTTTATGAACCGGCCACCCCCCTGCGTGCTTGTCACCAAATTGTATTTGCTCACGGCTATTTTGCCAGCGCTTTGCATGAAATATCACATTGGTGTGTGGCAGGTAAAGAGCGGCGATTACTGGAAGACTTTGGTTATTGGTATCGCCCAGACGGGCGCACTAAACAGCAGCAAGTAGAGTTTGAAAAAGTAGAAGTGAAGCCGCAAGCCCTAGAGTGGTTATTTAGTATAGCGAGCAAACGAGTATATGTTGTCAGCGCAGATAACCTGGCAGGTGAAGAATGTGATGACTTGGCCTTTAGATTGGCTGTGTCTGCTCAGGCTAGGGGTTATTTTACACACGGGTTGCCCCCCCAAGCAGCGTTATTACTCTCTCAGCTAAAGCAAACTTATAAAGGGCAGGTGACGCTAGATCAGCTTTATTGGCCTGAAGAACAGCCTACAAGTGCAGCTTAAGTAATGTGGTTACCTCATCTACTGAAGTGCCATGGGCAATAGTACTAATAAGTTGCCCTTGGCGACCTATAAGGTACACCCTGGAAGTGTGATCTACGGTATAGCCTAAGGCCGAGTTCTCTAGTGGAATATGACGGTAGTATGCGCCGTAGTTTCTTACTAACTGGTCTAAGGTTTCTATACTACCGGTAAGGCCCAGCATTGTAGGGTGAAAATAAGCGCTGTATTTAGCTATATTTTCTAAGGTGTCACGGGCTGGGTCTACGCTCACAAATAAAGGTTGAATTTGGGCTTCTAGGTCAGGCGACAATTCACGCATGCTAGCAGCAATGGTAGAAAGTGCAGTAGGGCATATGTCAGGGCATGAAGTAAAACCAAAATACATTAATACCAGCTGGCCACGGAAGTCTTCTAGCTTAACTTCACCTGTATTGCTGATTAATTCAAAGTCACCACCTAGGTTTTTGTAACCAGTAGCAGCTGCCTTCTGATCTTGCCAAGGGGTATATTTAGCCAATAATAAACCTGCTGAAAATAGTCCTACAAGAAGGGCTACATAGAGTAATTTGGCATATATTTTCATTGTTAACACTCGTTTTTTTGGTTGAATTAATTTTGGTGGCTGCTAAACAAAAGTGGCTATTAGTGGGGGTCAGTTCAGTGGCCTTTTTATATGCTACAAAAAGTTCAATTTTCCACACCATAGAGTGACTGTTAACACAGCCCAATAAAAGCTAAACAAATGTAGTGTGTCATACGCAATCTTTATGCTTTATTAAGCCTTTAGGTAACGATAATCACTAGCAGCGTAAGTGCCGAGCATACGAATATCCTTAGCGAAATAGGCTAGTTCGTCCATGGCTAAAATCATATTGGCATCATTTGGATGTGCTTCTACATCAAGATGAAACTGAGTGGCTACCATACGCCCGTCTGGGGTGTAGCTCTCTAGCTTGATTAGGTTAACGCTATTAGTGGCGAAGCCTCCCATGGCCTTGTATAGGGCAGAAGGGATGTTGCGCACAGTAAATAAGAATGACGTAATGTATTTTTTACCCGTAATTTGAGTCGGGATTTTGTGCTCACAAGACAAGATTAAAAATCGGGTCGTATTGCCTTGAATATCTTGAAAATGCTCTTGTAAAATTTCCAAATCATACAGCTCTGCTGCTAAGCTAGAGGCTATAGCACCGTGGCTTGGGTCACCTTTTTTGCTCACCTCAAGGGCAGCGCCAGCGGTATCTAATGTGGCTATAGGTAGCACATTAAGCGTCGTGAGGTGTTTGTCACATTGAGCTAAAGCTTGTGGATGGGACCCTACGGTTTTAATCTGTGCTATCGAACTGTTTTTTACCCCCACTAAACAATGGTTAACAGGTTCATAATGTTCACCAATAACGTACAGCGAAGTATGAGGTAACTGGCGGTAGATTTCTTCCACACGGCCTGCAGTAGAGTTCTCTACCGGTATCATGGCAATGTGTGCGTCGCCTCTCTCTACCATGGCCATAGCGGCGCTAAAGGTCATGCACGGATGGGCTTCAAAGTCTGGGAACACCCGTTGGCAGGATAAGTGCGAATAAGCCCCTTGGTGGCCTTGGTAGGCAATAATAGGTTTTGATTGGGGTGTTACGTTTTTTTGTGTCATTTGTTGTGTAGTGATGCGTAAGATAAATCGTAATGATTTATGCAGTGTAACAAATCTAACCAATAAATTGGTATCATTAGAGACTGATAAATAACCCTTTCTCCGGAAATATATGACCCCTGCGCGTTTGGCAAAATATAAAGCCACCTTAGCTTGCCGTCAGCTTGATTTAACCATCATTACCGACCAAGTGAATAAAGCTCAGAATGTTGCAGCACTTATTCGTACCTGTGACGCAGTTGGTGTGCACAATGCCCACTTGGTAACCCCTGTAGAGGGATTTAAAGAACACAAGCGCACAGCTCGTGGTAGTCAGCAGTGGGTGAATGTGGTGGCGCATGACAATATTGAGAGCGCCTTAAAGGAAACTAAACAGCAAGGTATGCAGCTGGTGTCAGCTCACTTTAGTGATGATGCTGTAGATTACCGAACATTGGATTACACGGTGCCCACAGCGCTGATATTAGGCGCAGAAATGCATGGGGTAAGCCCTGCAGCTGTAGCCGCATCAGACCACCAAGTGGTGATCCCTATGCTAGGGATGGTGCACTCATTTAACGTGTCTGTGGCCGCCGCCATAATATTACTTGAAGCTCAGCGTCAGCGAGACCTGCAGGGTAGTTATAATCGCCCACAATTGATGGGTTTAGAGTATGAACAAACCTTGTTTCGTTGGAGCCACCCCAAGGTAGCTAAATTTTGTCATCGTTACAGCTTAGATTACCCTGCGATGGATGTGGATGGCGGTATTGTGAATATGAATCAGTGGTATGACAGCGCTCAGAAAGATGCCGCCAGCCCACTAATATTAAAAGCTTAGGAACAAAATAATGTCCTTGATTAACTTAGTAGCCGATGAAAATATACTACTGCTAGATGAGCTGTTTGGTGACCTGGCCAATATTACACGAGTAAATGGTCGTTCCATTTCCAAGGAGCAAGTGGCTAATGCAGATGCGTTGGTATTGCGATCAACTGCTAAAGTGACCTCAGCTTTACTCGAAGGCAGTAACGTTCAGTTTGTGGGTACCTGCACTATTGGTAAAGACCATTTAGCCATAGATTATATGGATGCCAATAACATTGTTTGGCGTAATGCTCCTGGTTGTAACGCTGCTGGGGTAGGTGATTATGTCATTGCCTGCCTTAACTACGCTTGGCAAAACCTCGGTATTGATCCTCGCCAAAAAACTATTGGCATTGTAGGTGCAGGAAACGTAGGCGGTCAATTGGCCCAGCGATTGCAAAAGGCCGGCTTTAATCTACTGCAATGCGATCCTCCAAAAGCAGATGCCGGACATCAAGGTTATGTTGAGCTAGACGAGCTATTAGCGCGCTGCCAAATTGTCTGTTTACATACCCCACTTACTAAAACAGGTGCTCATGCTACAGAAAATATGCTGAACCAAAGGCGCATTAACAGCCTAGTCAAAGGCACAATGATAATTAGTGCCGGACGAGGCGAAGTGGTAGACCAGCAGGCTCTTTTAGAGCGCCAGCAGCAACACAATGACCTACATTTATTTTTGGATGTATGGCATCAAGAACCCAATATAGATAAGAGTTTATTTAACTACTGTCATTGCGTTACACCTCATATAGCCGGGCACTCGTTAGAAGGAAAAATGCGTGGTACTTATATGATCTATCAGGACTTGTGCGAACACTTTGGGCTGGTGGCTAGCCATAAACTAGAAGACTTAATGCCAAAGCCAGATGTAGACAAGCTGAAACTCAATAGCTCAGCAACGCCCCAAGAAGTAATGGCTGTAGCCTGTGGTAGTGTTTATCCATTACTGGAAGATAACGCACGTATGCGCCAAGGTGATGATTTTGACCTGCTACGTAAAAACTACCCTGTAAGGCGTGAATTTTCTAGCCTGCAATTACAGGGTATTACTAATGCCGAATGTGCTGCCATGATGGGTGGCTTAGGTTTTGGCTTAGGTTTTGGCTTAGGTTTAGGCTTAGGTTTTGACATAGCGAATGAGACACATTAAATGACATTTAACATTGGTTTAGTGGTTAACCCCTTAGCTGGCTTGGGTGGTAGCGTGGCCTTAAAGGGTAGCGACAATGTGGCAGATGAAGCCTTGGCCCTTGGCGCAGTGCCTAAGGCGAATATACGCTGTTTACAAGCCTTAACGGAGGTTGCTGGGCTTGATGTGTGTGTTTATGCTTTTGCTGGCGATATGGGAGCAAGCTGCGCCCTAGCAGCCGGCATAAAAACTCAGGTGATTGGCCAGGCTAAAACCCAACCTTCAAGTGCTGCAGATACCATGGAGGCGGCTAAAACCTTGTTAAAGCAAGGTGTAGATTTGTTGGTATTTGTAGGTGGTGATGGCACGGCCAGAGATCTACTCCAGGCTATTGGTGATCAAGTACCTGTGGTTGGCATACCGGCAGGTGTAAAGATTCACTCAGGTGTGTACGGCATTACTCCCACGGCCGCAGGGCAGGTGATCGCGCAGTTAGTGAAAGGTGACCTGGTCAGTTTGCGCAGCCAAGAAGTGAGAGATATTGATGAAGAAGAATTTCGTGCTGGCCGAGTAAAAGCGCGTTATTACGGTGAGTTACAAGTGCCAGAGTCGCACCAGTACATGCAATCCACGAAGGATGGCGCTCAAGAGGGTTCTAAAGAAATTGAGGCTCTGGTGTTAGATGACATAGCAGCCCACGTAGAAGAGCTCATGGAGCCTAGTGTTCGATATATTATGGGTTCGGGTTCTACCGTGGCTGCAGTAATGCACTACCTTGGATTAGACAATACTTTGTTAGGTGTGGACGTTATAGAAGATGGGCAAGTAATTGCTAATGATGTAACCGCACAACAGTTGCTCGAATTATGTGGGGATCATGCAGCGCAGCTTATTATTACTTTAATAGGTGGGCAGGGTCATGTATTAGGCCGTGGTAATCAGCAACTTAGCCCAGAACTGATTAAGCATTTAGGATTAGGTAATATTCACATAGTGGCTACTAAAACCAAACTAAAAGCCCTTGCAGGCAGGCCCTTGTTGGTAGATTCGGGTGACCCACAGTTAGACCAAGATTTGGCTGGCCTAGTGCCTGTAATCTGTGGCTTTCATGATGTGGTTTTGTACCCTTTAGGTAATCCTGCAGACCAGAACTCGGAATGAGTATTCAGCATATTCTTGACCTCATGGAACCGAAGCGTACACAGGTAATAGGTAACCCAAAAGCAGCGTTAAAAGTGATGATTTATAAGCTTTAAACTCCAGGTTTTAGATACCTCCTTCGCAATGACGCCAAAACGTCATTGCGAGAAGTGAAGTAAACTAGGCTTTTTTTACTTACGTAAGGTGCCTAAGAACGTGGCAATACGGCCCACTGCTTCGATTAATTGCTCTTCATAAGGCAAGAATACAATGCGGAAATGCTGGCTGTCTGGCAAGTTAAAGCCACTGCCTTGAACTACTAACACTTTTTGTTGTGATAATAGGTCAAAGGCAAATTTCTCATCATTTTCAATGTGGTAAATTTCAGGATCTAAGCGCGGGAATAAGTACAGTGCGCCTTCAGGTTTATGGCAGCTTACTCCAGGAAGGGCATCTAGCATCTGCCAAGCCAAGTCACGTTGGCGCCTTAAGCGGCCACCGTCACAAGTGAGCTCTTTAATACTTTGATAGCCACCTAGGGCTGTTTGGATAGCATATTGACTAGGCACGTTAGAGCATAAACGCATGCTGGCCAACATATCCAAGCCTTGAATGTAATCTTTAGCCTTATGCTTGGCACCAGATAAAACCATCCAGCCAGAGCGGAAGCCCGCTGCACGGTAAGTTTTAGACAGGCCGTTAAAGCTGATGAATAAGAGATCATCGGCCAAGCTTGCCATAGGCGTAAACGTAGCATCTTCGTAAAGAATTTTATCGTAAATTTCGTCGGCAAAAATGATCAAGCTATTGACGCGGGCCAGTTCAATAATTGCTTCTAGGGTTTCTTTTGAATAAACTGCGCCTGTAGGGTTGTTGGGGTTAATTACCACAATACCACGGGTACGGTCGGTGATCTTAGACGCCATATCTTCAAGGTCTGGCTGCCAACCGTTGTCTTCATCACAACGGTAATGAACGGGAGTACCACCAGACAACGAAGTTGCGGCAGTCCAAAGGGGATAATCTGGCGCAGGGATCAGCATTTCATCGCCTTCGTTCAAAAGGCCCTGCATGGCCATAACGATAAGCTCACTAACACCGTTACCAATGTAAATATCATCTATGGTGACGTTCTTGGTGTTCTTGCGCTGGCATTCATGCATCACAGCTTTACGCGCTGCAAAAAGGCCTTTAGAATCGCAATAACCTTGGGCATTAGGTAGGTTATGAATTACATCTTGTACGATCTCTTCCGGCGCTTCAAAACCAAAAGGAGCAGGGTTGCCAATGTTAAGCTTAATAATACGGCTGCCTTCATCTTCTAGGCGCTTGGCTTCTTCAAGCACTGGGCCGCGAATGTCGTAGCACACGTTTGTCAATTTCTGCGATTTGCGTATCATGTTCATGCACTTGATCTCGTCGAATTTATAAATTTATATGTGATAATAATAACTTATCATACGTGCTAGATATTGTTTATAAAACTATAAAAACGTCATCAAACAGTATCATTTAACCAATACTCACTATTTATTACCCAAAAGAGAAACATACAAATGGCAGAACATGACATAGACAAAGCAAGAACCTCTAAATCTGAAGCGCAATGGCGTGAGAAACTAAGCCCTGAAGCCTTTGCAGTGTGCCGTCTAAAAGGTACAGAAAGGCCTTATACAGGCCAGTATGATAAGCACTTTGAAAACGGTCAGTATCATTGCCACTGCTGTGGCGCACAGCTGTTTTCTAGCGCCTCAAAGTTTGATGCCGGTTGTGGTTGGCCAAGTTTCAGTGCCCCAGTAAGTGGCCCTGCAATTAAAGAAGAAGTAGACGTGACCCATGGTATGAGTCGAACTGAAGTGATGTGTGATGATTGTGGTGCTCATTTGGGCCATGTGTTCCCCGATGGCCCCCCAGAAACTGGCCTGCGCTACTGCATTAATTCCGTTTCCTTAGATTTTAAAAAGGCCGACTGACCAAGAGGAAAGTCGACCTTAGTGGTAAGTGCCGTTTAAAGGCTGGTTCTGGTATAAGACTAGTTTTGGCCCAAAAAGTTGGCAAGGCTAATGTCGCTAAAGCCACGTTCTAGGCTAGTGCTAAGCACTTCGTTGATGATTTCCTGATTCTTTTGGGCTTCAGGAAGGCGCGGGAACTTATGGCTGCGTTGAGTGCTGTAATGCCCGGTATGGATGCTGTCGCCTACTGTGGTGACTAGGGTGATCTTAGCGTCAATGCTTACCGTATGAATTAAATTATTTGTTTTCGTGTCATAAGTAAGTTCTTCAAGGATTAATGTAAGGTGTGCTGGCGCTGAAGAGCTAGAACCATCAAACCCTAACTGGGCTGCAGATGCTTGTGCAGCAAGCAGTAAGGCACCAGAAATATCGTTGGAAATAGTAATCACGCTTGAGGTTTCGTACACGCCGCCTCGGCTGCCTAAAACGCTGCTAGAGCGACGATCCTCTACCTTGATGGTCATTGCGCGCCCTTGGCCGTAAGCGGGGCCTTTAAGGGTTGCCTGAGGGAGTAAGACAACGGACTGTGGGCTAACAGCGCAGCCTCCTATTAACAAGCTTAAACTTAAACCTAAGGTCAAAAATAGGGGTTTCATGTGCAAATCCTTAAATGAATGTTGTGTTGGTATAAACTATTTTATAGAACTAAGACTATTACATATGCAGTTAGGTTCCAAGTAATGTGTCTTAGATGGTGATTTTTTACTAAATTTGTATAGTTTTTAACCAGGATGAAGAAATTTTGGCTTATTTCGCCTAAACGTTTGACATGGCTCAGGAAATCATTAAAATGCGCTTCTCCTAAAGGTAACGCCGAACACGGTTAGCCAGAGGGAAATGTGGAGCGGTAGTTCAGCTGGTTAGAATACCGGCCTGTCACGCCGGGGGTCGCGGGTTCAAATCCCGTCCGTTCCGCCATTTATTTTCTTTAAGCCACCTTGAACTTGGCTTAAAATAGAACATAAATAGCACTTAGTACGTTGGGTGATTAGCTCAGTTGGGAGAGCATCTGCTTTACACGCAGAGGGTCGGCGGTTCGAACCCGTCATCACCCACCAAGTGTACGTTGGAAGTAGTAATATTTTGCGGAGCGGTAGTTCA